>JAEIGA010014029.1_pt1 | contig 12183 bp, 10 predicted proteins | sample 9270691 | NCBI WGS metagenome assembly JAEIGA01 (sample SAMN17057246, study PRJNA624740) | gut metagenome | biome: biome; isolation source: fecal sample | host: Bos grunniens | place: China: Xizang | collected 2019
ACTTGTATTAGTAGTTTTGGTCAGCAACGTTTAAAAGCTAATTCAAGTTCATCCTCCAATACCGAAAATTCAACTATCGACTTTAGAAATCAAGATAAAAATTCTGAAAAAGAAGACGATGACTACATTAAACGGAAAAAGAAACAAAAAAAATCTGAAATTGTAGCATGGCATTTATCTGATGAATATTTAGGCTTTTCGGATACAATTGCAGTAGATACTATCATCGTAAATTTTCAAAACAACGACCCCGTTCTTCGATTTGGAATTGAGAATTCATACAATGGGAATTTAGGCTCACCTATTCAATCAAAAATTTATTTTGACAACAAAGAAAACAAAACAGATTTTCTATTTTCTAAAAGTTATGACCTTTATACAATCACGCCCGCAGAGATAAAATACTACAACACAAAAACACCTTTTTCATTGTTAACCTATCGGACAGGAGGAGCAAGTTATCATGAAGAAGATTACCTCAAAGGGCTTTTCACTTTCAATGTGAATAAAAATTTAAACATCGGACTTTTAGCCAATTTTATTTATGCAAGGGGAACTTATTCTAACCAAGCAAGCAAACTTTTTAATGGGGCGATATGGACAGCTTATGATAGCAAACATTATTCTTGTAATGGAACAATTATCTTAAATCACTTTAACACTCAAGAAAATGGCGGTATAGCCGACATAAGATTTATAACTGACCCAAGTGCTGTTTCTGGCGCTGGTATTTCTGCCGAAAATATACCTACAAACCTCACCAATGCCTACAATATGTATCGGAATGATATTTATTATTATCACCACAAATACAGAATAGGCAACGACAAAGAAATAGAAATTCTTCCCGATTCTTTTGTAACAAAATTCATCCCAATTTTAGGAATTTCACATACTATAAAATTCGAACATGCTCGACGACGTTACTACGAGGACAAAACCATAAACACCGATTTTTATCCTCACAATTATTTAAACGATATATTCACGAACGATTCTTCTTCGTACCTATCACTTAAAAACAACGTAGCTGTTACACTCGAAGAAGCATTTAACAAAAAACTAAAATTTGGTGTTTCTGCATTTTTGCAACACGAATTCCAACGTCACGAACTCTACATTGACACCATACCAAACCACGCATTCCACAACAACCTAAAAGTTGGAGGAGCAATATTCAAAGAAGATGGTTCGATTTTCAAATACAACGTAATGGGAGATGTTGTGGTTGTTGGTGATCGAATTGGCGACTTTGAAATAAAAGGTAATTTCAATACTAGTTTCAAAATTAAAAACGATACAACTATGATTATTTACATCGATGCCAAAGCAAATAATCATAAACCGACATATTTTCTCCGCGACTATATTTCAAACCACTTCAAATGGAGAAATGATTTTAAAAGCACATTTAAAACTGGCGTAAGTGGCTATATAAAATATCCAAACAAATATGTAGATTTTAAGATTGGTGTCAATTTTGAAAACATCACAAGATATATTTATTTTAATACAGAAGCTCTTCCACAACAACACGAAGGCAATATTCAGATTTTGAGTGCTAACGGACACATCAACTTCCATGCTTGGAAATTTCATCTTGAAAACAATATTGCCTACCAACTTTCAAGCAATAAGGAGGTATTGCCACTTCCTGATGTCGCGCTATTTAGCAATTTTTATTACAAAGACCTATTTTTCAAAGTGCTAACATTTCAAATAGGAGCATCTGTTCGCTATCATACATCGTACTATGCACCGACATATATGCCAGCTACAGGACAATTTCATAACCAAAACACCACAAAAATTGGGAATTATCCATTTCTATCAGCATACGTCAATTGTCATCTAAAAAAAGTTCGTTTCTTTGTTCAAGCACACAACTTGCTTGAAAGTGCTATAAAAGGGAAAAACTATTTTTCAATGCCAAATTATCCATTATCTCCACTTACTTTCCGATTTGGACTTTCTTGGGCTTTTTATGATTAAACAAAAAAAATATATTTATACCATATTTAGTGTGATTTTTGCTATTTGCTTTATCGGACTTTTTTTTCAATCCGAAAGAGATTTACCACAAATAAAAAGCAAAAAGATATTGAAAGTTATTATCCCTTCAGATTCGGCTAACAACTTCGAAATCGAATTACTTCGACATTATCTTATTAGCATTCAAGCAGAAGCAGAATTTAAAGTTGAAAAAGATTTTAAATCAAGCATTGAAAAGCTCAAAAAGGGAGAATACGACTTATTATTACGACTAATTCCCACAACACAACAACTTAAACAAGAGATTTTATTCACAGCTCCTATTGCAAAAACAGAATTACTACTAATTCAAAACAATAATAATTGCATTAAAAATTATCACGAATTAGAAAATGATACAATTTACATAGAAAAAAACTCTCCATACCTTACGCGTCTTCATAATTTACAAGAAGAAGTTGGATTAGAGAACCTAAACATAATACAAATAAAGAAATCTACAAAAGAATTATTAAACGATTTGATTGACAATAATATAAATCTTACAATTTATGATGAATTTAACCTTCATCTATTACCTCAAAATACATTCGTTGATGCAGAAACTACAATTAGCACCCATCACTTTTTAGCTTGGGCTATTGCTCCTAATTGTAAACTGCTAAAACAAGACATTGATAAATGGATAAAATCATTTACCAATTCTTTAGAATACAGAGATTTAATACGAAAACATTATCGCTAAAAACATAAAATATGCCACTAAATATACCCAACAAAATACCGGCAATTAATGCTTTAAAAAGAGAGAATATATTTGTAATGCCATTTGACAAGGCATCGACTCAAGACATTCGTCCTTTAAAAATGATTATTTTAAATTTAATGCCAATTAAAATAACCACAGAAACAGATTTGATTCGATTACTTTCAAATACTCCCCTACAGATAGAAATTGATTTTTTAAAAATCAAAAACCATACTTCCAAAAATACTCCTATCGAACATTTAAAAGCTTTCTACAAACCATTTGATCAAATAGTTACGAACAATTACGATGGAATGATAATTACTGGAGCTCCAGTAGAGCAAATGGATTTTGAAGATGTTACTTATTGGGAAGAACTTACAACAATTTTTGATTGGGCTAAAACTCATGTTACTTCAACATTATTTATCTGTTGGGCAGCACAAGCTGGACTATATCATTATTATGGCGTTCCAAAGTATCCGCTTCCAGAAAAAATGTTTGGCATTTTTGCTCACAAACCTCTGGAACCACTCTACCCTATTTTCCGTGGGTTCGACGATGTTTTTTATGTACCACATAGCCGCCATACCGAAATTCGTCGATGTGATATTGAGAAAAATCCAAATTTAGAGATTCTATCAGAATCTGATGATGCAGGTGTACATATTGTTATGGCTCGAAATGGTCGTGAATTTTTCATCACAGGTCATTCTGAATACGCACCACTTACACTTGATGAGGAATACAAGCGCGATTTAGCCAAAGGCTTTAATATTCAAAAACCAAAAAATTACTACATAGATAACAACCCCGATAAAGGTCCATTAGTAAGTTGGCGTTCTCATGCTAATCTATTATTTTCAAATTGGCTAAACTATTTTGTATACCAAGAAACACCTTATAATTTAAATGACATTCACGGTTAATTATTTTTAACCTAACGATAATAAAACACGCTTTTTATACGTTTATTTTTATACATTTGTAAGTTATTAGAAAAACGTTTTGCTTTTTATGAAAATTGCAATTGTAGGTACAGGTTATGTTGGTTTAGTTTCTGGTGCATGTTTTGCTGATTTAGGCATAAATGTTACATGCATAGATACTAATCAAGAAAAAATAAACAATCTCAAAAAAGGTATAATTCCTATTTATGAGCCTAATTTAGATTCTCTTGTCATAAGAAACCTAAAAGCAAACAGATTGATTTTTTCTACCGAACTTACAGAAGTTTTAAATAATGTAGAAGCAGTTTTTATTGCTGTTGGTACTCCTTCGAATGAGAACAACGCTGCTGATTTGAAATATGTATTTGAAGTTGCAAAAACGATAGGGCAACACCTTACAACGCCAATCGTAATTGTAACTAAAAGCACAGTTCCTGTAGGGACATCACAAAAGATAAAAAAAATCATTGAAAAAGAACTCGAAAAACGTAACGTCAATATTGAATTCGACATTGCAAGCAATCCTGAATTTTTAAAAGAAGGTAATGCTATTGCCGATTTTATGAAACCAGATAGAGTTGTTGTAGGTATCGAAAGCGAAAAAGCTAAAGATTTTATGACACGGTTATACACGCCAATGCTTCTCAACAACTTTCGAGTTATATTTATGGACATAGCTTCTGCAGAGATGACAAAATATGCAGCTAACGCAATGCTTGCTACACGAATTAGTTTTATGAACGATATTGCAAATTTGTGCGAATGCGTTGGTGCTGATGTAAATATGGTTCGTAAAGGTATTGGTTCAGACAAGCGAATTGGAGGTAATTTTCTCTATTCAGGCTGTGGTTACGGTGGTAGTTGTTTCCCAAAAGATATTAGAGCTCTAATACAAATAGGGGAAGAAAACAATTACGAGATGAAGGTTATCAAAGCAGTTGATGAAGTTAACAACGAACAGAAATTAGTTCTATTCAAAAAACTAAAAAAACATTTTGGTATTTCCCTAAAAGACAAAAAAATTGCAATTTGGGGACTTACTTTTAAACCTGAAACCGATGATATGAGAGAATCTCCTGCTTTGGTTTTAATAGAAAAACTACTACAAGAAGGTTGCAAAATAACTGTTTACGATCCAATTGCAATGAATGAATGCAAAGCACGCATAGGTGATGTAGTTGATTATGCTAAAGACTTATACGAATCCGTTGACGACGCAGATGCTATTTTGCATGTTACAGAATGGAAAGAGTTTCGTATGCCTAATTGGGATATTGTAAAAAAACTAATGAAACCAAACCCTACATTATTCGATGGGCGTAATGTTTTTAATGAAAAAGAATTAAAAGGGATAAAATATTTTAAAATAGGCTAGATGAGTAAAATTTTAGTTACAGGCGGCGCCGGATTTATAGGGTCAAATCTTTGCGAAAGTTTACTGAACGACGGGCATTATGTTGTTTGTTTGGATAATCTTTCTACTGGTCATATCGAGAATATTGAACCATTACTTGAGCAATATCCTAATCATTTCCAATTCATCAAAGGAGATATTCGCTCAATGGACGATTGCAAACTTGCGGTATCGGGAGTTGAATACGTGTTGCACGAAGCCGCTCTTGGTTCTGTACCTCGTTCAATAAAAGATCCTATAACAAGCAACGACGTTAATGTTAGTGGCTTTTTGAATATGCTTGTTGCCTCACGCGATGCTAAAGTTAAGCGTTTTGTTTTTGCAGCAAGTAGTTCTACTTATGGCGATAGCAAATCATTGCCAAAAGTTGAAGATGTAATCGGCAAACCACTTTCGCCTTACGCTATTACGAAATATGTCAACGAACTTTATGCCAATGTTTTTGCAAAAACATACGGATTGGAATATATTGGGCTTCGTTATTTCAACGTGTTTGGACGCCGTCAAGACCCAAACGGGGCATATGCAGCTGTAATTCCATTGTTTGTTAAACAATTTATGAACCATGAAGCTCCAAACATCAATGGAGATGGCGAATACTCACGCGATTTTACTTATATCGACAACGTAATACAAATGAATAAACTTGCGTTGTTTTCAGAAAACAAAAATGCGGTTAATCAAATTTACAACACCGCTTTTGGCGAACGTACAACACTAAATATGTTGGTTGAATATCTCAAAGAATTCTTGTCAGAATACGACGAAAAAATAAAAACAATTGAGCCAACTCACGGTCCTAATCGTGCAGGTGATATTCCTCACTCGTTGGCAAGTATTGATAAAGCAAAAGAATTATTAAACTACGCCCCTAAATTTTCTATGAAAGAAGGTTTAAGAGAGGCTTGTAAATGGTATTGGGAAAACTTAAAATAAAACAATATGGAAATAAAAATTTGTGTCATCGGTTTAGGTTATGTGGGACTTCCGCTTGCTAGACTTTTTTCTACTAAATATAAAACTATTGGCTTCGATATGAACGCAAAACGTTGCGAAGCCCTCATGGCAGGACACGACGCCACACTAGAAGTATCTGACGAATTATTGCAAGATGCTATCAACAATCACGGATTCAAATGTACAGCCGATATTGAAGAGATTCGAGAGTGCAATTTCTATGTAGTTGCTGTTCCAACTCCTGTTGACCAACATAACAACCCTGATTTAACGCCTCTTTATGGAGCTTCAACTACAATTGGAAAAGTGATAAACAAAGGCGATATCGTGGTTTACGAATCCACAGTTTATCCAGGAGTTACTGAAGATGAATGTATCCCTGTAGTTGAAAAAGTTTCTGGTTTAAAATTCAATGTTGATTTCTTCGCAGGTTATTCTCCAGAGCGTATCAATCCTGGAGACAAACTTCATACAGTTGAAAAAATCAAGAAAGTTACTTCCGGTTCAACTCCAGAGATTGGGAAGATTGTAAACGATGTTTACGCATCAGTTATCACGGCAGGGACACACCTTGCACCAACCATGAAAGTAGCCGAAGCCGCAAAAGTTATTGAAAACTCACAACGCGATATTAACATCGCCTTCATCAACGAGCTATCAAAGATATTCACCAAGATGGGTATAGATACTAACGATGTATTGGAAGCAGCAGCTACAAAATGGAATTTCTTGCCTTTCAAACCAGGTCTTGTTGGTGGACATTGTATTGGTGTTGACCCATATTATTTGGCTCAATGTGCAATGACATACGGATATAATCCAGAAATCATTCTTGCAGGCAGAAGAATGAACGATAGCATGGGTGCATATGTTGCAGACCAAACAATAAAGTTAATGCTAAAAAAAGGCATTCAAGTTTTAGGTTCAAACGTTTTAATTTTAGGATTTACATTCAAGGAAAATTGTCCTGACTGCCGCAACACAAAAGTTGCAGATATAGTTAAAGCACTAAATGAATACGACTTGAGTCTGACGATTTACGACCCTTGGGCAAACCCTGCAGTTGCAAAACACGAATACGATATTGATATCACCAACGATTTGCCAACAAACAAATACGATGCAATAATTCTTGCTGTTTCGCATAACGAATTTGCAGAACTTGACGTTAAAAAATTTGGCAAAGAAAATCACGTCATTTTCGACGTAAAAGGAATTTTAGACAAAAGTTTAGTAGACGGTAGATTGTAGAAATTATGTTTTTAAATTCTTTTATAAGAAAAATAAAAAAAAGATTTTTATCTCCTGAACAATACGCTCGATATATTGGTGTAACTGTTGGCGAAGATTGTTGTTTTTACGATTGTCAATGGAGTTCTGAACCTTATCTAATCACAATAGGGAATCATGTACAAATTACATCGGGAGTAAAATTCTTTACACATGGAGCTGGATTCTTACTTAGAAAAGAAATTCCCGATTTTGACACTTTTGGGAAAATTATAATTAAAGATAATGTATATATTGGCAACAATGTACTTATTATGCCTGGAGTAACTATCGGTAATAACGTCTTAATCGGAGCAGGTAGTGTCGTTACCAAAAGCGTTCCTGATAATTCTATCGTTGCAGGGAATCCTGCCAAAATAATAGGCAATTATAATTCTTATTACGAAAAATACAAACTAAAAAATTTTCATACAAAAGGAGATAAGAATAAAAAGAGAAAAATTATCAATGCAGACGCCCAACTATTCATAAAGAAAGATTTCTTATCTATTAAATAACAATTATGCTTTATCTAATTTTTCTCTCATATAAAAAAAATTCAGCATATACCAATCGTGCTTTAGCTATTTCTAAAGGATTAAAAAAGTTAGGAATAGAGCATCAAAATATTGCTATTTTGCCTTCAAGAGACTTTGATAAGGAATCTGATAGTTTGCAATATGGGGCATTTAAATATATGTGGTATGGGAGAAAAACCAATTGGTTTTTTTTCAACAAATTACAGTTCTATATAGCATATAAGTTTTTTAGCAGATGGAAATTTAAGCGTTTATTATCAAAACTTTCTCCTTGTGATATAATTCTAAATTTAAGTGCAGCATTTTTTCTTCCTGATATGATTGCAACACACAATGGAGATATTTATTTAGAGCAAACAGAACATCTTTTAGTCTCATCGCAAGGATTTAATACAAAAGAGAAACAAACATTTTATTATAATATTTGCCAAAAATTAAAAGGAATTTTTGTTATTACACAATCTTTGAAACAATCGTATATAGAACAAGGGATTGACGAAAAACGCCTACATATCATCAATATGATGGTGGACACCAAACGTTTCAGCAGTCTTAAAAAAGAAACTCCCAAAATTCCCTATATTGCCTATTGTGGAACTATATCGAATCAAAAAGATGGCGTAAATGATTTAATAAGAGCATTTTCTATTGTAGCTGACAAAAACAAACACATACAACTCTACATCATAGGAGCAGTTCCAAAAGCAGATGACGAAAATGAAATTTTACGTTTAATAAAAGAATTTGGACTAGAAAAAAGAGTTGTAATGACAGGCGTAGTACCTTCAAAAGAGATGCCACAAATACTAAAAAATGCAGAGGTTTTAGTATTAACTCGTCCAAACAACTTGCAAGCACAAAACGGATTTCCTACTAAACTCGGAGAATATCTGCTAACAGAAAATCCTGTAGTAATAACTAAAACTGGTGATATACCATTATTTCTTGTAGATCAAAAAGATGCACTTCTTGCCACACCGGGAAATTATGATGAAATAGCAAAAAAAATATTATGGGTTTTAGACAATCCTTCTGAAGCTAAAAAAATTGGAAAAAATGGGGCTTATGTAGCATTGCAACATTTCAACTACCTAACTGAAACAAGAAAAATAGCAGACATCATAAACAATGAAACCTTATTGCAATGATAGCTCTCAAAAACATCATATCGAATATAAAGCTTATTTTTCACAAACCTTTTGATACCTCTACAGCCGAAGGACGCTCTAATGAGCGCATGCGACGTATTGCTCTTACTGCACTTGCTGCAGCTGTATCAAAAGTATTTCAAACAATTATACCTTTCATAACCATCCGTATCACGTTAGATTATTTAGAAGTGGAAATTTACGGATTGTGGAATACTATTACTTCTTTTTTTGCTATTTTCGTGTTTGCAGATTTAGGATTAGGTAACGGACTTCAAACATTATTGAGTCATGCATTTGGGAAAAAAGATATTTTATCACAACAAAAAATTATCAATAACACATATTTTATTTTATTAATCATTTCCTCAATTTTAATTGCTCTTCTACTTATACTTTATCCCTTCATTAATTGGGGAAAATTGATGAATGCAACATCCGAGTCAACCAAAGCTATTGTTGGTATTGTTATAATAAGCATTTTGATTCCTAAATTTTTATCCATACCCTTTTCTCTCATACAACGCATACAACTTGCTTATCAAGAAAGCTACAATAGTCATTTATGGCAATGTTTTGCAAGCATATTGAATTTGTTATGTATCTATATCATAAGCAAAGCAGATTTAGGGAAAGTTACTTTGATTGCCACTGTTGCCTCTATGCCACTTATCATATTTGTACTTAATTCGTGCTTCTACTATCACAAAAATACTCATCAAATAACCTTCTCGAAACATTATTTAGAACAAAAAACAGCTAAGACTTTATTAAATACAGGATTATTATTCTTCTTCCTTTCTATTGTTACTACTATCGGTTTATCCATTGATACTTTTATAGTTGCTCACATTGGAAGTTTGTCGGAAGTAACTCCCTACTCTATTCTTACAAAAATAACGACACTAATAAGTCTTATTGCAAACATGATAAGCACACCACTTTGGGCAGCTAATGGCGAGGCTATTGCCAGAGGAGAAATAGTTTGGGTTAAACGCAATACAAAAAAAGTGGCAATCTCATCCTTATTTTTTTCCGTAACCATGTCATTGCTACTTATCATAATAGCTCCATTTTCCTTCAAACTATGGTTAGGTGAAAAATTCAGTTTTTCACTAATCTGTTTAACAGGAATGTGCATTATGCAAATACTTCTTTCGTTTGTGGCTCCCTATTTTATGGTTCTTAATTCAATAGGAATGGTAAAAACACAAATCTTTATTTTTACCATTTTTACTATAGTAAGTATTTTGTTAAAAGTATTTTTAGCATTTTTTTGGGGAACAAATATCATCCCATGGGTATCAGCAATATGTTATTCATCTATTATAATACCTTTTATTTTACGAAAAGTACATCTCATCTATCGGCAATATGAGCAAAAAGCATAAACTAACACTCGTTTTTATTCTAATTTTACTCTCACGCCTATATTCATACTTTCACATGAAGATTGGTATCGAAAACGGAGAGTTATATCTCAACGGACTTACCAATTATATATCTGTTGGTTTAAATTTAACAGCACTTCTAATAGCTCTGTGGATGTCATTCTCATCAGGCTACAATCTAAAAATTTTCAGGAAATACCCAATTGCATTGACATTCTGTTTCATTACTATATTTTTTTGGTTGGGGTATGATTTATATCATATTGGAATTATCGAAACATTTTATTCATCTTCGTCTTCTTTAGTTTACCTTACCTTATTTACAATGGCCATTGGTTGCGACGAAGAATGTTGGTTTTTTCTAAAAAAACTATCTCCCTTTATGAGTAGTATTTTTATATTTCTCACATTGCTTTTCTATTCTTTGTTGATAGTTCCACTTGGGGGGAGAGTTGGGGGAGGTACACCTGTAACCTATTTTCTAGTTTCCTCTTTTTGGTGGCTAGCCCTCTGTAGTACATTTATCAAACAATACAACAAACGGACAAAAATCTACATTATAGCACTCATAATTGTATTCGGTCTAATAGCATTCTCACTTACTTATCGTTCATGGATGATTCAATCATTTTTGCTAATATTGATTATTTTTTATCAACTCAACAGCGAAAAACACAATAAAAATATTAAGACATTCACCTATCTTACTATCACAATCATAATTGTTGCCATTGTTTTCTCTTTAAGTGATTGGACAAATGCGTTCAATACCCTTGAACAAAAAAGCCAAAGCGATACACGCTTATTTCAATACAAAGAAGCCTTTTCTCAAATACCACTTTCCACCTGGTTTTTCGGCGGAGGCATCAATGTCTCCTACAATTTTTCCGCAGGCAGCGAAAACTATAAAAGCATTGACAACCAATTACTTATGGCAGAAATGCACTATGGATGTTTTTTAACCGTACCTTTCTTTTTTATTTGGTTTGCAATATTTTTCAATCTTTTTTGGGGATCTTTAAAACAAAGAAAACCTTTCCACCCTGAAATGTTAATACTTATGCTTTGGTTATTTGCTTTAGGCGGATTATCGGTTTTCAATGCTATTGCTTTTAATTCACAGTCTATATTACTTGCTATTGTATTAGGAAGATGCTTCTATATAAACCAAAATATAAATATACAAACACATGAAAAAAATTAAAAAAATTATTAAACAATTTAAAATTATGTTCTATTATAGAACACGTCCGTTGGCTTTTGCAAAAAAAGTTGGAGTAAATATGCCTAAGGAAGGAGGCGTTCATCTATATGGGACTATAGGTTGGGGCAGCGAACCTTGGTGCATTACTTTAGGGAAAAACGTCCACATAACAGACAAAGTGCAATTTGTTACACATGATGGAGGTACTTTAGTTTACCGACATCTTATTCCCGACTTAGAAATAACAAAACCGATAACTGTAGGTAATGATGTTTATATAGGAATAAGAACAATTATATTGCCTGGCGTACATATTGGCAACAATGTAATAATTGGAGCAGGCAGCATTGTTACCCATGACATACCCGATAATTCAGTAGCAGTTGGCATACCTGCAAGAGTTATCAAAACTGCAGATGAATATTTAGATAAATTGAAAAAAGAGTCTTTACACTTAGGACATCTTAAAGGCGAAGAAAAAGATTTAGCATTAAAAAAAATTTTCAACTATGAAGGTACATCGAAAGGTATCTATTTCTGAAAAAAGAAATACTTGTATCTTATGGACTAC
>JAEIGA010014030.1_pt1 | contig 12183 bp, 15 predicted proteins | sample 9270691 | NCBI WGS metagenome assembly JAEIGA01 (sample SAMN17057246, study PRJNA624740) | gut metagenome | biome: biome; isolation source: fecal sample | host: Bos grunniens | place: China: Xizang | collected 2019
CACTATTAATCTATCGCTTTCTGCCATAATGAATTGCTCCATAAAATAAGTATTCTGCTCAAGATAAAGTAAAAAATAGCATATACATAAATACAGTGTATTTTACTGATTTAGAGCAAAAAAAACTAGAGTATCCATCAGGGATAATACATAAAAAAATATAGATTATCCCCCTATTTTCCTTGTATATTCCATTACTATATGATATAATACACTGCTTTATTCTAATTTTTTAGTAAAATTGCAATTTTTTTTTCAAGGTGCCAATGATGATTTATACAGATACAAGAGATTCTTCTGTCAAGGTTGATTTTAAGACTGCTGTTGTAAATGGTATGAATGCCACCACTGGTGGTCTGTATATGCCAGTAGAAATTCCCAAACTTACTTCATGCATTTTAAATAAAACTAGTGAACCTTCCTTCCGAGAAGTTGCCTACGAAACCATAAAGCCCTTTGTGGAAGGGGAAATCCCAGAACGAGACTTGCAAGAAATCATCATGGATGCCTATCCTTTCAATGCACAAGTCGTTCCCTTGGATCCTCAGTCCTATGTATTAGAATTGTTCCATGGTCCCACCTGTGCCTTCAAAGATTTTGGTGCCCGTTTTATGGCTCGTGCCATGTCATATTTCAACCGGGGAGAAGATGAGCCCCTTCACATTCTCGTAGCCACTTCTGGAGATACAGGAAGTGCCGTAGGAAGTGCCTTCCACAATGTACCTGGCCTAGACGTAACCATCTTGTATCCCGAAGGGAAAATCAGTCCCTTACAGGAGAAACAGCTTTCTACGTTCACTGGAAATGTACGAGCTTTACGAGTGGCAGGAACCTTTGATGACTGCCAAAAGCTGGTAAAAACAGCCTTTACCGATGCACAGTTGCGAGAAAAATTCCGTCTTTCTTCCGCCAACTCCATCAACATTTCTCGACTTTTGCCCCAAAGTTTTTACTATACCTATGCCTCACTGGTAATCCGCCATCGCAGTCCACGGGACAACAAAATTGACAATCCAGCCATTATCTGTGTTGTTCCCTCTGGTAACTTTGGAAACTTAACCTCTGGTCTCATGGCTCAAAAGATGGGTGCTCCCATTCAGGGATTTGTTGCGGCAACTAATTCTAACCGAACAATTCCCGACTGGATTGCTACTGGCGAATATCAAGCACGCCCTTCCATAGCTACCATTTCTAATGCTATGGACGTAGGAGCTCCAAGTAACTACGAGAGAATGACAGCTATGTTCAGCCTCGATGAAATCCGTCAGAACATGGCCTCCTATTGGCTTGATGATGCAGGAACCATGGAAGCCATCAGAAGCTGCCATCGTCGCACAGGCTATATCCTTGACCCCCACGGAGCTGTTGCATGGCAGGCTTGGGATGATATTCACAGAGGAGCCATGAGTCGCCTGTCAGATGGCATTACTGGAGACTACAACCAGCCAGGTCTTACACCCAATCTTCCTAGTTGGTCACAAAAAATCCTTGACAGAGAAGCTATTGGATTGGTTCTGGAAACAGCCCATCCCTCAAAATTCGGAGATATCGTAACAGGTGCAGTGGGTCGAGAACCACCCCTCCCAGACCGTCTGGAACGGGTACTTCTCCTCCCCGATCTTTCCCAGCCCATGACAGCAGACTATGATAGCTTCCGTCAGTGGCTCATGGAAAACCTTTAAGATTAGCTCTTTTCGTATTGTTGCACTTCGTCCAACAGATGGGTAATTTCTACCCCTGCTTGGGCGAACATGGCCAAAGAATCTGCACTATCGTGGTATTTTCGCTGGCACACCACCCGCTTGATACCACAGTTGATAATCAGCATGGTGCAGGTTCTACAGGGAGTCATTCTACAATAGAGGGTGGCACCTTCAATAGAAATGCCGTTTTTTGCAGCTTGACAAATAGCATTTTGTTCAGCATGAACGGTACGGACGCAATGCTGGGTTACCGAGCCATCCTCGTGAATCATCTGTTTTAATTGATGGCCCACATCGTCACAATGGGGCAACCCTGCAGGAGAGCCCACATAGCCAGTTACAAGGATGCGGTTATCCTTGGCAATAACACAGCCAGAACGGCCACGACCACAGGTGGCTCGTTTAGCTACCGTATCGCAAATTTCCATAAAATAATCATCCCAGTGGGGACGAGCATAGGGTACATTCTCTTCAGACATACCTTCATACTAAATCAAGGAAAGGTCTTTGTCAAAGGGAAGGTATTTATGAAAAGGAGGCTTATGTGAACCATCAAGACTGCGCAAATCAATTCAGTACAATATTTCCCTTTTGGTCAGATTTAAATAAGCAAGACAAACAACTTTTATGCCAAAATACCAGCCTCCAAACCTATCCCCAGGGAAATCTCATTCATAACGGCAATCACTGTACCGGTGCCATTGTGGTTATTTCTGGATGCTTACGAGTCTACCTACAACCAGAACAAGGGCGAGAAATCACCTTGTACCGCCTTTTTCCTGGCGACATTTGTATGCTCTCCGCTTCTTGCGTCTTAGAAGCCATAACCTTTGACGTAACAATCGATGCAGAAGAGGACAGCACTTGCTATCTTATTGCTGGCGGTACCTTTGCAGACTTAGCAGAGCGAAACCTTACAATGAAAAATTTTGCCCTAGAAAAGGCTGTTTCTCGATTTTCTGACGTGATGTGGGTGATGCAACAAATTCTTTTTATGAGCTTTGACAAGCGACTGGCAATTTTCTTGTGGGATGAAATAACAAAAACAGGACAGGACTCAATAAAAATGACCCATGAGCAGATAGCCCGCTACATGGGTTCAGCTCGGGAGGTTGTTTCCAGAATGGTCAAGTACTTTGTAGCTGAGGGCATTGTGGAAACCTCCCGAGGAGGTCTAAAGATTATAGACCGAGATAAACTCAAAAAATTAGCCCTTTAAGAAGGCCTCAAGCTTATCCTTAGGCAGGGCACCAATGGACTGGCGAACAACTTCTCCCTTGTTCAAGATGACCAGGGTAGGAATAGTTGTTACACCAAACTGACGAGCCAATTCAGGTTCATCATCCACGTTTACCTTACCAATGCAATAGTCAGGGTTTTCTGCTGCAAGTTCTGCCACCAAAGGAGCCACCATGTTGCAGGGGCCACACCAATCGGCATAAAAATCCAACATTACGACCTTGTCTGTTGTTTTAAGTTCAGTTTCGAACATTTCTTTTGTCACTTTCAATACGGACATGTTTTTCTCCTTCTCAATTAGTCCTTTGACTTGTAATACAATTTACAGTGGCAATATCCTTCGTAGTCAGGATCACTGATTTGGTCACGGAACTCTTTACAAATACAGAAGTTATCGTCAATTTTCTCCAAACGACAAGGACAATATCCTTCCTTCTTCTGCAATGCTGCTCTCATCTTTGCTACGAATTCAGGATCTTCATTCAGTGTAACTTTCATTGTCATTACCTCCATCTTTAGTAAGTATACCACAAATCACACAAGATTTCTTCACCTTATGTCAACTTTTGTGGAAGTTTTTTCGGTAAACCTCACATTCTTATGCCCCAGAATATCCTCAAGACTCTTAATTCCATCAGGATTTTTAGCAGTTTGTGGGTGCTTTGCCATACAAATCAGTTGGGTCATGGTTCCCATGGGACAATAGACACACCATGACCGAGGCTTATATATCACCATGGTAATCATTCCCAGCACAGAAGAGGTAAGCATTACCCCATAAAAACCAAAGGCAAACTGGGCGGTCCACGGTGAAAAAGCAGTACCATGATAGGCAAAATGCCAGGGTAGCTGAAAGGTCCACAACAAGGTAACGGCTTCCCGCAAGGACTGGGCGCCAGCAAACACCAAGTAGGTATTCCTAATCATGAGACAAAACATGGTCAAGAAGAAGGCAAGAAATCCATAGCGGAACAGGCGACTTTTCATCCACCTTGGCACATCCTTGTTTCTGGAAAGCTTTAACTTCTTGCCCAAAACGGTAAACAACTGACCTCGTCCGCAATACTTATTGCAGTAGCCCTTCTTTCCCTGAACAATGGACATGATGAGGGGAATAAAAAAGCAGAAAAGCCCCAACCAAGCAAACATGATGTTAAAGAATCCCAAGGTAAGATAAGTGGCAGATACAATCCACATATACTCACGCCAATTCTTTTTCTTTATCTCAGCCATTATGCTACCTCCACAGTAATTACCGTTTCAGGACATTCCTTGGCACATAAGCCACAGCCCACACATTTTGATGTATCTACAAAGGCAAAAATTCCTTCAGGAAGGGAAATTGCATCCTTAGGACACACCTTTGCACAGGAACCGCAGGCTACACAGAGCTTGCGGTCAACTACAGCATTTTTCTTTGCCATATATACCTCAGTAATTTAATTTGCACCTCTACTATACCCCAGTAAAAGAATTTGTTCTGTAACTCAATTACATAAGCCAAGAAAAACGACATTTTAAAACAAAAAGGCCACCACTCAAACAGTGATGGCCTCTCTTTCCCTATAAGTTTACAAGCCTAGGGTAAACTTATTACAAGAATGCTTATTTGAAGAAGAAGCGCAAAATGAAGATGATGAACAGCACCCAAGTTACCACAGAAATCTTGTTGAACTTGCGAGCTGCAACATTCAAGATAACGTAGGCGATAACCCCCCAAACAATACCTTCTGCAATGCTGTAAGCAAAAGGCATTACGAGAATTGTTACGAAGGAAGGAATTCCCTCAGTGGGATCTTCAAAATCAATGTCTACAACAGACTTCATCATCAGGTAACCAACGAAGATCAATGCAGGTGCAGTTGCAGCAGATGGTACCAACAAGAAGAAAGGACTCAAGAACAGGGCCAACAAGAACAAGATTGCAGTTACTACAGAAGACAATCCAGTGCGTCCACCAACAGCAACACCAGAGGAGCTTTCTACAAAGCTTGTTACAGTAGAAGTTCCCAGAGCAGCACCAGCAATTGTTCCTACAGCGTCAGCCAAGAGAGCCTGCTTTACGTTAGGAATGTTTCCATCCTTATCGGTCAGTCCAGCCTGGGTAGTTACACCCACCAAGGTTCCAACTGTGTCAAAAATGTCTACAAACAAGAAGGTAAAGAATACAGTGAAGAACTTAAATGTTAAAACGCTGGAAAAATCAAACTTCCAGAACAGTGGAGCCTGGGGCAAGGAAACGGGAGAAAAACCTTCGGGAACAGTTGTAACACCAAAGGGAATACCAATCAAGGTAGTTGCCACGATTCCAATCAAGATTGAACCAGGAACCTTCAAGGAGAACAGGATAATGGTGATAATCAAACCAATAACAGCTACCATTGGAGCACCACCTTTCAGAGGTACAAATCCAATGATTGTTCCCAAGTCGCTGGCCACAAGACCTGCATTGGCCAAACCAATCAAGGCAATAAACAATCCAATTCCAACAGCTACGGCCTTCTTCAAGTTAGCGGGAATAGCCTTGATAATGGCCTCACGAACATTAAAGAAAGAAAGGATGATAAACAGTAATCCTTCCAAAAATACAGCAGTCAATGCAACCTGCCAGCTATATCCCATACCAAAAACTACTGTGTAGGTAAAGAAAGCATTCAATCCCATTCCAGGAGCCAAAGCTACAGGCAAGTTAGCAGCAAAAGCCATTACCAAGGTTGCAATTGCGGCAGAAAGGGCTGTAGCAGTAAATACACCACCAGCACTCATTCCAGTTTCACCCAACATCCCTGGGTTTACAGCCAAAATATAGGCCATTGTCAAAAAGGTAGTGATTCCTGCAACTACCTCAGTACGAACTGTTGTCCCCCTTTCTCGGAGTTTAACCAGCTTATCCATTTTCTTGATTCCTCCTCAAGATCCACTAAAATATTTCACTATTATACTAGAAATGTCAAAAAATGAAAAGACCTGCGAAATTTTCAAGAGTTTAGCAAAGAAGAATTATCTATTAATTCCAGGAATTCGATCCATGGCCCCTTTGTAGTAGTCCCCGGTCCCCTGTTCCTGAACGATTTTATCCACAATTTTTTGTCGTACTGCTTCAGCATACTCTTTTACCGCCTGCTGGTTAACAACCCCATCCTCATCACACACGTTATAATCAGAAGGATATACAGGTTCAAGAATATATAGATGAACTGTGGGACGACAACGACGTTTCCGAAAAACTGTAGCCATGGGAATAATTGGAACATTCAAAGAAGCAGAAAGTAAAAAGGCCCCAGAATGAAATTTCTTTGGGCTATTGTTATAAAGATAACACTCCCCTTCTGGGTAAAAGTGAACCTTTTTATTTCTTCTAAAGGCCTCACCACAGGCTTCCTTCATAAAGTTTAAATGAATATCACGCCGAGGAACAGGAACACCCCCTAAAAGCCGAGTTAATGTTCCTACAAAGGGGGCCTGCACGGTAGCTTCCAGCAGTGTTTGAAAAGGTTTATCTGGAAAAAACGATGCAGCCACCAGAACAGGGTCCAGCAATACCGTATGATTAGATACGGTAATCCCCTCTTTCACCGCCTTCAAATTTTTCCGTCCGTGAATTCTACTTCGATACAAAGCCCACACCAAAATATATGCGGGAATTATAAGAGAGTAAAAAGACAAAAAGGCCGCCAGCCTAAACCAGTGGCTATTCACAATGAGTTTATCTCCAGGCTTATATGCCATTAATGAACAACCCTCCCCTTCCAAACATAACCTTTACCAGTTACGGTTCGTACATAAGAAAGCGTTGCCATATATACCAAGTTCCCAAAAAGAATTGGATACAAAAAGGGAGTAGAAAAAGGCAGATGCTGAGATCCTGATACCAAGGACCATACAACAAACATTACGAGAACATTGATGCCCAACAGCACAGTAGTAGTAGTTATCCATCCACCTGCTGTAATATTGGAAATCAAAGCACCAATAAATAATGGGAAGGGCAACAATAAGAAGAGAGCCACACCAATAATAGCAGTCAGAATGACAGCAGAATTATTAGACAAGAAGGAAAAAATATTCTTTGTAATTCCGTTTACACTCTCAGTATAGCCAGTATACATTCGACACAGGGCTGCACGCTTACAGTCAGTAAAGATTGTTTTATAACCATGTTTCTTGATAAGACGTGCAAGAAAAACATCCTCACTAATCAAGGTTTTCATAGCTTCATATCCACCTACCGATTCAAATACCTTCTTTTTTATCATGATATACTGACCGATAGCCACTGAAGTGAAGGGAAAAGGAGTAACACGATTCAAGAACAGGGGCAAAACAAAACCTGTAAGCATAAAAATCAATGGAATAGTTATTCGCTCTCCAAAACTCATCATCTTTTCTTTGATATACCCAGAAAGCATATCTGCTTTATGAACCTTCATATTGGTCATAGCAAAGGCGATGGAGTCCTTCTTGTGAATCGTATCTGCATCAGTAAATAAAAGATATTCCCCCCTCGTCTCTTTTATCAACTGATTCATAGCAAAAATCTTTCCCGTCCATCCTTCTTCCAAAGGTTTTCCTGTAAAAACTCTTAGTCTATCAGGAAATTCTTTAGAAAGAGACAGAAGGATTTCACCTGTTTTATCTTCTGAATTGTCATTGAGTACCAGAACCTCGTAATTCTTGTAACTTTGATCCATGAGGGAACGGATACAATTCTCTATGTTTTTTTCCTCATTTCTCGCAGGTACACAGACAGATACCTTTTCTCCGTCAAAGTAACGAGGCTTCTTTGAATAAACCCACAGCCAAAAGGCATTGGTAAGCGCAAAAACAAGAAAATAAATACTGACTATGGCAACAATCCAAGCATAATACTCAATGACAACACTTTGCATGACAATCCTACTGTATCCTATCCTTACAAATCTTTCAATAAAGATTGCACATATTTATTACCAGGATACACTTCCAAAGCCTTAAGAAGCCAAGTGCGAGCTTCATCAATTTCTTCTCGTTGCAAATACCCATAGCCAATTGCACTAATCAGGTTAAACCTATCATCCTTTTCTAATCGAACAGAGGAATCTTCAAGGATTTCCTGCATTTCTCGAATTCCTTTTTTATGATTATGAAATGGAGAGGGTGCATAAATATGCTGTGCAGTCTGTAGATACATAGCTGCACCATAGTCCTCATCTAATTTGAGAACCTTCTTTGCCAACCCAGCAATCTTTGTTCCGTGGGATAGAGCGTATGAAACAGGTTTTACCGAACAATTCTGAGAAATATTTTCTCCCCGCATCAAATGAGCGGTAGCACTTTCACGAATATCTAATGCTTGCTCTGCAAATTTATCTCCAGCATCATACCGTGATCCAGCAGCATCTTTATTTTCTTCATAGGAATACGCCCTTCCCATAATGTATTCACAACGAGAAAGTGCTACTAATAAGGTATCTTCACTGAACCTTTCCTTTGCAGCTGCTACGGCAACATCATAAAGCGATAGTAATCCATCTGCAGAATGCTCGTTATTATACATAGCATCTCGTAACACAATGTACTCATCCCATAAAACATCATGAGTATTTACATCTGCAAACAAACTGGCTGCAGCCACAATCATCACTAAAAATATCTTCAAAAACTTATTCATACTCATATAACCTAAGAATAAAGTATTCGGTTACATTACGCAAGTATTTTTTAATTTTTTTTCAAAATCTAGTTGACACAATTTTTATTCCATGCTATATTAATCTCACATTGCGGATGTCATATAACGGCTATTATCTCAGCCTTCCAAGCTGATGACGTGGGTTCGACTCCCATCATCCGCTAAAGACCCTCATTTTAGTGAGGGTCTTTTTTTTTACTCGAAGCTCTTTGTCAGCATAAAAAAAAGGAGCAGTTATTTTAATCTGCTCCATTTCCAAAGTTATAAGTTGTTTACAGGCTCTCTTTTTTTCTTAAAATAGTTGCAATGCGACACAATCCGCATAGGGTAAAAGACTTATCAACCTCTTGAAAAATATCCGTTAGTGACTTTAAAACACTATTAAGACCTCCTGTAGCCACAACTTTTATCTGTTCTTCACAAACCCCTGTTTCAGTAACAATATCTTTTTTCATTTGTTGAACGAGACCTTCTACAAGACTCTTATATCCGAGCACAATTCCAGCTTGAATAGAATGAATGGTATTTTTTCCCAAACTAGAAGGAGGTGCCTCCAAGGGAATTGATGGAAGTTGAGCAGTATCTTCAAAGAGGGAGTTTCTGGCAGTTCCTAAACCAGGAGTAATAGCAATACCCAGCAGATCACCATTTGCCCCCACCGCAGTAAAGGTCAAGGCTGTACCAAAATCAACTACAATACAAGCTGTATTATACCGACAAAAAGCTTCCACAGCATTGCACAAAAGATCACTTCCTACTTCATGAATAGCACTCTCAGGAACTTTTACAGGTAAAAGGGGGAAAATAGAGGGATTAATCACTACAGGTTTTCGTCCAGTCTTATGCTCAATCAACCCAACAAAGGCTCCAATTAATACAGGAACCACAGAACTAATCACGCAAAAATCAATTCCCTTCAACTCTATCCCATCATCACGCAAAAGAGAAGTGAGCATACTACCATATTCATCACCAGTTCTTCTCGTGTCAGTGAACAGTCTCCAAGTAGATAAAATAACACCATCCTTAAATAAAGCCACTACAATATTTGTATTTCCGATGTCTATAGTTAAAAGCAATTGAATTTTTCCTCCAATGGAGCTATTATACCGATATGGAAAAACTCATACAACCTCGCATCCTCAAAGGATTTAGAGATTTTTTGCCAGAAGCAGAAATCACCCGTTCTAGTTTAATTGAAAAACTTACTGCAACTTTTCGTAATTTCGGTTATGTCCCTATAGACACACCTGTGATGGAATACTCTGAAATCCTTCTCCGCAAAAGTAATGGAGAAACTGAAAAGCAAGTATTTCGCTTTCAAGACAATGGTGGCCGAGATGTGGCCCTTAGATTTGATCTGACGGTGCCCTTTGCTCGTTTTACAGCAGAACATAAAGATGAATTATACTTTCCATTCAAAAGATATCATATTGCAAAGGTTTGGCGTGGTGAAAAACCCCAGGCAGGGCGTTATCGAGAATTTGTTCAATGTGACTTTGACTGCGTCGGTTCTGACAGTGCTGCCAGTGACTTTGAAATTCTATCTTTAATGAAAGCTGCTCTTTCTACCATTGGTGTTGATGATATTACTATCCACCTCAGCCATCGTGGAATTTTCAATCAGTTCTTGGAAAAAAGAAATCTCCAAGAAAAAAACGAGGATATCCTCAGAGTTGTAGACAAATTGGCAAAGATTGGACAGGATGAAGTGCTAAGACAGCTCCAAGAAATTACTGGTTCTACCGAAATAGCCCAAGACATTATCCTCTACATCACAAAAAAGGATAGCTTTGAATCCACCTTAGCTCAAATGGAAAATCTTGCAGGAGGCCCCTCCCCTCATTCTCAGCGCCTGAGACAGATCAGAGCAATGATGGAAGCCACTGGTATTGCAAACAGCTTTGTGCTCGATCCATCTATCACCCGTGGACTCGATTATTATACCGGAGTTGTTTACGAAACCTTTTTAAACCAGTTGCCAACTATAGGTTCCGTATGTTCTGGTGGTCGCTACGACAACTTGGCAGGTCTCTACATGAAGGACAAGCTACCTGGTGTGGGTTCTTCAATAGGACTAGACCGTTTGATTGCAGGATTGGAACAGTTGGGAAAATTAGAGCACAAAAAAAGCCATCTTGCTGTAGAAATTTTTTGCTTGGATGAATCGCTTGCTATCACCTACCAATCAGTGGCAAATAGATTAAGAGCAGCCGGAATTTCTTGTGAAGTTTTTCCCGACGCAAAAAAAATTACAGCCCAATATACCATGGCAGAAAAAAAAGGTATCCCTTTTGGCATTCTCATTAAGGAAGATGATGCTGCAAAGGAGATTTTAACCTTGAAAAACCTCCAAACAAGGGAACAATTTGAATCCATCTCCCTAGATGAAGCTATCACAATCTTAAAAAAATAAGTTCTTTAAATACAATCTCCTATATCTTCAAATTTTTATGTAAATTACAGTAGGTATAGGAGATTCTTTGTAGTAGTTACCAAATTATACAGATTTTACTTCTTTACGTAGCATATTTTTTATCCCCCAACTACAGTCTAAACAACATGCAACTATAAATCGTCCTTTTAAAATTGTTTTCAATAAAAAAGGCCCTTGCATTGCAAGAGCCTTCGTATACCTTTTAGGTAAAATTAATTACCAGTTATCAACCATGTCGTCTTCGTTGCGGTTTTCCATGTCATACAAGTCGGTAACAGCACGAAGATCATCAAAGTACAGGTAGTAAGAACCACGAGCCAACAAAGGATCACAGTCAACACGGAAACCAATAATCCGCAATCCAGGACGCTCACCATAGTAAGCACTCTGCTGAACAATACCGCGCTCTCCATCTGGAGAAGGAGGAATTGCTGCAGTCATTTTCTTCCAACCAGAGAATGCCAATGTTCCCATGTAAATCTCAAAATTGTTTCCAAAATAGTCCTGAACCAACAAGTACAACTCGTGTCCTTGATTACGTCCAGTTACCCATACAGAAACAGTCTTAGTGATTCCTTCAACGGGAATTGGACGAGCTGCTGTAACATAGAAGCTATTGATACCACGGCGGAAGAATTCAACCTTAACACCGAGAACACGCTCATCAGTTACACCCTCATTTTCAGCCAATGGTTCCTTAGCTGCAGGACTGCCATCAAACAAGCGAGCAGTTACAACACCATTGTCAGAAGAAATGCGTGCATTCCAAGAACCTTCACGCTCGTACAAATCAACAGACACTTCTCTCAAAGCCTGCTTTGCAGAATCAGCTCCAATAATTGTTGGATCGGGATCTGTCAAGCTGGTAGAACCCTCCTGAGCAAAAGCCATTCCAAAGGTAGCAACCACCATCAATACTGCGATTACTCTTTTCATTTTTCTCCACCTCCCTGAACAGCAGTTCCTGTTCCAGAAGCACGTGCAGTGCTAGTTCCTTCATCAGAACCAAAATCTGCATCACGCAACTCATATCCGTCGTAAATATTCTCGAGAATATTTGTTGTATACTTCAAGTTGTCAAAGTAAATGAGGAAGTCGTCTACGTATTCGTTGGGATCAGTTCTAACTCTAAA
>JAEIGA010014031.1_pt1 | contig 12182 bp, 9 predicted proteins | sample 9270691 | NCBI WGS metagenome assembly JAEIGA01 (sample SAMN17057246, study PRJNA624740) | gut metagenome | biome: biome; isolation source: fecal sample | host: Bos grunniens | place: China: Xizang | collected 2019
ACTCCTGTGGCAAACCTTGAGCCGGTGCAGTTGAGCGGCACTGTGGTCAAGCGTGCGTCGCTGCACAACGCCGACCAGATGCAGCTCCTGGACATACATATAGGAGACTCCGTATATGTCGAAAAGGGCGGAGAGATCATCCCTAAGATCACTGGTGTGGAGCTGAGCATGAGGCCGGCAGATGCGGCACTTCCCCACTTCCCGGACGTATGTCCCGACTGCGGAACCACATTGGTAAGGGACGAACAGGAAGCCAAGGCCTTCTGCCCGAATCAGTCAGGATGCCCGACACAGATAAAAGGCAAGCTGGTACATTTCCTCAGTCGCAAGGCCATGAACATCATAGCAGGAGATGCGACGGTAGACCAGCTCTACAACAAAGGATATGTCTGGAATGTGGCGGACTTCTACGAACTTGAGAAAGAGCATCTCCTGACACTGGAAGGATGGAAAGACCGATCGGCTGAAAGATTCCTCAAGAGCATCAGGGACTCTCTGAAAACTCCATTTGAGAAGGTGCTTTACGCAATAGGTATCCGACATGTGGGAGAAACAACGGCAAAAACTCTGGCCACACACTTCAGGACGATCGACAGCCTGGCCAAAGCATCACGTGAAGACCTGCTGCAGGCAGACGATATCGGAGAGGTGATCGCAGACAGCATTCTGAGCTATTTTGCAGACGAGACCAACAGAGACACTATCGACCGTCTGAAAGCCGCAGGACTGAAGTTTGAAAGCGAAGGTGTGGCAGAACAGCAGTCAGAACTGCTTAAAGGCATGACGATCGTGATTTCAGGTAACTTCAGCATACCGAGAGACGATATGAAAGCCCTGATAGTGGCGAACGGTGGAAAAAGCAGCGGAAGCATCAGCGGCAAGACCACTTACCTGCTGGCAGGAGAGAAAGCAGGCCCCGAGAAGCTCAAGAAGGCGGAAAGCCTTGGAGTGAAAGTCATCTCTGAGGAAGAATTCAGGGAAAAGATCCTTCGCTTGGCTCAGGATGACAGCAGTCACACAGAGGAATTTACAGGCACACTATTTTAGAAACAAAGAAAACAATAAAGATATGAACGCAGGAGAAACATACGTCCTCACACGCGTTGTGTCAGAGAACGAGACAGCAGAAATTTTGGGATCTGGCGGACTCCCAGTGTACGCAACACCGGCAATGATCTGCCATATGGAACTTTCCGCCTACTCGCTTGCCGAGCAGTACGGCCACCAGACTGTGGGTACAAAGGTGAACATCAGTCACCTCAGAGCATGCAAAGTGGGAACAGAGGTGAAGATCACTGCAGAGCTTACAGAAGTGGACGGAAGACGACTCGAATTCAACATCAAGGCAGAAGATGAAAAGGGTCTTATCGGAGAAGGTACCCACCAGAGATATGTCATCGATCCTGAAAGATTTATGGCAAAACTAGGTTAATGTAGTGGTAAACGTGGTTAGAGAAGACGTTAGGAGAAACAACTATGGGAAAGATTTCAGAATTCACACAGGCTGACTATGAAGTCATAGCTCGTGACTATGCAGACCTCAAGGAGGCCGCCAGAAAAAGATGCAACGATCAGGAGGAGCTGGACATGGTCCAGAAGGCCTTCGACTTTGCTAATGAAGCACATAAAGGCGTAAGAAGACGTTCCGGCGAGCCATACATACTGCATCCTATAGCTGTGGCCAAGATCGTTGTAAGCAACATCGGTCTCGGCTGCAAATCAATTGTAGCAGCTCTGCTGCATGATGTGGTTGAAGACACCGACTACACGGTGGACGACCTGAGGAACCTCTTCGGAGAGAAGGTTGCGACACTCGTTGACGGTCTGACAAAGATCAAGACTGTGCTCGACAACGAAGACAAGGCTGTGCAAAAGAGCATGTAGGCTGAAAACTTCAAGAGAATTCTCCTGACTCTTAACGACGACGTGCGTGTGGTGCTTATCAAGCTTGCAGACCGCCTGCACAACTGCCGCACCATCGAGTTCATGCCTGAGCACAAGAGAGACAAGATCCTCAGCGAGACTATGTTCGTATTCATTCCTCTCGCCCATCGTCTCGGTCTGTACAATGTAAAGTCTGAGATGGAAGACATCTGGCTCAGATACAAGGAGCCTGAGGCTTTCAACAGCATCTCTGAGCAGATCAACAGAAACGTGATGGACAAGGATCTGATCATCAATCAGTTCATTGAGCCTATCGACACTGCCATGAAACTTGCAGGATTCAAATACGAAATCCGAAAGAGGGTCAAGACACCGTATTCAATCTGGAAGAAGATGAAGACAAAAGGAGTATCTTTCGATGAGATATATGACCTCTATGCCGTGCGTATCATCTTTGATCCAAGTGACAATGCCAACGAGACGGAGCGCGACCAGTGTTATCACATCTTCTCAGTGATCTCCAGCATCTACAAATACAAGCACGACCGCATCAGGGACTGGGTGAACACACCAAAGAGCAACGGATATGAGGCTCTTCACTGTACGCTCATGAGCAACGCTGGTATCTGGGTGGAGGTTCAGATCCGAAGCCGCCGTATGCACGAGATTGCAGAAAAAGGTATTGCAGCTCACTGGGCATATAAGAAGGATGGATTCTCATCCGACAGCGCCAGCGAAATGGACAAGTGGATCACCAAGGTAAAAGCTATTCTTGCTAATCCCGATGTCAATGCTCTCGAACTTCTGGATCTTGTACATCATGACCTCATCCAGAGTGAGATAATGATCTTTACTCCTAAGGGAGAGCAGCGAAGCATTGACAAAGGTGCCACAGCTTTGGATTTCGCCTATGCAATCCATTCACAGATAGGAAACAAAGCCATTGCAGCTAAAGTAAACCTTCGTCTTGTGCCTCTCTCGCATGTGCTCAAGACTGGAGACCAGGTGGAGATCATCACGGCCGAAAATGAAATGCCAAAGAGAGAGTGGCTGCAGTTCGTGAAGACCTCAAGAGCAAGGAAGGCAATACTCGACAGCATCAAGAGCCAGCACCACACATATGTGAAGATCGGAAAGAAGATGCTTGAAAAGCACCTTATGGAGATAGGCAAAGTAATGACAGACAGGGTGTTGAACCAGCTTATGGAGGAGTTTGAGATTTTCGACAGCAAGCCGGAGGACCTCTACTTCAAGATTGGCTGCGGAGCCATCAGTCTCGACGGACTTGAGAACATGCTGAAGAAATATCACGGCATCAACCGAGAGTCATATTTCGTCATCTCCAATTCAGATGTAAACCATAAGTACATACTGGCATCATGCTGCACGCCTATTCTTGGAGAAAGTGTTGTGGGATTCAAGTCTTCTGACGGAACCATCACAGTCCACACACGCACATGCAGCAATGCAAACAATCTTGCGGCGAAATTCGGTGACAAGATCGTCACAGTGAAGTGGGACATGGACTCAAACTCAGGCAGCAGCTACCTTGCACGCCTGTCGCTCAAGGGAACAGACCGCATAGGCATGATCAATGACATCACTGCCATAACATCGAAAGACCTCAATGTCAATATCAGAAGATTCAACCTCGGCACTGAGGACGGCATCTTCGACGGATTCATCGACCTCTATGTGCATGATATCGACGACCTTGAGAACCTTATCCTCAAGCTCAAGAACATCAAGGGCATAGAGAGCGTAGCCAGAACAGAACTTTAATCAGAACAAGATGAAGAGATTTCTAGAATTATTCTTTCCACTCATACCGATATCGCTGATCATCGGATCGACATTGTTCTCGCATTCATGCGCGAACACACAGACCCCTCCCAGCGGAGGTCCGAAGGACACCATACCTCCTGTGATTGAAGAGGTTTATCCAATCATAGGACAGATAAATGTTCCTCGGCATAAGACTCAGCTCAAGATCAAATTCAACGAGTATGTGCAGGTTAAGGATCCTAAAAGCCTCTTCCTGTCTCCTCCTCTGGAGAAGGCACCGAAGTATAAGATGAAGGGCAAGAGCGTGATCGTATATTTCGAGAACGATCTAGATTCCTGCAGGACATACACCCTGGATCTCACAAATGCCATCGGAGACAACAACGAGGGAAACATGTTCCCTGGTTTTACACTTGTATTCTCTACAGGCGACAGGATAGACAGCATGATGGTGACTGGTATCGTTCAGGACTGCAACAGCCTCAAGCCTCTCAAGGGAGCTACAGTGCTGATGTATAAGGACCATGCAGACTCTGCTCTGTTCCTGCATCGTCCGGATGCCGCAGTCAAGACAGATGAGTGGGGCTTCTTCAGCATCAGAAACATCCAGGACACCTTATATAGAATGTATGCTCTCATAGATGAGAACAACAACAATATGTATGATCCTGAGACAGAAAAGGTAGCATTCATTGATTCATTGGTAAAGCCGGTTGTGGTAGTCAATGACACGCTGCCCGAACTGCAGAAATACGACATGAAGGACACGGTGAACTGTCTGGCAAGAAAGACTGAGTATGAGCTTAACATATTCAAGGAGAAGCCTTCCAAGCAGATGATCGTCAATAAGGAAAGAGTCGGCGAAAGGACCGCATACATCACCTTTATGGCGCCTTATGCCCAGATAGATTCTATATGGATAAAGGATGTGCCGCATGAAAATCTGATCACTCAGTTTAACATTGTCCAGGACAGTCTGGAAATCTGGGTGAACGATCCTAAGCCACAGCCAGACACTCTCTTCCTCAATGTAAAATACATGAAGACCGACACTCTCGGTCTGTTAAACAGCTTCACAGAAGAGATCAAGCTTCTCAAGCCTAAGAAGGGTCCTGCGAAGACTTCTACGAAGGATCTTAAGAAGGAGGACACTACTGCTGTATTCACGCTTACTGCAAAGCCGGAGACAGTGGAGCAGTATGGATTCGAACTGGAGTTCAAATACCCTATCGTCGAATCTGCGTTTGACTCGCTTACATTCAGAAGTATCAACCCTCGCCAGCAGGAGGCTGTTGGAAAGTATAAAGTGGAGAAAGACACTCTGAATTTGAGAAAATTCACAATCCGTCCTGAGGAAAAACTCCAGCCAGGATACGAATACTTTCTTAAGATACCACATAGGAAGTTTAAGGATATCAACGGTTTCTACAATGACAGTACAGAGGTGAAGGTGTCTCTTCCTAATGATGACAAACTCAGTACATTGCTGCTGGGATTGACCAATGTCGACAACAAATACATTGTGGATCTCTTGAATGAAAAGAGAGACAAAGTGCTCAGAAGCTATGTGATTGAAGATGATACTGTACTCCAGTTCCCATATCTTAAGACAGGAAAGTATTCTATAAGAATCACTGAGGACGTCAACAAGAATGGAATTGTAGACACAGGAATCCTTTTGGAGCACAGACAGCCTGAGAAGGTACGTTTCTACAAACTGGAAGACGGAACATTCCTGATCGACATTCCTGAAATGATGGAAATTGAGCAGAATGTGGACGTGGCGGAAATGTTCAAATAAATGATTATGAGGAAATTATCATTATTGATATTAATTTTATGTGTAGGAGCCGGACTCCATGCACAGCAGAACAATTCATCGCAAAGACTGGATAACAAGCCAGTCCCTGACAGTCACGATATACTGATGACTGACGAGCTGCTGCTTGGCGATATAAATGCACTGACTGATGAGCAGATTGACTCGATTGACGTCACAAAGAAACTTGAAATCAACGACTACGTGATGTTCGGCGTACAGTATGGTGCAGGACTCAGTCAGGTCATGTGGAATCCTAGTCAGAAACAGGATATGGTGTTCACCCCAGTAAACTATGGAGTGACCTTCACCAAATACCAGAAGATGTTCGGATATATGCCATATTTCGGATTCCAGGCAGGAGTCTTCTACGCACGCGAAGGCTACCAGTTCAAATACAATGAAAACACTGACTATATATATAAGGTGGAAGGTGCGGAAAAGGCTTTGATTGATGTAGTGGAGGTGCCTGTGTCATTCCAGTTCCACATCGATATGTGGAATTTCAAGATTATGGCCAATCTGGGGTGTTATGCAGGATATCGTCTCTCCATTGAAAGATTCCCAGGAGAGACTGGTTATGTATCTGAAGAGCTTGCGCATTCCTTCAAGGACACAGACCGCAGATGGGACTATGGAATTAAAGGAGGAGTTGGATTCGGACTAGTATTTGACCCTATAGAAATCCATTTCCAGGCAGCGTACAAGCACTCATTATCCTCACTATATACTCCAGATCATTATAGCAAATATTACTACAGGTTTGCCTATCCGTCAAATATCGTCATATCTGTCGGACTTCATTATCAGCTGACAAAGCGAACAGGAAGAACAAGGGCACAGCTGAAGGCAATGGCAAAGGATATGGTGTATAATCCAGAGAAATACAGTAATGAAAACACTGAAAATCAAAGCAGGAAGGGTAACAATAGGAGGTGATGAGCCCATTGTTGTCCAGACTATGTGCAATACACATACTTCTGATGTGGAAGCATCATACGCCCAGTGCAAAAGACTTGCGGAGGCCGGTGCTGAACTCATCAGACTTACAGTTCCCTCAATGGGACAGGTGGAATCTCTTAGAGAGATACATTCCCGACTCAGAGCTGAGGGCATAGACACTCCCCTTGTAGCGGACGTGCATTTCTCGTCAGAGATTGCAATTGCTGCAGCATCTGTGGTGGAGAAAGTGCGTATCAACCCAGGCAATTTCCATAAAGATCATGATAAGGCCAGAGAACAGTTCGCAAAGCTGGTGGAAGTATGCAAGACTAACGGCACCGCGATCAGAATCGGTCTCAACCATGGCTCTCTCGGAGAAAGAATCACAAGCTTATACGGCAACACTCCCCTTGCGATGAAAGAAGCTGTCATGGAGTGGCTCCACATGTGTGACGAGAATCATTTTTACAATGTAGTTGTCTCCCTGAAAGCAAGTAACACTTTTGTTATGGTAGAGGCTTATCGCTTGCTGGCCAAGGAGATGGAAGCATCAGGAATTGTTTATCCTCTTCACCTCGGAGTTACTGAGGCTGGAAATGGTGATGCAGGCCGCATTAAGTCAGCAGTGGGAATATCCGCACTCCTTTCAGAAGGGATAGGTAATACAATACGCGTCTCGCTGACTGAGGATCCTGAAAACGAAATCCCTGTGGCTCAGTATCTGTCAGACAGGTATGGCAGAAGGCTTCATTCTTCAATGGTATCCCTCGCTCTGGAAGGTACTAAAGCAGTAGCTACTTATCATGCTCCTTCAAAAGAGCGCCTGCTCCTTGATTTCTCATGCGACTTTGGCAAGAGACTGCTTGACAAGGAACTTGACGACGTCGAGATCAGAGGTCACTACATTGACAGCGACGGGTCGCAGATTGTACTTGATGACAGCGAATACGCAGAATATCTTGTTGATGAGCTCATGCAGGCTGCGCGCAGACGATTCTACAGACCCGAATACATCGCCTGCCCCGGCTGCGGCCGCACGATGTACAACCTTGAAGGCACATTCGAAGAAGTGAAGCGGCGCACCAAGCACCTCAAAGGCATGGTCATCGCAGTCATGGGATGCATCGTAAACGGCCCTGGCGAAATGGCAGATGCAGACTGGGGCTACGTCGGCGAAGGCAACGGAAAAGTCTCGATATACAAAGGCAAGGAACCGGTTTTACGTCACGTTCCTGAAACCGAAGCGATCGACCGCCTCCTCGAACTGATGGAAAAAAGAGATGAGCTTTAATTGCTCATCTCTTTTCTACTTCAATATATCTTTCTGGGCTTTTTCCCATTGCTCTTTGGCGTATTCCTGCATGTCGACTACTTCATCTGTCTCATCGACAATCTCTTGACCAAGCATTGTCTCTATCACATCCTCAAGTGTGACAAGTCCACGGAAGGTTCCATATTCGTCAATGATTACGGATATATGCTCTTTCTTTTCAAGGAATTTCTCCCATATATTTCCTACAGGCTCATCCTCTGGGAATGAAAGTATCGGACGACTGATGTCGCGAATCCTGGTCTTGAACTTATCTTCAGCCATCTTTTCCAATACTGTCTGACGAAGTACGTATCCTATCACATAATCACTGTTATCTTCGTCATATACAAGAATTCTTGAGTGGGTCAGATCAGAATCATAAAACTCGCGGACAGTCATAGCACCTTCTGCCATTTCAACTACTGTACTTGGCGTCATGATCTCATGTGCGGTGATCTCGTCAAGTTTGAGAAGGTTCTGGATCATTTTCTTTTCATCCTTCTCAATAACTTCTTCTTCTGTCGCCACACTGACCATAGCCGATATATCCTCGCGACTCACGCTGACCTGTGTGGATTTCGAAGATATTATTCTTGTCAGACGCTCCAGAAGCCATACAAGCGGGAAAGCTATGAAAATCATAGCATTGATGATGGTGGCGGCTGGGATAGCCAACTTTCTCCAATAGCTTGTGCCGATAGTCTTGGGAATGATCTCAGAGAAGATCAAGATGACCAGTGTGAAGATTGTCGAGAATATACCGATAGCTGTCGAGCCGTACGCCTTCGCAACAAGAGAACCAACAACAGATGCTCCTACGGTGTTTGCAATGGTATTAAGACAAAGGATTGCAGAAATCGCGCGGTCAGGATTCTGCTTAAGTCTCTTCAAGAGCTTTGAACCTGCTACTCCCTGCTCTTCGAGACCTGTAATGTATGAAAGAGGTGTTGACAGTAGTGTAGCCTCAAGCATAGAGCATAATGCTGACAACAGGATGGAGACCAGCATTACAATGTAAATAAGCTGTTCTTCCATCTTACTTCTTCAACTCAGCAATTATAGTCTCAGCACCACGTACGCACTGTCCGATCTCCACCTTGATATCAGCATCAAGAGGAAGAAACATATCTACTCGCGAACCAAACTTGATGATTCCGCACTCTCTGGATTTTACAGCCTTTTTGCCGACCACGGCGTGAGAAACAATTCTTCTTGCGAAAGTACCTGCTATCTGCTTGAAGAAGACAGGGCCATATTTGCTCACCATACCCACAGAAGTGTGCTCATTGAGCTCTGATGCCTTTGGAAGATATGCAAACATGTATTTTCCAGGATGGTACTTATAGTAATCCACCACACCATCCACAGGCCAGTAATTTACATGAACATTGAAGAAATCCATGTATACAGACACCTGGATGCATTCACAGTTCAGATGTTCCTTTTCAAACACCTTCTCGATCACAACCACCTCTCCATCTGCAACGGAAGTCACAAAGTTATCCTCTCCTGTGCGTTTTCTCTTAGGTACACGGAAGAAGAATGTAACGAATCCCATGAAGAACATTGGGATAACAGCGAGTGGATAGGCCACATATGGCCACGGATGAAGGAAATAGAAGATAGCAACTGTGAGAGGAAGGCAGATAGCCCAAACAAGAAGCCAGGTTCCGTATGAATTCTTATGTATGATCATGTCGTTTTTTCAATAAAGTGCAAATGTACTGATAATTTGTCAATTAGACAAACTCAACATCTCGCAAGGTTAAATATGCAGCACGTTGGCCACAACAAGATAGATAACACCCATCGGAATAGCGATCAATGCCGAATCGAATCTGTCAAGAAGTCCGCCATGACCAGGTATTATATTTCCTGAATCCTTGACACTGTAATGTCTCTTCCACTGAGACTCTATAAGGTCACCATATACTCCTGTTATATGCAGGAGGACTGCCATAGCTACATAGTTGCAGATATTTGTAGTCTCACTGTTGCTGAATGGAGGGAAGAAATCAAGGTAGTAAAGTGTCACGGCAACAGCAATGGCCATCAGCATGCCTCCCCAAAATCCAATCCACGATTTTTTAGGAGAGATTGAAGGGAAAAGCTTCTTTCCGTATTTCTGGCCGAGGGTGATGCCGAAAAGGTAAGCGCCAACATCAGAGCCCCATATTATACCAAAGAAGCACAAAAGCAGTTTACCATTAAAGGCGCCTCCCTCTTGCGCAAAGACCGCAAAATTGAGAACAGACCATGGAACTGCGATGTAAAGGATTGCTGTATACAGGTTTGCAAACTTATCAAAGCGAGACTTATCCTTCACATACAATGAATTGATCATCAAAAGAAAGACTGGCACAAATGACAGGATTACAAGTCTTCCCGGCAGCCATCCCACCTTGAAACTATACACGAGTGAAAACAGCGTAGCTCCTGCCAGAATTGACAAGAGCTGCGAGTATTTATATTCATTGCCACATGTGATATGAAGGAACTCCCACATCATCACGATAAGGCAGAAGAGCATAACTGCTCCGAAAACGTATTCGTTGGTAAGGAATGCGGCGAGCATAATCGCCGCGAATCCTATACCAGAGATTGTTCTTTTGATAAAATTATTCATAGGTGTGGTTAGATGCTTACTCTTCGTGATCCTGTTTTGGGTCTTCAGAAGTCTCACCTACAGGCTCATCTGCTTGTTTGCCTCCGACCTTTGGCCCGAAGATCCTTTCAAGATCATCCGCAAAGATAACTTCTTTCTCCAATAAAATAGCAGCAAGCTGACTGAATCCTTCAAAATTTTCACGCAGAATCGCTTCTGTCCTGTCGTGAATCTGGTTTATCAGCTCCTTGACTTCGTTGTCGATGAGTTCAGCAGTCTTTTCACTATATGGCCTGTTCAAATCATAAGCCCTTGATCCGGACGAGTCATAGTATGAGAGGTTTCCTACCTTATCGCTCATACCATAATAAGTCACCATGCCATAGGCCATCTTGGTGAGGCGCTCCAGATCATTGAGTGCACCTGTAGACGGCTGGCCGTTTACAATCTCTTCAGCTACTCTTCCTCCGATGAGCGAGCACATCTCGTCCACCATATGATCTTTTGTGACAAGCTGACGTTCCTCAGGAAGATACCAGGCAGCGCCAAGTGCATGTCCTCTTGGTACAATAGTCACCTTGAAAAGAGGATGAGCATTCGGCAGGAGCCAGCTTACTGTAGCATGTCCGGCCTCATGGAACGCGATGGACTTCTTCTCCTCCGGAGTGATGATCTTGGATTTCTTCTCGAGACCACCGACAATTCTGTCAACCGCATCAAGGAAATCCTGCTTTGATACTGCCGTCTTGTTATTGCGTGCAGCAATCAAGGCAGCCTCATTACACACATTGGCTATATCTGCTCCGGAGAAACCTGGAGTGTGCTTTGCAAGGAACTCAAGATCAAAATCCTCAGCAATCTTTATATTACGGATGTGGACATTGATGATTTCCATTCTCTCCTTCAGATCAGGAAGCTCTACATGAATCTGCCTGTCGAAACGTCCGGCACGCATAAGGGCCTTGTCCAGAATATCCGCACGGTTTGTCGCTGCCAGGATGATGATTCCAGAGTTTGAGCCAAAACCATCCATCTCGGTAAGAAGCTGGTTGAGTGTGTTTTCACGCTCGTCATTTGAAGAAAAGCCTCCATTCTTGCTTCTTGCTCTACCGACAGCGTCAATCTCGTCTATGAAGACAATGCATGGTGCTTTCTCCTTTGCCTGCTTGAAGAGGTCACGCACACGTGAAGCACCGACACCCACAAACATCTCGACAAAATCTGAACCTGAAATTGAGAAGAACGGCACATTAGCCTCACCTGCAACAGCTTTTGCAAGAAGGGTCTTACCTGTGCCAGGAGGGCCCACAAGAAGAGCACCCTTAGGAATCTTACCGCCCAATACAGTATATTTCTTAGGATTCTTGAGGAAGTCCACGATTTCCATAACCTCCTCCTTTGCTCCGTAAAGTCCGGCAACATCCTTGAATGTCACATTGACGCTGTTTTTGTCAGCCAGTTTGCCGTTTGCCTTACCCACATTGAAGACGCCACCAGGACCTCCGCCATTGGCTCCCCTGTTGATACCTCTGAACATGAACACCCACATCAGAATAAGCAGCAACGGGAAAAGAAGCCAATCCATGATTGACCACCAGCTCTCACGACTTTCCACAACAACTTTCACAGCCTCTTGAGGCATGTGTACAGCAAGTGAGTCATTAAGTGCACCGAACTCATTTTCTGCATTGAAGCTGCTGGACACCATGAATGTGAAATGAGGAGAAGTCTTAGGCATGCCGGCCTTGAACTTGTCAAGATATTTCTCGATCCTGTCCGGTTTGATTGTAACCTCGCCTTCAAACTCGTTTCTGACAAATGTCACTTCCTTGACA
>JAEIGA010014032.1_pt1 | contig 12181 bp, 10 predicted proteins | sample 9270691 | NCBI WGS metagenome assembly JAEIGA01 (sample SAMN17057246, study PRJNA624740) | gut metagenome | biome: biome; isolation source: fecal sample | host: Bos grunniens | place: China: Xizang | collected 2019
AGTTGACAAAAGAAGAAGAGGTTGTAGTATATAAGGATAGTGGGAATGCTTTATTGCAAAAGGATAGGAGTATAGCTACTGGAGGAGTTCATAATATAGGGCTATCTGCAAGTTGGGACATAGATAGCTTGAATTTGGCAACAATATCTATTGACGGTCAGGTTATGCATTGGGAATATAAATCAAGGGGTAATAGCGAAATGTTTTCTTCCAATGGCGAGATGTTATATTCATATGATACTAATTATGATTATCCACCATATAATAGTAATTTTTTTAATGTGCGTGCTGATTTCCAACATAAAACACGATTAAGAGGAGAGGTGTTGTCATTCTCGTATTTATTATCTCGTTCCGGGAATAAAATGGTGGGAAATGTATATTATGACAACAAAGAAAATGTTCCAGTTTCGTATAATTCAATGGGCGTAAGTCAAGATGCTGTTGATTGGGAACACACTTTTCAGGCTGATTATGTGAGACCTGTTGCAAATAAGATGAACTTAAATGTGGGTGCAAAATACATAATGAGACGAAATAAAAATGAGACCTGTTATAAGTATGATGACGGACAGAACAGTAGTTCGGATTTTGAACATTATTCACATATTGCTGCTTTATATGGAGAATATTCAATAGATATCAATAGGTGGCAGGCACGTGCCGGATTGCGTTATGAATACTCTCGACTTGGAGATGAGTATCTTGATGGTAGTAATCCCGATTTTCATAGAGACTTGAATGATTTGGTGCCAACCATTGGCGTGAATTTTTCACCTAATGATGCTAATAGTTTCACGTTAAATTATAATATGCGCATAAAACGACCATCAATATCAAGATTAAATCCATCTGTTTTGGAAACTCCTATATCGGTGTCAACAGGAAATCCAAATCTTGTGAGTGCCAATCAACACAATATCTCATTCGGACACATGTATAATTCCCAACGATTGACATTAAACACATCGTTGCGATATACGATGATAGATAATACATTTATGAATGTAAATCGCGTAGTTGATGATGTAATATATTCAACTTATGCCAATGCGGGTAGATATATGATGTATGCAATGCAAGGATATATTCAGTGGTCTCCGTTAAAAAATACTCAGTTGATGGCAAATTATGGCTTGTATTATCAGATGGCTGAAAACAAAGCGATGAATATAACACTAAATCGTTGGCGTATTTATTGCAGAACTCAATTAACTCAACAATTGCCATGGAAACTGAGGCTGACGTTGGCAGGAGGTCATAATGGAGGAGATGAAATTACTCCGTATGGCTATCAAGAGGGGTGTTATTTTTATTCATTTGGCTTGCAACGCAGTTTCCTTAAAGAAGATAGATTATCAGTAAGGTTTGATGCATACAATCCATTTTCGGAGAGCTATTATGGCGCACCAACTCACATCGTGAATGGCGATTATACCGGGATATCTGTAGAAAAATACAGAAATAAGATGATAAAACTCTCAATTGCATATCGTTTTGGTTCACTTAATGCTAAAGTAAAATCAACAGGCAAAACAATCACCAACGACGATATAATGTAATATTGGCTTTTCCGGCGTATTTTCATTATCTTTGTTATTGGAAAAATTAAGATAGTATGGAATATAAGTTAAGAGATGATAAATCCGCTGACAGAAGGTCTCGCCCATTGATTTTGATAAGCAATGATGACGGGGTTAATGCTCGTGGATTGTATCACTTGATAGATTGTGTCAAGGACTTGGGAGATGTTGTGGCTGTTGCTCCGGCAGGGCATTGTTCCGGTCAATCATCGGCTATTACTGTTGATAAAATATTGCGAGTGAGGCAACACGAGGATTATTGCGGCGCAAAGATTTATTCTGTAACAGGGACTCCTGTCGATTGTGTTAAGATGGCGATGCACACCATTCTTGACCGTAAGCCCGATTTAATGCTTTCCGGAATAAATCATGGCTCAAATGCAGGCAATTCAATTATCTATTCAGGCACGATGGGTGCAGCGATGGAAGCGTGCATGATGGGTGTTACTTCAGTAGGATATTCATTCTTATCCTACCTTGAAGATGCCGATTTTTCGCCATCAACGCCATATATAAAGGAAATCACTTCGCGAGTGCTTGCTCAGGGATTACCCCAAGACACTTGCTTGAATATAAACATTCCCGCATCAGATATTCAAGGAATAAAGATTGCTCGTGCAGCACGAGGATATTGGACTGATGAGTATTCTGAATATACCGATCCCATTGGTCGCAAATTTTATCTGCTCACTGGCCATTTTCATAATGAGGAGCCTGACTGCGATGAAACAGACTTATATTGGCTGGAACGTAAATATGTAACTATTGTTCCTGCCCACACCGATATGACGGCACACGATACGATGCCAATGCTGGAAGAGATGATGAAGTAAAACGGGACTTTATTTTTTGACCTTATCAGGGTGTTTCGCAATGAATTCTTTCCATGAGCGACACCCTTTTTCTATTTGTGGACGTGATGATTCATAGAAATGGCACAATGCAGCACCGAGAGCATCAGTTGCATCAAGTTGGGGAAGTAGTGACTCTTGTGGAATGTTGAGGATGCGTCGCAACATCTCTTGTACTTGTTCTTTGCTTGCTGCGCCATTGCCGGTAATTGCCATTTTTATCTTGCGAGGCTCATATTCACAAATGGGCACATCGCGTTGCAGAGCGGAAGCCATCGCTACACCTTGAGCGCGCCCGAGCTTTAGCATTGATTGCACATTTTTACCGAAGAAAGGGGCTTCGATAGCCATCTCATCAGGGAGATACTGCTCGATGAGTCCTGTTACGCGTTGGAAAATGCGAGAAAGGCGTAGATAGTGGCTGTCAAATTTGCTCAATTCGATTACGCCCATCGCAATCATCTCAGGCTTTTTGTTTTTCACTCCGAGAATACCATATCCCATGACGTTAGTACCCGGGTCAATGCCGATGATGATGCGATCCCAATATTTTAAGTCTCTCTCTTCGCTCATCGATTGATGATTTCCATGAAAGTGGAGAAATGCAATACTTTTTCACCCCACAATTTAAAAATGCTGTTTTTTAGGATTGTAGCATCTTGGTCATGCCAATTGTTGGCGTCTTCATGTGAATGAGCGCGCATTTGCAGAGCATAGCTTGTCGCTTCGGGATCGGTCTCGATGAGGACACGCGAGAGCAATGGCTCCGTAAATATGCCTGATTTCTCTGCAGTGGGGATATAAGTGTCGTTTAGCCATGCTATGAATGGCTGTTCGATTGATTTGTGGACAAGAAATGTAGTGTTGAGTAGTATCATATCGTTGCCATGGCTTCAATGCCAATTATTAGGAAAACATATAAAATCCATCCAATTACTTGTATGATTCCAATAATGAATGAAACCAATACCCATGTGCGAGCTTGTTTTGCTTTTGCTTCGGTTTCGGCATAGTCTTTGCGACTCCATGCCGACTCGGCAAGTGCCGACATAATTATGGCGATAATACCAAATATTTGACAGCAGAATACTGTACAAAGGATTGATTCAACCAACCATGTCTTTGGTTTTGGCATCATAGAAGGAGTTGCTTGTGGCGTTGGAGGAGTAGGGGGGACTTGTTGTTGGCTATTAAATTTTTGAGCATTATATACCGGAGGTACTGCCGAATTGAATAATTCAGAATTTACTTCGGCTATATCCTTAGCTGGAAGCCAATTACTCATCCCTTCACACCATAGGAGAGTGTCGGGTGTGATGCCCTTTTGCGATAGTTCGTTTATTTCAAAAGGTCCTTGTGGTTGATTGTTGACTGCGATATAATATTTCATAATGTTATTTGTTTTTGCGCTCTTTTAGTTGTTGCTTAATGAATCGAGGAATGAAACGCAGATGTCTCATTATAGTGGGGAATGTGCCATAATAGTAGCACATTATGTGGAAACGTTCTTTAAGTGACGCTTTGCGATTGGCTGTTGTTAATCCCTCGCTTAGGTAGTCGATGATTGTGTCATCGATATAGATGTTGTGTCGAGAGTGTTGCAGACAGCGTATGCACCATTCATAGTCGGCTGAAAAGCGATATTTCAAATCATATTCACCGGCAATGCGTCTTAGAACGATGAATGCTTGGTGACACACTACCATTCCGTTGGCAAAGCTTTTGAGCGTGAGTTGTTCGGGAGCTGTAAGATGTCGGTCTCCAATTCGTTGGCGTTTAGCATCTACAAGTTGTGTTTGCCCATATACTATGCCGGGGAAATCGTTATCCATTATCACATCGGCAATCTGTTGTAGCGTGTAGGGCGAGTGAAAAGCATCTCCTGCGTTGAGGAATATCAGATATTCGCCTGTTGCTACGTCCATAGCCTTGTTCATTGCATCATATAGTCCTTTGTCGGGACTTGAAAATAGTCGCATCTCTTTTATTTGAGCATCTTGCGCTATTTTTACGGTGTTATCTTTAGATGCTCCATCCATAATAATGTGTTCAAACAATCGGCATGATTGCTCGCTAACGCTTTTTAGCGTTGCGGGAAGCGTTGATGCCGCATTGTAGGTAACGGTTATTATGCTAAATAATGGATTCATTTCAAATGTTTCGTGTCTATGTATAATGCTTTATGCAAAGATAAAGTTTTTAAATCTAAAACAAAAATAGGAATTGCAAATAGTGTAGTATTTATAGGATACCTATAAAATAAGAAAATAGGCTGTGTCATGACACAGCCTATTTTTAATTCCTTTTAGAGTTGAAAATTATTCTCCTGGAACGATAGCTTCGCTTGGGCAGTTTTCAGCGCAAGTACCGCAATCGATACAAGTATCTGGATCGATTTTGTAGATATCACCTTCAGAGATAGCTTCAACAGGGCAAGCAGAAATACAAGTTCCACAAGCTACACAGTTGTCAGTAATAACGTAAGCCATAATTGAAATTGTTTTAAATTATACAAGTTTTATGTTTAACACCGCAAAGATATAACAAATAACTTAATTGAAGAAACTTTTATTTTAGATTATTTAGTAAATAAATAGTTACTTATTGATTTGTAGATTGATAAAAATTTCGTCAATCGCCACTTTTTTGTCGCTTTCAAAAGCTATGCGATAAAATTTGTCTCCTGAGCATTTGAATGTGATGCAGTCCACCCATGTATCGTGTTGTGCATTTGCAAAGTCGGGGACATCATTAGTAGCCTTCAGAGTGTAATTTTTGCCATCAGATGATGAGTATAAGTACACTTTATAGGGGAATGTAATACCTTTTTTGGGACAATTTAGGAAGCGAATAGAGATGTCCTTAATGCTGTCAGTCTCATTAGGAATATTGATTGAGTTATATCCATCAGAGAACTTAGTCCAATTCTCATTAAGAGGGCTCTCGTCGCCAATTTTGCCATCATACAAAGGATTATCATTATTGATGTATCCGTTTACTGCCTTGCCCATTAAAGTGGCATTTAGAAGATGCCAGCGTGAGTCATTGGCGAGCCAAGATGAGTAATCATCGGCTGCAACTTTAGAGAGGTGGGGTTGTGCAATAGAATAGGGGGTGCTATTGGTATCCCAAATACCATAAACCATGAATGAGATAATGCGCTCTGCTCCACCTTGTGATGCAGCTGCAAGTTGCGAAATAACGCGAGGCATTGCTGCAGGAATTAGTGCCGATTGACGGCTATTCAATCCTTTTTCCCATGTGAAAAGCTCACAATTGGCCCACATCTCAATATTTGTGCGGTCGTGAATTGCTCTCATCTTTTTCCAACTTTCCTTTAGACGAGGCATTGGGAAATCTTCTCTGACGCAGCCCACTTCATCTTGATATGCGATAATATCGACTTTTAGTTTTTCTATTTGTTCGCCAAACTTGGGGTTGTCAAATTCAGAACAGAAAAATCCGTAAGGAGAAATCATAGTTTTCTTGCCGGGAGTCAGTTTGTGGGCTTTTTCCACAAGCGAGTTAACGGCTTTAACAGCGGCATCAGTAAGCACTGGGCCGAGGCAATCTTCAACAGGAAGATACCACCCATAGAATGAACTACGATTGCCATATATTTGCGCGAGTTCATTCATTATATCCTTCTGGCGTTGTAGGATTTCGGGTATCTTAAGATTGTCGTCTTGGTCTTTAGCCCAGCCGATACTCATGAATACTTTCATCCCCAGTTGGTCGGCTTCGTCCATTATTGCACACACAGGACTTTTGCGATTGGCATCGTAAGCCCATGGCATAATCTTAGAGGGATAATCGGCCTTGCCTTCATTGGCAGTTGCCATGAATATTAGATATTCAATCCCTTGTTCGTGCATCTCTCTGACTTTTGCTCGCCAAAAATCAGGGTCGGTATTGTCCATGTGTTGAGGATTGGTATATTTGTTGCGAACATCTTGGTAGAACAAATTAACCCAACTACCAGTAACGGGCAATATCTCTTGAGCCGATAAAGAAATCGCATTTGCCACAACAAGTGTAGCAAATGCGATAGTTTTGATATACTTATTCATATACATTATTTCATTGTGATTTCATCAACGAAAACAAACGCTTGAGCACCTGCAAATGCGTGCCAAGCAGGTAGCGCTTTGTGGCTTTTAATGATGATGTTTAAGTAGCGAAGAGGTTTAGCGTCAAACTTAATAGTGTGGTTAGGAGTGCCAAACTCTACCTCTTTGATAATTTCGGGGTAGTCTTCTTTAGCGATGAGGGTGTATTCATTGCCATCAGTAGAACCATAAATTTCTACACCTGCAGCATCAACAACACCGTCGCATTGGAAAACGCAGCAATTAAATCCTACTTCAGAGATTGATTGCTCAGTGCCCAAGTCAATAACTACATCACAATCGTTACCCATGAACCCAATCCAACGACCTGTGCGGTAGTTAGTGGTTCCACCTACGATACCATCAACAAGTGTTTGAGCGCCATTGAAGGCATATCCGTTGGCTGGAGTAGTCTTGAATGATGCAGTTGAGAAAGAAGCAATGTTGGTGTTGATTGTATCGCTAATAGCGCGACTCATCACACCATTGCTAAATGATGCAGCTTTGATAATCATGCTGCTATCAATAGTAAATGGACCTTCATAAAGATTAGATTGTTCAGTGGGCTCACTACCATCAGTTGTATAGCGTATTTCGCGATTTTTCAATGTTGTGAATACCACTTCAAGAGCTTTCTTTTCAGGAACAGGAGTGTAGGTTGCATTTACATCGCAAAGATGTTTAGCATAGTTGTAACCATACTTATCGTAGATTGCAAACATTGCTGGAATACGTTCTTTGAATGATTCATAGTCTTTGAGTTGAGGCTCTGTCCATTGTACCTCACACAATGCAGCAAGACGAGGCAGTTCCATGTATTGAGCTTGGCTGAATGTTTTGATATATTCAGTCCATAGGTTGCATTGAGCACCAATAACAAGTTTTGCTTGTTCTTCGGTCAACACACTTGGAATTGGTTCAAAGCTATAAACTTTTTCAACAGGAGTATATCCGCCGATAGCAAATGGCTCATGTTGTGTGTCTTTTGATTGATAGAAGTCAAAATAGCAGTGAGTATTTGGCGATAATACAACTTTGTTACCGCGATTAGCTCCTTCGATAGCACCGGCAATACCTTGCCAAGAAAGAACGATAGCATCAGAAGGAATATCTGCTTGTAGAATTTCGTCCCAACCCATCATAACGCGACCGCGAGCCGAAATTACTTTGTAGATATAGTCAGTAACATATCCTTGCAAACGGTCAAATTCATTGAATTTACCTTTAGCAGTGATACCTTCAGCTTTAATGCGAGCTTGACATTTAGGACATTCTTTCCAGCGAGTTTTAGGACATTCGTCACCACCGGCATTGATGTATTTAGAAGGGAAGATATCCATGATTTCGTTGAACACGTCGGTTAAGAATGTCATGGTAGAGTCATTACCCACACACAATACTTCTTCTGTTACACCCCATTCAGTCCACACATCATAAGGACCACCTGTACATCCGAGGTAAGGATAAGAAGCAAGAGCAGAGCGCATGTGACCAGGCATATCAATTTCAGGGATAACATTGATATATCTTTCTGCTGCATATTCAACGATTTCTTTAGCTTGTTCTTGAGTATAGTAACCGCCTACAGGAATTCCGTCCCATTCGCCTGGAGTGCGTCCGATAACTGTTTCTTTACGATTAGAGCCGATTTCAACAAGTTTAGGATATTTTTTGATCTCAATGCGCCATCCTTGGTCATCATTAAGATGCCAGTGGAAGTTGTTGATGTTGTGAAGCGCAAGTATGTCAATAAATGTCTTAATCTCATCGATTGAGAAGAAATGACGGCATACATCAAGGTGAGAACCACGATATTCAAATCGGGGATAGTCATAAATTTCAACAAGAGGCATTTCTACAGCATCAACTTCTGCACAAGGAAGAGATTTGCGCACAGTTTGCAATGCTCTAAACACCGCTGCAGGAGTAGCACCATTGATGACAATACTATCGGCATACACATTAAGTTTATATGCTTCAGGATTTTCGTCAACAAGGCTTGCTCGCAATTTAATTACTTTGTCTCCATTCTCGCTGATTTCAATACCTGTCATGTCTTTGATGTATTGAGCAAGGAATGTCGCGTTGCGAGTCATATTCTCATCGCCATTGTGAACTATTGCTACATTCTTGTCAAGGATGAACTGATTAGTAGCTGTAGTGTCAAGAGCAATGTTGTTTGGGCGTGGAATTACATCGTAGTCAGCACTACCTGTAGATGTACTGCATGAGCAGATAGCCACGCATGCCATTGGTAATAAATACTTACAAAGTCTTTTCATATCTGTTGTTTTAATTTTAAATTTCAGTTTATGTGCGCCACAAGAATTTTATTTTAGTGAAGAACATGGTCACTAAAACGGCTGTTGATGTGATTATTACACCTTGAAGGAATCCTAACCATGGTCCTTGACTGAATATTGGGAAGTATTGCCATACACCGCAGAGAATAAGGATAGGGTATATTAGCAAGCTATCAGCGACATATGCCACCATTGGGTTTTGTCCCGACATGACAAGGAATGCCGTTCCTTTATGGCAGCGGAAGAAATCACAGATGATGCTGAAAAATATCAGCGTCATGAATGACAATCCCGATGTCGTAAATAGGTAGGAATATGTTACGGGGTCTTTTTTGATACCACCTTCAAATGGCTCAATTGCCAACCCCAATAGTATCATAAATGCACCTATGATAAATAGGTTTCTCCACAATGTGCCATATCCTGTTAATCGTTTTAATACAATCCCACCAGCCATGAATAAAGACAAGTTTAAGATGATATTTAAACCGATGTATCTCATGTATAGGCAGTAGAGATTAACGATTACAATAGCAAGAGTGATGAAAAGTATAGCCCATGCATTGCCTTTGCTTGGCTCGTTTGTCGCAACGGCTCCATTCGCTTTGCGTTCAGACAACCATTTTACAAGCACTTCGCCTGCAAAAGCACCAGGGATTACAATAAACAAATATTTCAAGTACATGGGGTTGTAAAACCATGTAACAGGAGAGTAGCTCATGAATGTACTTGCCCATGAATTGGGAACAGTTGCCGATATCGTAACCATGAAGAGCAACAAGAGGATTGCTATGCGCAATTTAGGCTTGTTATAGGTAAAGATATATAGCAATGAAGCAAATACAGCCATATTGGCAAGGATAAGTATAATGATGTTGCTTGTGTGCAAGTCAAATGTATATTCGTTGGGATAGTCAATACATTGAATTGCAATAAACCCTATAGCCATTGCTGTTAGCTGTATTGCCCATCTTAGCCAATTGGGAATATTTCCCGGCATTCTCATGTAAATGGGGAATAGTAAGATGAAACAGCCGATAGCAAGCCATTGCGATGTTGTATCACCGCCTGTCATGTAAGGGTAGAAATGTTGTATCAATATAGCAAAGTAGGTGAGTAACACTCCGCGCCACAATGCCGAGAGTGCCATTTTTAGTTTGCTCACACCCTTTTGAATTTTCTTTCCAATAGAGAATGGGAATGCAGCGCCCATTGCAAAAAGGAATGAGGGGAAAACTAGGTCAACCCAAGTCAATCCCGGAACATCGGGGTTGAATGTGTGAAATGGTGGAGGTGTTTGAGCATGATACATCCATCCGGGAAGAACTCCCGATACGACTGCTGCACTTAGCACCATTGTGATAATTGCATATCCGCGTAGAGCGTCTATCGATAAGGCGCGATCATTCATAGGTTACCTCCTTTTTTCATTCCTTCTTCAACTTCTTTCCAAAGGTCTTTAGTGATGATGTGTACAATGTCAAATACCATCAAGCCGTCAGAATCGTTAAGATTTTGAGCTATTGTTCTTGAAAGGTCGTGACGATTTTCATAGAATTGGTCAACCAAAATACCACCCATGAAATCGTTTTTACCAAGGATTTCGCGCAATTTTTGGCAAGAACCTTCTACGCAATACCATGTGCCACTTTGAGCTTGGCTGTCAGTTTCATTCCACACTAGTTTATTGCTTTTGCGATAATCCTCAAGAGTGATATCGGTATAATAGTTACCCGTAGCGTAGATATCAATCAATTCGGCATATCCGTAATTCTTATAGTTTGGTGTTGCCCATTCAAAGTCTTTGCTTGGGTCATAATCTTTGCTTGCAAAGTTTACACCCACCTCAAAGTATGATGGATACCAAGCTCCAGTATAGGTACAGAAATCAACATTAGGATTTGTGGCTTTCACCTCTTTGCGCGCGCGAGCCATGAAATCAGTAATGTTTTTTGTGCGCCATTCAGCCCAAAGTTTAGCAAGTTTGCCATACACAGGAGTGTGGCGTTTGCCATCTTTTTTCCATGAAAGAATATCCGAAGGGAAGTTCTGCACTTTTTGACCGATGTATTCCTCAAATTTTTTGCGGCTCAAATCAGAAAAGTCAGTGTTGATACCATCGTAACGCACACGGTCTAACATAAGACCATCAACGTTGGGATATTTTGTGATAATCTCTTTCATGACGCTGACAATATAATTTTGGTAATCTTCATTGATAGGATTTACCATTGCGCCATATTTATGAGGTCCTTTAAGTTTAGTGATAGGTATGATACCTTTTACGGGGTCATAGTAGGTTGATGCCCATTCAGGGTGACCATTATAAATGAGACCACGTTCAGTGTGGTTGTTTCCGGCACAGAAAACGTTCATAGAGGCAAGTACTTCAAGACCGAGTTTGTGCCCTTGTTCAATGAAATAGCCTAAATAATCAAATCCTGGGTGGTTTTCTCCTTCCCATTCTTTGTGGATGGGTGAAATTTCGCTATCGTAAAGCACTTCACCAGTAATAGGACGTATGCACACGACTGCATGAGTAAAACCTAGCGATTTGATTTTAGAGAGGTAATAGTCAATAGAATCAGTATTGCTGAACCGGCGGAAATTAGCTTCGGCATCAAACCACATTAGTGCAGGTTTTTGTGTCGTTGCAGTTGTGTGTTTGATCTCCATTTTAAATGGTGCAGCAGGAATACCTACATTGTTAAATAATGAGCTTTCGTAGTAATTGTGGTAGCCATATCTCACTTCAACAGGATAAGGCACTTTTTCGCTCCACACTCTCACTACATTACTGCTATTAAGAATTTGTGCTTTTGCGGGATAAACTTTTCCCTTAAAGTCAACGAGCTCAAATCCCGATAGCTCTTTATTTTCAGGAGTTAGTCCTTTTTCACCACCTTTGAAGCGAATCCAGTAGGTTCCATCTTCGTTCTTCTCACAACTTATGGCGATGGGCGCTTCGCTCATGATACCATTATTGCCATAGACGTTATTGAGAGCAAGGTAGGCAAAACGTTTCCCCACTTGAATTTTCTTAGGGAAGTGAATGAAAATGCTATCTCCAAGGTCGCCTGTAGTAACCATGCCTGTGTTTTTTACTTCAGCGAGCAAATCGCTTTGTACTTGACGGAAATCAGACCATAGTGTTTTTTCGCAACCCATATCTTTCCATGGTGCTAATTGTGCATAATAGAACGGAAGGTTTTCATTGTTAAATAGTTTTCTCCAATCGCTCACCATTGCGGGGAACAATTTGCGATATAGTTCAGCATTAGGAGTATTTGCTTCTCCTTGATACCACAACACTCCGGCAATAGGGAAGCCTTTCC
>JAEIGA010014033.1_pt1 | contig 12181 bp, 17 predicted proteins | sample 9270691 | NCBI WGS metagenome assembly JAEIGA01 (sample SAMN17057246, study PRJNA624740) | gut metagenome | biome: biome; isolation source: fecal sample | host: Bos grunniens | place: China: Xizang | collected 2019
GATTGCGAGCATGGCATCCAAGGCCGTAAAAGCGGCATACAGCGAGCTTAGAGGCATTGCAAACAAGCGTCTCGGACGCCTGGAAGCGCAGAATCTCGGCACCTATGGCTCGTTCAGGTTCCCTTCAGTAAAGAACCTAAGCGACAGCCAGCTGCGCCAACAGCTCGCGGAAGTGTCGCGGTACGTCAGGGATCCCCGGCACACGGTGCGCGGTGAAAAGGCTTTCATGCAGAACGAGATCGAATCACTTCATAACATGGGCTATGACTGGATCGATGAGAGCAACTTCCGTGAGTTCACCGACTACATGGATGACCTGCGCGACCAGTACGGAGCAAAAGCGTTCGACTCCGGAGACGCTGCCGACGTCTTTTCACAGGGCCAGAAGATCGGCATTGACAGCGACACCCTGAAAGAGAATTTTGAATATTTTGCGGAACATCTTGAAGAGCTGGGCAGAATGAGACCGGCCCGGAGCGAGTGGGGCAGGTCCTTCGAGGGCGTAAAGCAGAAGATCGGAAAACTGAAGTAATGGACATTTACGATAGCAAAACCTTTGATTACAGTTTAATAAGCAAATGCCGGAACCAGCGCCGGAGGCGCGGCAACCAGGGCAGAAGAGACAATGACCGCATATATAAAGACTGCATGTGCGCTTTTGACATTGAGACCACGAACGACCGCGAGAGCGAGCAGGCCTTTATGTATATATGGCAGTTTCAGTACAATGGCATCACTGTTATGGGCCGGACCTGGGACGAGTTCATGGACTTCCTTCACGGAATGAAGAAAGAGCTGAAGTCTCATGAATACATAGTTATATTTGTTCATAATCTCAGCTTTGAATTTCAGTTTCTCAGAGGAATATATGAATTTGAAAAGGATGAAGTATTTGCCATAGACTCTCGGAAGGTCCTGAAGTGCGAGATGCTGAATCACTTTGAATTCCGCTGCAGCTATCTTCAGACGAACATGAGCCTGTCTGAATTCACCAACAAAATGGGCGTTCAGGACGTGAAGCTGTCCGGGGATGATTTCGACTATTCAAAAGAGCGCTATCCCTGGACAGAGCTGACGGAACAGGAGCTGCAATACTGTGTCAATGACGTCAAAGGCCTGACTGAAGCCATGCGGATCCAGATGGATCTGGAGGGAGACAGCTATTATAGTCTTCCGCTCACCAGTACCGGCTATGTCAGACGTGACGTCAAGGAGGCTATGCGGCACTTCAACAGGACTGAGCTGAAGAACATGCTGCCGGATTATAACGTGTTCTGTATGCTCAGAGAAGCCTTCAGAGGCGGCAACACGCACGCAAACAGATATTATTCCAACTGCATCCTGAAAGACGTTCACAGCAACGATTTTGCGTCTTCCTACCCGAACGTACAGATCAACTGCCGCTTCCCTATGTCGCCATGGCTACGGGAAGACGGGATGGACCTTGACAGATGCCTGTTGAAGATCTACGGACACAAGCGCGCATGTCTTATGCGGATAAAGCTGTTTAACGTCAGGTTGAAGGATCCCGGCTGGGGCTGTCCGTATCTTGCAAAGGCAAAGTGCCGGAACGTGAAAAACTGCGAGAATGACAACGGACGCATCCTCTCAGCTGAATATCTGGAAACAACGCTGACAGATATTGACTTCAACATTCTTCTGAGGGAATATGAATTCGACTGGATAGAGTTTATCGACTTTTATCATTGCAGATATGGCCTGCTGCCAAAGCAGCTCCGTGAGACCGTCCTGGAATACTTCCGGAGGAAAACAGAGCTGAAGGGTGTTGAAGGTCAGGATCTGTACTATATGAAAGCCAAGAACAAATTAAACAGCGTTTACGGAATGAGCGTTCAGTCACCGGTGAAGCAGTCAATAGACTTCATTGATGATTTCATTGACAGAACAGATGATGAAGAAGAGCTGCTGGCCACGGCAAACAGAAAAGCATTCCAGAGCTATGCGTGGGGAGTATGGACCACGGCTCATGCAAGAGCAGAGCTTGAAGAAGCCATTGAAATGTGCGGAGACCGTTTCGTATACTGCGATACCGATTCGGTCAAATATATAGGAGATATCGACTTCACGTCGTTCAATGCCAGGAAGCAGAGACGGTCTCAGGACTCCGGAGCTGTCGCAACGGATCCGAAAGGCGTGAAGCACTATCTCGGAGTGATGGAGCATGACGCGGACTATTCAGAGTTCGTTACAATGGGCGCCAAGAAATACGCGTACAGATACACGGACGGGAAGCTGGGCATAACCATTGCAGGAGTAAATAAGAAGAAGGGCGCTGAAGAGCTGGAGGCTGCAGGCGGTCTGAAGCAATTCAAAGAAGGATTTACATTTTACAAAGCCGGCGGAACAGAAAGCATTTACAACGACCATCCGGCTATTGACCATCTGATCCGGGAAGGAAGGACCATCCGTCTGACGTCGAATCTGTTCATAAAAGACAGCACCTATACTCTGGGAGTAACTGCGGAATATGCGCGGATCCTGCAGCGCGCTGAGATCTGGAGAGAAATATTTATAAAAACATGGAAATAGCTGTTGACAGTGTACAAGTACAGTGCTATAATAAAGACAGTTAGAAGACACCAACCACTTAAGGAGGAACACAAAATGTTAGTGAAATTCGGAAATTATGAAATCGATATTAAAGTCAGATCAACATTAAATGAAGATGGTTTTAATGATCAGGAAACTTTCTTTTTCCTGAATGAGCTGTCAATGATGGCAGATGAGGCTGCCAAACAGTATAAAACAGAAGGATATGATATACTGGCAGATAATTATGACGCCAAAGGCATGCAGCTCTACCGTCAGCTGAAAGCAGCGGGATTTTATGAGGAGGTGGGCGCTACATGTTAGTAAAAGACTTTCTCATCAAATGCTCGCCTGGAGTCCGCGTCAGGGTCTTTGACCTTGACGCACTGACCGGAAACCACGTTAAGGAAGACGAGGCCTGCGTCCTTAACTGGGCATACAGATTCGATTACAACAGTGAAGTAACAGATTTTTACATCTGTAATGATAATATCAATATTTATTCCAAAAGGAGGACAAATTTATGAAGATCATTAACCAGTACCCGGCAGAATTAACCAAGAGAGACGCATACAGGCTTACCAAGGCCCAGAGCGTCAAGAAGATGAGCGAGGCGGCAGGATCCGTTCTCAATCCGACAGCGTGGGTCCTTTATGAGGACTTAGACAACAAATCAGGCGAGCTGAAGACAGTTCTTGTTATCGAGGACAACGGCGAAATGTTCGGCACGATCTCCGGGACTTTCATCAGAGAGTTCTGCGACGCTGCAGAGACCTTTGAAAACGAAGTAGGACCTATCAAGGTTCTGGAGGGCGTCACCAGATCCGGCAGAAAGTTCATCACATGCGAGCTGGCGTAATGAAGGAGGGCCGTGTAGAGCGGCCCTTAAGAATTAAAACATGCCCCTTCTGTGGAAGTGGCAACGTTTCAATAAAAGAAATATTATTTGACGCTCATACTTTTATTTGTAACGAGTGCGGAGCAATGGTGTCTTTTGGATGCGGTTTAACTGCAAAGGAAAGCGCCAGGCGTTGGAATAGGAGAAACAATGTATAATATATTACAGCACATATTCCTGGAAACAGGATTTCCGATGATAATATTTTTAGGCGGCGGTCTCGCGCTGGCCTTTATAGCATTCTGGGAGGAGCTGACGAAATGAAACGTGAAATTAAACTTGAAAGAAAACCGCAAAAGCACAGAGCCATAGTCAGCCGTGGAATATTGTATACCCTTGAGTATGAAATCAAAGAAGAAGGTAAGACGGATGATATACTCGGACTTATCATCGACATAAGGGACACGACAGAAAGAATAATCAAGTTAATAACAGGAGAATGATATGACAGTACAGGATTTTCTTAAACTGCTTATAGGACCGGAGTTCACATACGTACATGTTCTGGATCCGGTAAGAAAAGACGAATTCGCTGAAGGATTTGCTGATGATATGATAGACAACGTAATGTTCAGCAGACAGGTGGAGGTCCTTTCATTCTACTTCCAGCACTCCAACCTGATCATCAACGGAAGGAGAATCACAAATGAATAATAGAATATATCTTCCCTCCGGGTATCTTAATATCCGGGGGATTTTGTCATATAAATGTACCTTTAACTTTATCGTTGGAGGACGTGCCACAGGCAAGACATACGGAGCGCTTTCAACAGTCATTGATGATCATATCAAATTCATGTTGATGAGAAGGACCCAGGCGCAGGCCGATCTGATAAACAAACCGGAGTTCTCACCATTTAAGCCGGTGTGTGATGATAAGAACATCGAGATCACGACTTCAGCTGTGTCAAAGTACAATGCCAAGTTCACGCTGGACGAGCAGACGATCGGATATACATGTGCGCTTTCAACTATTGCAAATATGCGAGGCTTTGACGCTTCAGACGTCAAGCTGCTGATATATGATGAATTCATCCCGGAAAGGCACGAAAGACCGATAAAGAGCGAGGGCAGCGCTTTCCTGAACGCCTATGAAACAATAAACAGGAACAGAGAATTGCCGCCAAAGATGTTAAAACCTTTGACAGTCTTATGTCTGGCGAACGCCTTTGACATAGCTAATCCGATATTCCTGGAGCTGGGTCTTGTGGGGATCGCTGAAAAGATGAAGCAGCAGGGCCGTGAGCTTTACATCGACAGGGAGAAGAGCATCCTCATATTATTACCGGACAGCAGGAAGATCCTGGATAAAAAGAACGACACGGCGCTGTATAAGCTGACGGAAGGAAGCGAATTCTCCAAGATGGCTCTGAAGAATGATTTCATATATAATCCTACTGATAATATAAAGTCAATGCCTCTCCGGGAATTCAGGCCTGTCGTCACCGTGGGAGAAATAACCATCTATAAACATAAGAGCAAAAGGCTTTACTACGTCTCAGAGCATCGCATCGGGGATCCTCCGAAATTTACAACTGACGAGATCGCGCTGAAGCGTTACCTGAAAAACTACGGCCTGCGCTTCTACCGGTTATATATGCAGAATTGTTTTCGTTTTGAAAACATGTTGACAAAAAGTCTTTTTGAGTTATATAATATATAGAGAGGCCGGGGAGCGCAAGGTCACCGCCGGAAGCGGGCGCAATTCCTCGACCGGGAAATTAACCCCGGCCCGCATTTCTCAAGGAGGTATTTTTGATGGACTACGATCTTATCATATCTGCTATTTCAACGCTCGGCTTCCCGATCATCGTTGCCTGTGCGTTGTTTTGGTACATAAATAAACAGAATGAGAACCATAAGGAAGAGATCGGAGCAATGCGTGAGACCATTCAGGAAAACACAAACATCCTGCACGAGCTGAAGGAGCTTATAAAATCAATAGCAAAATGAGTATATATTATAAAGGTAAAAAGATCACTCCGCATTTTACGACTGCGGAGTATGACATGGACGGATCTGAAGACGTCTACATGAATTCTGACACGCTGGTATTCATTCAGTGCATTGAAGAATTCAGAGTCTGGCTTCAGCGTCCTATGTATGTAACAAGCTGGTATAGGTCATATAAGGTCAATAAAAAGGTGGGAGGTATTTCATCCTCAAATCATCTTACCGGGACCGCTATGGACTGGTACTGCAAAGGCATTAAATATCCTGATAAATTTGTCAAGTATGTCAAAGAATGGAATTCCATCTGCAAGCGACACGGCAAAGTGGCTGAGGCAGGACTGTATACCTGGGGCTTTCACTTCGGGATCCAGAACGGATCCCAGGCGACAGCCAACGGAAACAGGCTTTTTCACTGGGACTCCAGGACGGGCACACAGATAAATAAACCCTTCCGGGAATTGAATCTATTATAGGAGGACAATGACATGACAGTAGAAGAAATTCTCAAGCTGGGCGCCATGGGCTTCACTAAGGAAGACATTGAAAAGATGGATGCTCCGCAGCAGGAACCTGAAAAGGATCCTGAACCGGAAAAGGCAGCGCCTGATCCGGAAAAGAAAGAAGAGCCTGCAAAGGCAGAGCCTGAACAGGACATTCTCAAGTTTATCGCAGGCGAGTTTGAAAAGCTCAACAAGAGCATCCAGCTTGCCAACATAAACGGATCAAACATTGATAAACCTAATGCAAAGACGGCGGAAGACGTTCTGGCTGAATTGCTCGCGCCGCCGAAAAAAGGAGGTAAATAAATGAGTGTAAACACTATGAGTTTCGAACAGGCAGCAACACTTCTCAACGCCGTTCATGCTCAGGTTACCGGAATGAACACCGTTGCGCCTACTGACGTGTCTGACTTTATCTCTGTAGCCCAGAAGACACTGCAGGCCGGTTACGATCCGGTGATCAATGCCATTTCCCAGGTAGTGGGAAAAACAATTTTCTCAATCAGACCTTATGATGCCAAGTTCGGCGGCATCCAGGCTGACGCACAGAAGTGGGGAGCCATCACCAGAAAACTGGCTGTTGCTGACAAAGCTTTCGAGGATAACGAGGCTCTGAACCTTGTTGACGGTGCAGCCATCGACATGTATGAAGTGAACAAGCCCAACGTGGTACAGTTCAACTTCTACGGCGCCCTGGAATATTCCAAGAGCTTCACGATCTTCAGATCTCAGCTTGATTCTGCAATGCGCGGCCCGGAAGAATTCGGCAGATTCATGGCCATGGTTCTCCAGAACGCTATGGACATGATCACACAGTCCAAGGAGGCATGTGCAAGACTTGCCATCGGTAACTTCATCGCAGGAAAGATCGACGCAAGCGCAGACGTCATCCATCTTCTTACCGAATACAACAGTGAAACAGGCCTTTCCCTTACTGCAACCACAGTGAAGGATCCTGCAAACTTCCCTGCGTTTGTTAAGTGGGTCTATGCGAGAATCGCAACACTTACCAACATGATGACAGAGAGATCTGCGCTGTATCAGATCCAGGTGACCGGCTCTGAGCTGATGAGACATACGCCTTTTGAGAACCAGAAGGTATATCTGCTCAACTGGCTCCTGAACAACATCGACGCCAGAGTGCTTGCAGATACTTACAACTATAAGTTCCTTGAGCTGGCTGACGTTGAAGCAGTCAACTACTGGCAGGCAATCGACAGCCCTGACGAGATCGACATTCTTCCTACTTATCTGAAGACTGACGGCACTCTCAAAGTGGCAAGCGCCGCTGTAAACCAGACCGGAGTCATGGGCGTCATCTTCGACGATGAAGCCATCGGTTATACAGTGATGAACGAGTTCACCGGAGTAACTCCGATGAATGTCAGAGGCGAATACTGGAACCAGTATTTCAACTACATCATCAGATACTGGAACGACTTCACGGAAAAGGGCATTGTCCTTCTTCTGGACTAAGGTCCGGGGTTTTGCTATCGGGCGCGGTTCATGCCGCGCCTATGATTTATAGGAGTAAATATAATGGCTTTCAACGTTATATTCTACAAATTCAATAAGCATTACAACAGCACAAAAAGGCCCGATGCACAGACAACGCCGCAAGTCACATATTCCTGCAATATCCTCCGGGGATCCGCGATCTATAATCCTAAGATCGAGCTGGATATCGGTCTGTCTTCAACGCCTGCACAGTATAATTACTGTTATATCGCAGACTTTGACAGCCGGTATTATTTCATAAGGGAATGGACCTTTGACAAGGGGATCTGGATCGCTTCTCTTCAGGAGGACTGTCTGGCCAGCTGGCGCAATACCATCGGCGCGACGTCTTTTTATATCCTGAGATCGGCTCATACCTATGACGGCAATATCATGGACGGACTGTACCCGACAAAGGCTATTCCGACATATTCAAGAGTCGCTCTGACTAATCCTTATGTCACAGTGAACAATGGGTGTTTCGTCATAGGCGTTGTGTCAAAGGGAGGAAACTTCGGTTCATTGACATATCACGCAATGACAGCTGCTGAGATGGCGGCACTCTGTACGGCTCTGATAGATCCCACTATCATTTCAGGAAATGCCGACTTCTCACTGAATGACGCTTCAGCAGGCCTGCAGCTCAACCTGATAGACCCGATGCAGTATATCAAGAGCTGTGTCTGGCTTCCAATAGCCGCGAGTGATATTGCTGGAACGGACATTCCGGCTTCAGGGCCTACCGGAGGCTTTGACATATTCAACTGGCATCTGACCGGCTTCACTCACAAGATCCTGTCAAACGACACGCCTTACGTCACTAAGTCAAATACCGTCACGCTGAAGAATCATCCTCAGAAAAGCACTCGCGGAAACTATGTGCAGATGGCGCCTTATACGATCATCACGCTGAGCTACCCTCCTTTCGGAGTCTTCCAGATAGACAATTCCGCAATAGGCACAGCAACAAAGCTGTATACCTATTTAAGAATTGACGTTCTGACCGGTGCTGCATCGCTTGAAGTCAAGCTCAATTCCAACATAGTGAACAGAGTTGAAGCGCAGGTTGGAGTTCCCATCGCTCTGTCACAGGTCAGCAGAAATTACATCGGCGCAGCGAACGAGATACTGGGCGCCGTCGGAAGTCTTGCCTCAGGTGTTGGCGCTGCTGTCGGAGGCAATGCCGGCGGAGTTATCGGAGGCGCTATCGGCGCCGCAAAAGGCATAATCAACGGTTATGCCGCACTCCAGCCCAGAGCGAACACCATCGGATCCGGAGGCGGTTTCGGCCATCTTCAGGGATCATGTGAGCTGGATTATCAATTCTTTTCAGCGGTTGACGATGATCTCACGAACAACGGAAGGCCGCTGTGTAAGATGCAAAAGCCTGAAGACATTCCCGGTTTCATGATAATTCAGGACGGATTTTTTGAAGGAGCTGCCACGTTCGCAGAAGCTGAAGAGATAAGAAGCCTGCTTGAGTCCGGCTTTTACTGGGAGTAAGTCATGGCACAGTATACACCGAGACTGACAAGCGCAGGAATTGCCGGATCCAGATGGTACGAGACGGAAAATCCGTTCTATCTTTCCGATAATGGAATGCCAAACTGTACGGCTTATGCTTTCGGGCGTGCCTGGGAGATCGGGGATCCCAACAACACCGGCGCGAATTATCCTCCGCTGTCAACGGGGAATGCTGAAGACTGGTACAACCACGCTGACAGCTGGCAACGCGGATCCACGCCGAAACTGGGAGCCATAGCGTGCTATGCTGATGGAATATTCTCCGGACTGGGCCACGTCTGTGTCGTGGAAGAGATCGACGTCGCGAACCAGCGCTGCCGTGTCTCTGAGTCCGCGTATAATGGGTATTACTTCAGATCTACGCACTTCATAGACTACAACGGGGACTACGGCTACGGAGGTTACACTTTCCAGGGTTTCATCTATAATCCATATGCCGGTGACGAGCCGGGGCCTCCCGGTCCTACTGAAGGCTTCGATCTCTGGAAATTCATCGAGCTGATAAATAAAAAGAAAGGAACGTTGATAACATGATAGGTTCCAATAACATTCCGGCGTCATACGATTATATCAACGCATATAACCATCAGTATGCGCCGTCAACGATCCACGTCAAGGAAACCGGGCTTTCCTGGTACTTCAAGCGGTACCTGATACAGAAGATCATTTCTGTATTCAAATTTGAAGGAATTCCGGAAACGTGGGCAAAAGATTATTTTTTATATACCCTGTTTGTGTTCGGTTACTGCGCGGTGATCAATACTGATAAGTATGGTGTCATTCCGCAGCATTGCACCCTGTCAGGATATAACATATTTTACAGACCGAACAGAGCGATCATAACCAATCCGCTGTTTAAGAAGACCATTGAGGCCAGGATCGGCACTGACTGCGAGCTGATCAGGATGGCTCCGGACTGGTGCGGAGTATGGGATATAGTCGAGTATTACGCTGACCTGATGGCCCTGACGTCTGAGACTGTAGCTGTCAACCTGATAAACAGCAAATTCAGTTACGTTTTCGCAGCTGAGGATAAAACTTCAGCTGAGAGCCTCAAGAAGCTGTATGACCAGATAGCATCCGGAGAGCCTGCTGCTTTTGCGGACAAGAAACTGTTCACTGACGACGGAGCGCCATCCTGGTATCTGTTCGTTCAGAATCTCAAGCAGAATTATATCGCCGGGGATCTCCTGGAAGATCTGGCAAAGATAGACAGCAGATTCAATACTGAAATAGGTATTCCAAACGTCAATATCGCAAAGGCTTCAGGTGTAGGCGAGGCTGAGGTCATGGCAAACAACATCGACACGCATTCAAAAGCTGAGCTGTGGCTTGAGACCATTCAGGACAGTCTTCAGAAGGTTAATGACATGTTCGGACTGAATATTACCGTGTCAATGCGGTTCAGCGGTCAGGAGGTGATGGACAATGAGTAGAGGCGCCTGGGTGTCAATTCTGGGAATGTATGAATATGACAGCACAGTGTTTGACGGAATGACCGTTCCTGACGACATGACCAAACAGACAGTCGTTGATGCCATCCTTCTGGAGTGCGCCGAGCTTGAGCTTGTGTATCCTGATCTGGATATAATGAAGACGGCCATCACTAACTGGTCAAGCATTGAAGGACCGATCTGGGATAAGCTGTACAGCACTGAAAGTCTGGAGTATAATCCGCTGTGGAACGTGGATGCGACGATAGAAGAGGTCCTGGACGGTACCGGCATCGGATCCACGAAAGGATACAACTCCACGGCATGGCTGGAAAATGACAAAGCTAAAACTGACAATACAGTGACGACAACGCGTCAGGGCAATATCGGCGTGACGTCCTCGCAGCAGCTGCTTGCAGCTGAGCGTGAAGTGGTTCAGTTTTCAACAATTAAGTACATAGTAGACAGCTTCAAGAAGAGATTCTGTCTGATGATCTACTAAAGGAGGTAAACTAATGTCAGAAACGAAAATGTATTCCGTTCTTGATAAGTGGACGGATCTCGACAAGGAAAACATCGTCGACTTCACTTCCGTTGACGGTGTGGTAACAGAAGCCAGGCTGAACGGTGTTCCGGTAGGCGGTGGCGGCGGTGGCAGTGCTACTCTTACCGTCATCATTCCGAGCGGTGTCTCAGGCGTTGAATTCTATATCCCTGAAATAGATCCCGATTCCGGAAACATTACGGCATATTATGAACAAATGCCTGAAGGTCCTCAGCAGGTGGAACTTATTGTACCGCTCAACGCAATATTAACGCGGAGTTCGGGGAATATCGCTGAAACATCAGGAGCGATCGCTATTGATCCCGACAGCGGTGAATATTTAATCACCGGCGACTGTTCAGTTACTTTTAGCGGAGGAGGTGACGACTGATGAGCATTTTCAACCAGTTTCCCTATACTAATGTCCATGAAATGAATCTGGACTGGGTCCTTAAGACCGTTAAAAACGCGCTTGAGACCGTTGAAGACGTTGTGTCGGAGTATTTTGCAGATCATCTTGATTCAACGCTCACAGATCCAAATAAGGCCGCACAGGCCTATGCCACTGGTGTGAGAATTGGTAACCTGGAATCGAGCAGCGCGTCAATGGGTCTCAGACTCACACTCATGGAAGACAGACTTCATGATATTTTCGATTTCACGCTTTCAAAATCGGACGCAGGTCTCACCTATAACGATATCATTTCAACAGATGACGACATGTCAGAGCTTTATACAAAGCTGTCAAATAACATTCCCGTGTTTGTTTATGTTGATGGTGAAGAATACAAGGCAAAGACAGCCGGCGCGACAGGGATCATTATTTACAAAGATGTTCCTGAATATGAATGCACAATACACAGCAACGCGTCCACAGGCACAGCTGTGTATATGGGATTCATCACCGTTGACAAGACAGCAGTAAGCTATATTTCAGGAACATGGACCGCAGTCAAGCGTTATGCCATAGACGGAACGCTTCAGACGATCTGCACACTGTTTGACGTTTCAGCAGGAACGCGTTATGCTGTTGAAAGCTACACGTTTGACAATTCAGTTCCCGGCGGTGGTGACTGGGTAGACGTAACATTCACAGACGGAACGATCATTACATTCCACGCTGATGGCACGCTTGAAATTTAACCTTTACAAAAGAGCATCAATGTGATATTATAATAGTGATCACTCCTTAAGTTAATAGTGCCATACGTTTAAGGCCTCCCACACATGCAAATAGCGTGCCAAGTGGGGGGTCTTAAATTGTATACATATTAAGTATTCA
>JAEIGA010014034.1_pt1 | contig 12181 bp, 7 predicted proteins | sample 9270691 | NCBI WGS metagenome assembly JAEIGA01 (sample SAMN17057246, study PRJNA624740) | gut metagenome | biome: biome; isolation source: fecal sample | host: Bos grunniens | place: China: Xizang | collected 2019
AGCGGTTCTTTATTTGCCCTTTTTCACCGGCTCACCCGTAAACGGGTCGTAGTATTCATTGATACTGATTTGATCGGCAAGCATATCTTCCTGCAATTGCTTTTGGATATACTCTTGTATTTTCTTCTCGTTCTTACCCACAGTATCCACATAATAGCCACGGCACCAAAAATGCCGATTCCCATACTTATATTTTAAGTTGGCGTGTCTGTCGAATATTATGAGAGAACTTTTTCCTTTTAAGTATCCCATTATTTCCGAAGCACTATATTTCGGTGGTATTCTTACTAACATATGAATATGATCTGGGCATGCTTCCGCCTCGATTATCTCCACACCTTTTCGCTCACATAAATCTCTTAATATTTGCCCTATTTCTTGTCTCAATTCTCCGTATATGATTCTACGGCGATATTTCGGTGCAAATACCAAATGGTATTTGCATTCCCATTTCGTGTGTGCTAAACTATTTGTGTCCATTTGGACATCCTCCTTTACTATTTTGAATTTGGTTGGCAGACCTCTTTCATTATAGCATCGGAGGATCTTTTTGTCTATATGACTTGAAGCTAAAGCATTTCTCCTCCCCCGGCACAGCCGGGGGTTTATTTGGTTGATACCAAAAAAGAGCCGATTTGAAAGACAGTTTTTCTGTCAACCAAATCGGCTCTATGAATTTTCAGCGATACTTTTGCCCCCTTGACGGGGGCGGTGGCGTTCTGATAGAATCTACCTGAAACTTAAACATTGTCCGAGGCTCGTGGTTCAAGGAGATGATGTCTCTTTCACCAACGCCAGATATTCACGGGGGGATATAGCCATCTTCCGCTTGAAGACGGTGGAAAAATATTGGGCATCGGGATAGCCACACCGCAGGGCCACGTCGCTGATGCTTGTAAAGCCTTGCTTCAGCATGGTGCAGGCGTGCTGGATACGCACCGTGTGGAGATATTCAACAATTCCCACTCCAACATGCCGTTTGAACACATTGGAAAGGTATTTTTTGTTATATTTCAACTCACTTCCCAGTTTTTCCAGCGAAAACTCGGAGTCAGAAAAATGCTCGTCCACATATTTCTGGATCATGGAGACTACGTCATTTACCCCATCCTCATGCGATGGGAAGCAACACATTTGCTCACCCAAATAGGCGAAGGTGTAGAGCAGGACTGCTTCGCTGGCAATGTCCGACAATTCTGAGTGAAAGCAAATTCCATTTTTCCAGACCGTAGCCAGATCCTTGCAACTCTTCATGATGGGGGTTTTTGGGGAGATACTCAGCTTGTCAAGAAGTCGATTACCCCGAGCACCAAGAAAACTGATGTACATATATTGAAAATCCGACACAGACTCGATGGCAAAGGGTTCAGAAGGGAAAGAAAAGAATACATCACCTTCCGTAACAGTACGAATTTCTCCCTTGGTGTGGAACTTACCTTCCCCTTGGGTAACGAGATAGACTGTATAGAGTGACTTCAAATGCAGGCCCGTATAGACCTGTTCCTTCGTTTCCAGAACAAAATGGACGGTATGAATGCTGTGGTCGTTGACTTCGCGAGGAACAAAGCGGCAAATGTTCTGCTTGACCATAAAAACTCCTCCTTGGAGTAGTATATTTTTAGTATACCACAATTTGTTTTGGAAGTCAACCTTGAGGTAACGATTTCAAAAAAACAAGTAGATTTTACCTACTGACTATTCAAAAAATCTATGGTATAATAAAAATGCTGTACGGATAGTCAAATTATGATTAGCCCATACACGCTATTCTATCCAATAGAAAGGAATCATCTCTTATGAAAAAAGTTAGAATTGGAGTTTTGGGGGCCTACCGTGGCACAAGCATGATCAACTACTGCAAGCGTGCCGACCACGCTGAGGTAGTGGCCATTTGCGATAAGAGTCCAGAGGCACTGGACGCCCAGCGTGCCGCAGCAGAAGGACTTGACATTACCTTTTACGATCATTTTGACAAGTTCATCGAGCACGACATGGACGCCGTGGTGCTGGCCAATTACGCCAATGAGCATGCCCCCTTCGCTATCCGTTGCTTGAAGCGAGGCCTTCATGTTTTCTCCGAGGTACTGCCTGTGCAAAACATGAAAGAGGCGGTAGAACTGGTGGAGGCCGTGGAGGAGAGTGGTCTGGTCTATGCTTACGGTGAGAACTACTGCTATATGCCCGCCACCTATGAGATGAAAAAGCTCTACGAGAGCGGTGAAATTGGTGAATTCGAGTACGCCGAGGGTGAATACATCCATAACTGCGAATCCATCTGGCACTCCATTACATACGGTGAGCCTGACCATTGGCGCAACAGCGGATACTCTACTTTCTATTGTACCCACTCGCTGGGGCCTATCATCCATACCACAAAGCTTCGTCCCGTGTCTGTTACGGGCTTTGAAGCTACCAGAAATGCCCGTAGTCTGCGTGTCGGACGTAAGAGCGCTCAGTTCGGCATTGAGATGGTGACGCTCGAAAACGGTGGTATTGTCAAGTCCATTCACGGCGATCTTTACAAGAACTCCATTTGGTACACTATGTACGGCTCCAAGGGACGCATGGAGTGCGGACGCGAGGATGCTTGTGATGGTCATATCTGCAAGATTTATATCAATAAGGATGAGTATGATGGCGGTTACGAAACCGGTTCTCTGCGTTCCTATTTCCCTGAACACAAGGTCGATGGCGATGCGTCTGGATTTGGTCACGGCGGTTCGGATTTCTTCTCCATGTACTATTTCATAAAGAAGATTCTGGGTGATGAGGACGCAGACACCATCGATGTATATGAGGCTCTGGATATGTTCCTCCCCGGTCTGTTCGCCTACCGCTCTATTCTGGCGGGTGGTATTCCCATGGCGGTTCCTAACCTCCGTAATAAGGAAGAACGTGAGATCTGGAGAAATGACACCGCCTGCACTGATCCTAAGGCTGCGGGAGATATGCTTCTGCCTAACTTCTCTGCAGGCACACCCGAGATTCCACAGGAGGTCTATGATTATCAAGCGGCTTTGTGGGCAGAAGAGTGTACTAAGACCGAAGGTACTTACCGCACCGGTGCTCTGAGTCAGGGTAGCAAATAAGGATCGTGATACAGAGGTCGCTATAAAAAGCCTCTGGTCCGAGATAAAAGAAGAACCGATATCACTCCATCATAGCAAAATGGAAAGAAAACTTGGCGTATAAGCCCTTTAAATTCCTTAACCAAAACGCATAATGAAGTGATTCGGTTCTTTCTTATTTTTACTACAGTTAGGATGGATATTTCTGTGAGCTCGACTCTTTCCTTCAGTAAGGTCTATAACTTTCGCGATCCCGATGCTCGCGGACGAGTTTGTGTCCTGATCTACACCGTTGTGGAGTATTTTTTGGTTTACATCACTTCGGGTATTTTTTACACCCAGTTTTTACAAAGCTACAGTGTGGATATCACGGGCGTGGGAATTCTAAATTTCGTCCCCTTCCTAGCCTCCATGTTCGTGTTCTTCACTCCGGGACTCCTCAACCGCTTTCCCAAAAGACGGTGGCTCCTCGCGGTCTGTAAATTCATGTACTACCTTCTCAACGTGGCGGGACTGACTCTGCTCCCTGCGCTGATTGAGGATTACACTTTGCTTCTGGGGTGCATGATTCTGATTTCTTTTTTGGCATCCCTCTTTAACGTTATCGCCACGGCGGGCTACGCTGCTTGGCATATTCGTTTCCAGCCGGAAGAGGTGCGTGCCTACCATATGACTGTCAGTCAGTTTTTTAATGCCATTGTGTCGGGCATTCTCATGCTCTGCGCTGGTTGGCTTTGTGATAACCTCCCTGAATGGTTCATTTTGGCACTGCGCTATTTTGCCTTCGGTTTGGGTGTTATCAATGTCGTTTTCTTGCTATTACCCCGTGAAGTGGAGTATCCTGTTGTCCGTTCCCCACGCTTTACGGACATCATCTCCATTCCTATTCGCAACAAGAAGTTCATGCGCACCATGCTCATTGTATTCCTGTGGCAGTTTTCCATGTACTGTTACTCATCCCAGCTCAATTACTACCTGTTGGACACGATCGGCATGACCCAGACCTTTTACAATATTATCATCTTTCTCTACGGCCCATTCTTTATGCTCTTCATGAGCTTCTGGCGAAAGAGGATTGAGAGAACATCTTGGTTTAAGGTGTTTGCCTACGCCTTGGCTCTCGTTGCTCCCTTGCAGATCGTCTATGGCTTTGTTCAACCAGGGGATTTCACTGTCACATTAGGTTCTCTGGCTTTGACCATCCCTCTGTACGTTCCTCTTGCGCTGATCGTTCGTTTGCCCCAACATTTCGGCGGCGTGGGACATAATGTAGCCTTCGCTAACTTCCAGTACATCAATATGCCCCTAACGAATCGGGACGCGTTTACCTCCTTCTATCAGATCGTCTTCAATCTCGGGTCTCTGGCTGGTATGCTCTTCGGTATCGTGTTCACCGAGATGACTGAGGACTTTTCTTTCACCGCCTTTGGGTACACTTACCAAACAGGGACACCTCTCTTGACTATGATCTGTGGTGTTGTGCAGTTCATCATTGTGGCCTATGTACTGATCGGGCGCAAGAGGCTAGAACCCGATGCGGATGCGGAGCACGCTTGATTTTTTTGGCAAAAGCACTCGGATTTTGGGGGCTTTCAACTTCGACGTAATACATGAAATTTGAGTCAGGAATGCGATTCGCCGCTCATTTTTCGTCTTTTTGTCATTGAATCGCAGAATTTAATGTTGGGAACTCATGTTCGGTTCCCTGAAAGGAGCGCTACCATGAAACGAACGAAAAGACTCCTTTGTATGATCCTTGCCCTACTGATGCTGGTCCTGCCGTTGACTGCTTGCGGAGGTCAGACTGACGATCCTGTTGTGAGTGATACTGTCGATGGCACCGTAACTAGTGAGGTCGAGACTGTCGACCCCGTCGAGGATGCCCTTGCCGCTCTCCGCGGGGAGGTGGACTGGCAAGGGGGGGATATCGGAATGCTCTACATCAATATGTTTGGTTATCCCGAGGAAGTAGAGGCTGTAGCCAATACAGGAGACAGTACCGGAAGCGGCGTGATCAACGATGCGGTCTGGGAGAGAAATACGCTCTTCGAGGAGTATGGCAACCTTAATTTCGTTCTAATCCCTATTGATACCGATAATGCATCAGGACATGTTCAAAGGGAAGTACAGGCCGGTACGGGGGATTTCCAGCTCGTTACTCAACCTACCGGTTATACAGCAGGATTGGCTACTACAGGCGTACTTTATAACTACTTGAATCTGGATATCGATTATGACGTTGAATGGTGGGACGCAGGCACGCTGGATTTTGCCCTGGACGGACGTGTGTTCTTCATGAATGGTCCCTTTAATTTTGTGGACGACGATGTCACCTACCTCATGACTTTTAACAAAAAACTCCACAACGACTATAATCTTGCAAATCCTTATGATCTGGTACGTAGCGGTGACTGGACTATGGAAACATTCCTTTCCACCGTAAAGGGGTTGTCTACCGATAATGGAGACGGTGTGTGGAATGATGAGGATACCTATGCTTTGGCTTCATCGGGCTCCTGGGATACCTTCTTCTACGCAGCAGATCTTAAATTTGTCAATAGTAGCCGAGAGCTGGAACATCCCGAGTTGGCAATGGATGAGTCGGATTTGGAACGGGCGCTCAACCTGCTGGAGTGGACCCGCACGCTATTCCATAACGACAATATCAAATATCAAGGTCCCGAGGCAACAAACATTTTTGTGGATAACCGTGCCTTCTATTTCATGGAGGTGGCCAGTTTGCTTCGTAGCTTGAACGCTCAGATGGAGGAGGAATATGGTGTTATTCCCGCCCCCAAGTACGACAAGAACCAGAAACATCACACCGCTTGGAGCCATGATATCGGTTCAACCCTTTCCATGCCAACCACAGTGGGTGAGCTTGACAACGATGCTTTTTCCCGTGTGCTGGAGCTCTACGTGGTTCTGTCCCAGAAGCTCGTCCGCCCTGCTTACTATGATACCATGCTGACTACGAGAAATGTCCGTGACTCTGATTCTGCTGAAATGCTCCATTTGATATTCAGCCACCGTATTTATGACATGGCTGTATATTTTGGCGAGTTAGGTTTCCGAGAGCTGTTCAGTATATCGGTAGGCGGTGCGAATAAGTTTTCCTCCGGTTATAACCGCGCTGCCTCCGGTTTTGACAAGCGTGTGGAAAAGATCCTTAAGCAACTGAATGAAGCGGAATAAACCTTATGCGTTGTGATGCTTGAAAACTAGGTTAGAGTTTAACAAATGATTACGGTTCACTAAATAAATGAGCAGACATATGGTAAACAAATTCGATTTGTTTCAGAAGAAAGGATAAAGAAATGAAGAAAATATTTGCTCTCGTATTATCAGTATTCTTATTGGCAGGTATGTTTTTGATTCTGGCAGTAGCTGATGAATCCGCAGACGAACAATTCATCACGATTTTTGAAGAGAATTTTGAAGATTACGAAAACAATGTCAATGTCAGCTCCACATTGATGCCCAACTTTTTCGTATGCGACTATAATGCCATTGGCGACGGTGTCATCCACGTGCAGGAAACCGCCAATGGCAACCTGCATTTGAAATCCCATGTCTTTACCCAGATCTATTCCGCCACTCCAATTGTGGGTGCCTATGAGTTCTCGCTGGACATTCTTGAGGCACAAGGCCTGGTGCAGACCGGTGTATTCATCCGCGCGCCCAAAACAGATGCGGTATTTTACGAGGCAGACGGCCACCCCGATACCTCTACAGGCCAGGCGGGATTGTTCCTCTACGTTCGTGATGCCATTCTTGGTGTCAATGTTAAAACCTACGACGAAAATGCTTCGAGTACTGCGTTCCTTCAAAACAACACTGTGGAATTCTCTCTGCCGGAGGGTGTTACATATCCATATACGATCCGTGCGGTAGATACCGGCGCGGAGATTACCCTGCATGTCAACGATACCTTGATTTGCAGCGTGACCTTCTCGGATCCCGGCAAGGTCTACAGTAACCACCAGTCCAAAGGCAAGTTCTTCGGTACAGCCAAACTCTTCGATGCCGAGGGCAAGGAGCTGGCAACCTATACCGACCCTCTGTTGTCCAGTGATGCCTCTTACATCGGTTGGACGACTCGCGCTGCTGATATGCGCGTAGACAATATTTCCGTTAAGGCTGAGGCGGCTTATCAGACCTTGCTGGCTATAGGCAAACTTCCTACGGAGGTAACGGAGAATAACGTGAGCGAGGCTAAAGAGTTGGCTGAAATTGCTCGTGAACTGTATAATGCTCTACCAGAGGAAAAGAAAGCCCTGGTGAACAATTACAGCAAGCTTACTGCTGCTGAGGAATCGATCGATGCCATTGAGAACGCCACCGAACCCGAGACCAATGAATCCACAGACAAACAATTTATTACGATTTTTGAAGAGGATTTTGAAGAGTACGAAAAAGATGTCAATGTCAGTTCCACTTTGATGCCTAACTTTTTCGTGTGCGACTATAATGCCATTGGTGACGGTGTTATCCATGTGCAGGAAGCCGCCAACGGTAACTTGCATTTGAAATCCCATGTCTTTACCCAGATCTATTCCGCTACTCCCATTGTAGGCGCCTATGAGTTCTCGCTGGATATTCATGAGGCACAAGGTCTGGTACAGACCGGCGTATTCATCCGCGCACCCAAGACCAACTCGGCTTACTACGAGGCTGATGGTCACCCCGATACCTCCACGGGTCAGGCGGGATTGTTCCTATATGTTCGTGATGCCAATCTTGGGGTCAATATTAAAACATATGACGAGAACGCAAGCGGAACTTCTTATTTGCAGAATAATACAATCAACTTCTCTCTCCCTGAGGGAGTTACCTATCCTTACACTATCCGCGTGAAGGATACCGTCTCTGAAATTCGCATATATGTGAACGACACATTGATCTGCCAGGTAACCCTATCGGATCCCGGCAAGGTCTACGGTAGCCACCAGTCCGAGGGCAAGTTCTTCGGTACAGCCAAACTCTACGATGCCGAGGGCAAGGAGCTGGCGACTTATACTGATCCTCTGTTGTCCAGCGACGCATCCTACATCGGTTGGACGACCCGTGCTGCTGATATGCGCGTAGACAATATTACTGTTATGGCTGAGGCTGCTTATCAGACCTTGCTGGCTATAGGCAAGCTTCCCACAAAGGTAACGGAGAAGAATGTGATTGAGGCTAAGGAATTGGCTGAAATTGCTCGCGAACTGTATGATGCTTTGCCCGAGGAAAAAAAGGTGCTGGTGAACAATTACAGTAAGCTTACTGCTGCCGAGGAATCGATCGATGCCATTGAGAATGCCACCGAGCCCGAGACCGATCCTGTTACCGAACCGGAGACCGATCCCGTTACTGAACCCGAGACAGACCCCGAGACTGATCCCGTTACCGAACCCGAAACTCAGCCTGAAACCGAACCTGAGTCCAACGCCCCTAACGGCGATACCACCAATGCACCCGAATCCGAGGCGAACACGGATAAGTTATCCGACGACACCAGCAAGTCTAATGACAAGGATGTTGATAATTCTCTGATCACCTGGATCCTCATCGCCATTATGATCGTGGCTGTTCTGTGTGCGGCAGGCTTTATTGTCATTAAGGTCAGAAAGTGAGTTCGCCATGACCGTTACAAAGAAGCACGTAAAGTATAGATGGGTGGCGCTGGGACTGCTGCTGGCAGTTTTGGTCACTTCTTTCCCCCTCATGGCATTGGCCGACGGGAGCAGCACCCTGAATGCTTTGGATATTACGTCCGATGATCGAGCTTATGATTGGGTGACCCATGGCAAAACGACTTACACTTACGACTTTTCTGCAACTGATATCACTGTTTACTCAAAAGACGAAGCGTTGGCTACCTCCTCCTTGCGTACCAACATGATTTTCGACGGCCAGACCCTGTCCTGCAAGGAGGGGAAAACCTTCTCCTTCGGTTCATCGATCTTCTTGGGTGACGATTATGGCCTCTACGGTGGCGAGATGTCGGTGGATGCGGTTGTCACGGGAGGGAAGGTATCCATCGGTACCCGCCTCTCCCGCACCGCCACCGATGCTAAGCACCGTGGTATCTGGTTTAGCTTCGATGGAACTGATACAGTAACGGTTTCTGAGCCCGAAAGCCGTTTGTCCGCTGCTGTCAAGGCAAGCAAGCCCGCTTCGGTGGGAAAACTCACAGTTAAGGACAAGGCTTCGGTCATTGAGCTGTATCTGGACGGGACTCTGCTCTGCTCGGTTGCCTACGATAGCTACACAGGAGGCATCGCAATACTGGATGCACATGGGAACATCCTTGCCTCCAAGGATTCTACTGACGTTCGTCCTGCAGGCTACTTCACCATCTATGCTGATAAGATGGCAGGTCACATCGATAACGTGACTTTTGAGCATAACGATCTGACAGTGGAAAAGACAGACGCGAAGGGCTTCTCTATCGACTACACTACCTGGGTCGCTACCGACGACCGCGACCGCACCACCCCCACGGGCATTGATATCCGCGAAGAGAAGCAAGTCGGTCTATTCTATTTTCTTAATCGCGGTTTCCACGACACAGAGGATATACTGGACAACACACGTATTTTCTTGGAAAACGACCTGGAAGGCCTTAACGAGCACTTGACAACTCCCGGTCATAGCGGCGGCTACTTTTGGGCTGAACCTTACTTTGGTTACTACAAAAGCAACAGCGAGTGGGTCTTCCGTAAGCATGCCTACCAGCTTGAGGCTGCCGGTGTAGATTTCATTTTCCTGGACTTCACTAATGGTGCCTACTATCCCCAAGAACTCCAAGTTCTGCTGGATACCTGGCTGGAAATGCGCCGCGAGGGTACCGATACTCCTGATATCTGTGTTTTTAGCGGTATCAGCTATAGTGCTGTTATGAGTGCTCTACAAGGCTCCATGTACTCTGAAGAGGGGTTTGACAAGTACGGTGAGCTCTACTACCAGTATCAGGGTAAGCCCTTGACGCTGGTCAATGAATTTCCCCTAACGGCTCCCTCATCGGAACTGGAGAAATGGATGTCCGACTCTTTCACCCTCCGCAATTGCTGGGCGTGGACGGACGAAGATGGTAGCTGGAATTGGTTGCAAGAATACGCACAGCGCAAGGAAACCATCCGCTACACTCTTGGCGGTCCCGGTCGTGATATAAATGGTAACTTTGAGCAGTTGGCTCTCTGTATGGGTCACCATCCTACCACCTCCAAGGGGCGTTCCTATGACGGCATCAAGATTACCCGTTGTCCCGAGAATGACTATGGCTTCTCTATGGATTCCGGTGCAGGCTTGGGCTTCGCTGCCCAGTTTGAGGCGATCATGCACTACGATCCTAACATGGTCATGATCACAGGATGGAACGAGTGGACGGCAGGGTTGGATCATACCAGCTCGGGGTACGACACCTTTGCTGGCTCTACCGATTTGGGTTTCCAGTTTGTGGATCAGTTCAACACCGAATTCTCACGTGACGGAGAGCCCATGAAACTCCGTCAGGGTGAGGAGTCTGTTGGATACGGCGACAACTACTATTACCAGATGGTTGGCTACATCCGCCAATACAAAGGGACGGGAGCAGTCACCCAGGCCTCGGGACAGGTATCCATTGATCTTTCCAATCATACCGTGTGGAATAATGTAGGCCCTGTATACGGCGACAACGTGTGCGATGTGGAGTGGCGTAATGAGACCGGTACATTCGCCAATCTCACCTATGTCAATAACACTGGTCGCAACGATCTTGTGACCTCTAAGGTTTCCCAGGATAGCGAGTACCTTTACTTTGCTGTCACTACCGCTGAAGATCTCATCATCGACGACGGTCAGAACTGGATGAATCTCTATGTAGATATCGATAATAATCCCACTACAGGCTGGGAGGGCTTTGACCTCGCCCTTAACCGACACCGCGATGGTCACTATGTTTCGGTGGAATCCATGGCTGGCGGTTGGGCAGGTGCCCATATCGCGCAGGCGCTCTATACCGTGACTGGCAATCAAATGGTGATCCGTCTTTCCAAGGACGCTGTAGGCATCAGCGGGCACGTCTCCACCCTTTGCTTCAAGTGGGCGGATAACTCCACCCTAACAGGCAATATCATGGAATTCATGGATTTGGGCGACACCGCCCCCAATGATCGTTTCTCCTATATGTATGTCTGCCCCGAAGGTGAAGGAAACGCTGAGGTAACTACAGGTACTTATACTCTATTGACTGCCGATGGCTCTGCTGTGGACACTCGCGACGAATCCAATGCGCTCCCCGGCTTTGAGGATACCAATAAACCTACGAACGACACGAACACTCCTGATACAAATACTACGGACACGAACACTCCCGACACGAACTCTCCGAATGAACCCTCAACTAAGGGTGAGACCGCCGAGTCACCGGATGTTTCCAACAAGCCTGTGGAGCAGGAGTATCCAATCGAACTTAAGATAACAATTGTTCTTACAGGCGTTGTATTGGGTGTGTGTTGTTTCGCTTGTATCGTAGTAGCGGATTTTGTCAAGAAAAAGAAAAAGTGAATGTTTTGAGAAACATCTTCTATTTCTGTGATATTCACTTTGAATTTCGGAGTTAAGCCAAAGGATTATTCCTGATTGGAGAACGAAAATGGAAAGAAAGCAGATTATACAGAATTTTGCATCCCCCTCGGTCACCTATCGCGGCAAGCCCTTCTAGTCGCCCATTGTGGATCCGGAGATCTTCGCCAAAGTCCGAGCCAAGGTGTCTTGCAACAAAATCGGGAAGCATAGTAATGCCGTTGTTTATCTGCTCAGGCAGAAAATGAAATGCGGATACTGTGGAGAGAATATGAGTGGTGAGTGCGGTACATCAAAACAGGGAGTTCGTACCTACTACTACAAATGCCATGGAAGAAAAACTTGCGGAACGGGTGCAAGCAACAACCGTACCGCAAGGGAATTCTTGAAAAATTCGTGTTGGATAGCATTATCACCGAACTGAAAAAGCCCGGACAAATGGATTACATCGTCCAAGGTCTTCTGGCATTACAGGAATCCCAGATCAAAGCGAACTCTACGCTGAGCATTCTTGAAAAGGAGCAAAAACAGAACGAAAGCGCGATGGAAAACATCATGAC
>JAEIGA010014035.1_pt1 | contig 12180 bp, 9 predicted proteins | sample 9270691 | NCBI WGS metagenome assembly JAEIGA01 (sample SAMN17057246, study PRJNA624740) | gut metagenome | biome: biome; isolation source: fecal sample | host: Bos grunniens | place: China: Xizang | collected 2019
GACCGTGTAAAGCTTCTCTTTTCGGTCAAGGACACGGTCGTGGACGATCTGTTTCGCTTCATTCAGGAGCTGAGCGGCGGACGCGATACGGCTGTGGTGCGCGGAAAGCGGTTCGATTACCGATAAAATCGTTTTGGGAGAACTTTTTTTGAGAGTTCTCCCACAAATTTTGCAGAAAAAAAGTAAATCCGCAATTTTTTGCGTATATTAAAAGTAGAAAAAGGATTTTTGTGTTGGGAGGTGCCGTTTTGTCAACGATACGAGAAACGTTTTTGGAACGCGAAAGAGCTACGCTTTCGCCTTATGCCTTTTTAACGGCAAGCACGCGCGGCAGGGATTTTCCGCAAGAGCCCTGCGACATGCGCACCGAGTTTCAGCGCGACCGCGACCGTATCATTCATTCGCAATCCTTCCGTCGTCTGATGAACAAAACGCAGGTTTTTTTAGCCCCCAAGGGCGACCACTACCGCACGCGTCTGACACATACGTTGGAGGTCACGCAGATCGCGCGGATCATTGCGCGGAGTCTGCGACTGAACGAGGACCTGACCGAGGCGGCGGCTCTGGGACACGATCTGGGACACACGCCCTTCGGACATTCGGGCGAGGATGCGATGCAGGAGCTGTACTCCAAGGATTTTACGCACTACAAACAGAGCATTCGCGTGGTCGAAAAATTGGAGAACAACGGTAAGGGACTGAATCTGACGTGGGAGGTGCGCGACGCGATCGTCAACCACACGGGCAAGTGTATGGCTTCCACGCTCGAAGGTGTGATCATCAAGTTCGCCGACCGTATTGCATACATCAACCACGACATCGACGACGCCTGCCGCGCGGGCATCCTCTCCACCGAGGATATTCCAAAGGATCTGCGTGGGATCTTGGGGGAGACGCACAGTCAGCGGATCAATACGATGGTCTCGTCGATCGTTCAGAACAGCATCGACCGAAACGAGATCCGTATGTCGCCCGAGGTTCAGGAGGCGACCGATCGCTTGCGTGCCTTTATGTTCGCGGAGGTCTACACCAACCCCGTGGCAAAGGCGCAGGACGGACGCGCCAAGGAAATGATCGGACAGCTGTTCGGTTATTTCGTCAAGCATCCCGAGGGAATGCCTGCACTTTATCGGAACAATATCGATCACGATGGTGTGGAGCGGTGTGTATGCGACTTTATTTCGGGCATGACCGACCGCTACGCGATCGAGACCTATAAAGAGCTATTTATCCCAAAGGTATGGAGTAACTGAGTATGAGATTTTCCGAAAATTTTATACAGGAGGTCGTGGACCGCACCGACATTGAAGAGCTTGTCGGTCGCTACGTAGAGCTCAAGCGGGGCGGATCCAATCTGATGGGGCGATGTCCCTTCCACAGTGAAAAAACGCCGTCGTTTTCGGTCTCTCCCACGAAAAAAATGTTCTTCTGCTTTGGATGTCACGCAGGGGGAAGCGTGATCACGTTCGTGCAAAAGGCGGAAAATCTGGACTTTCCGGATGCCGTCGAGTACCTTGCCAATCGCGCGGGACTGCCGCTTCCGAAGGAGAGCGAGCAGCGTGATGCCGACACGGGTGTTTCACGTCGCCGTGTCTACGAAATGAATTTAGAGGCAGCAAAGTTTTTCCGCAACTGTCTGTTTGACGAGCGCCTTGGCGCTGCGGGAATGCGCTACTTTTGCGGAGATCGCGGTCTTTCGGTGGCAACCGTCAAGCATTTTGGTCTGGGCTTTGCGCCCGACAGCTTCAATCTTCTGACCGATCATATGCACCGCTTGGGCTTTACCGACGAGGAGCTGATCGCCGCCTGCCTGTGCGGAAAAAGTCAGAAAACGGGACGGGCATACGATTATTTCCGTAACCGTGTGATCTTTCCGATCATCGATCCATCGGGTAACGTTGTGGCGTTCGGCGGACGCGTACTTGACGAGTCCAAGCCCAAGTATCTCAACTCGTCGGACACCCCCGCCTTTAAAAAGAGTAAGCATTTGTTCGCGCTCAACTTTGCCAAAAACTGTTGCGCCGAAAAGATGATCCTTTGCGAGGGCTATATGGACGTCATTGCCCTGCACGCCGCAGGCTTTGAGTTTGCCGTGGCAACGCTTGGCACGGCGATCACTCCCGAGCACGCACGCGTCTTTTCCAAATACACCAAAAAGGTGATCATTTCCTATGACTCGGACGAGGCGGGACAAAACGCCGCGAACAAGGCGATGCGGATCCTCGGAGAGGTCGGAATGGACGTTCGTGTCCTGAAGATGAACGGCGCGAAGGACCCCGATGAATATATCCGAAAATTTGGCGCGGATCGCTTCAGGCAGGTGCTTGAGTCCAGCCGCACGGGGTTCGATCATAAGTCGGAGCAGATCCTGTCGCGGTACGATCTGACCGTCGCGTCTGATCGTATCAAAGCCTCTAATGAGGTCTGCGCACTGATCGCCGAGTATTGGTCGGGCGTGGAGAGAGAGGTCTATATTTCGCAGGCGTCGGGGCAATTGGGGCTTCCCGTTGAGGTGCTGAAAAACACGGTCGAGCAGATACGGCGCAAGCAAACGCGTGCCAACGCCGTCAAGGAGAGCCGCGAGGCGCAGGCGTCGGTCAAGAATTTTGGCGACCGCATCAATCCCGATGCCGCCAAGGACCCGCGCGCGACGGCTGCCGAGGAGACGGCCTTGGGTCTGCTCCTTATGCGGGAGGAATACCGTAGTGCGGTGGAGAGTGGCGAGATCGCTTTGTCCGAGGAGGATTTCGTTACGTCGTTTAACCGCCGTGTATTTGCGTCGATCATGCGATTGCACCGAAGCGAAGGGGGATTGCGCCCCGAATTGCTCGGTATGGAATTTACGCCCGATGAGATGGGACGCATCGAAAAGACCGAAATGGCGCGACAACAGCTGTCGCAAAACGGTCCGGAGATCTTTCGGTCGGCGGTGAGCGTGCTGAAGGAAACGAAGAAAAAAGAGACGATGCAGGGGGAGAGCCTCGATCAACGGCTTGCTTATCTGCGTGAAAAAAAGAAGAAGAAAAATACATAAAGGAAAGGTAGAAAAACATGATGTTTACCAACGAGGACAACGTGCTGGAGGAAATCGACGCGGTAGAGGAGGTCTCCGAAAAGAGTGAGGAAGAGAAAAAGAACAGCGTTGATTCCCTGATCGAAAAGGGAAAAAAGGGCAAGCTCTCCGCCGAGGACATTGACGAGGCTCTTGAGGAGATGGATTTTGACGCTGACAGTATAGACAAGCTCTACGAAACGCTTGAGGATAACGGGATTTCCTTTGGTGATGATATTTCCAGTGCCGAGATGAGCGAGATCGAGCACGACGTCGAAAAATTCGGCGCGGGCGAGAACATGGAGCGGATTCTGGAGCAGGAGGGCTTGGCGATCGACGACCCCGTGCGTCTTTATCTTAAGGAGATCGGTAAGGTTCCGCTTCTTACCAACGAGCGTGAAAAGGAGCTTGCCGAGCGCATGATGGCGGGAGACGAGACCGCAAAAACCGAGCTGGTAGAGGCAAACCTGCGTCTTGTCGTCAGCATCGCAAAGAGATACGTCGGTCGCGGCATGTTTTTCCTTGATCTGATTCAGGAGGGAAATCTTGGACTGATGAAGGCAGTGGACAAGTTCGACTACACCAAGGGCTACAAGTTTTCTACCTACGCCACGTGGTGGATCCGTCAGGCGATCACCCGTGCCATCGCAGATCAGGCGCGTACCATTCGTATTCCCGTACACATGGTAGAGACTATTCACAAGGTGTCGCGTTATTCGCGTCAGATGCTTCAGGAGCTTGGACGTGAGGCGACCGCCGAGGAGATCGGCGAAAAGATGGGCATGAGTGCCGAAAAGGTACGCGAGATCATGAAGATCGCGCAGGATCCCGTCTCGCTGGAAACCCCGATCGGCGAGGAGGAGGACAGTCACCTTGGCGATTTCATTCCCGACGACGACACCCCCTCTCCCGCAGAAGCGACTTCTACCAACATCCTGCGCGAGGAGCTGGAGAAGCAGCTTCACACCCTAACCCCCCGCGAGGAGCACGTGATCAAGCTTCGCTTCGGACTTTACGACGGAAGGACCCGCACGCTCGAGGAGGTTGGTAAGGAATTTGACATTACGCGTGAGCGTATCCGTCAGATCGAGGCTAAGGCACTGCGTAAATTGCGTCACCCCAGCCGCGCAAGACATCTTAAGGGATTTATGGAATAAAGTTTACTTTTTATTTGTTTCAAACCAACAAACAAGCAAACCGCCGAATGTGCAATGTGCCGAAAAATATGTCGTACTGCACAAATCTGTCGTCTGAAATATGTGAAAAATGACGTCAAAATATGAATAAGATGTGACGCAAATGAAAACACGCGCGCCTACACACGCGCGCGTCACAAAAAATTCACTTGACAGAAGTAAAAAAATGGTGTAAAATATACGAGTATCACTGTAGGTTGCTCCCCTCGCCGCTATGAGGTGAGGGCAACGCTGAATATTGGGAGGATTCAACATGAAAAAACGATTAGTCTGTCTGTTCCTTTGCCTTGTAATGCTGCTTTCGGTAGTTCTTACGAGTTGCTCCAAGAAGGACGAAGAGGAAGCAAAGGAAAACATTACCGATGGCGCATCAGAGACTGCTATCACATTGACGATGTGGGTCGTTTCCGAGGAGAAGGTCTCAGACGCAGCAGCTGCCGCAGTTACGGAAAAGCTGAATGCGATTACCAAGCCGAAGTTTAAGACCGAGCTTGTGCTGACCTATCTCACGGAGGATGAATACGAGGCAAAGCTTGCTGAGACGATCACTGCATACGAGGAAGCAAAAAAGCAGGCTGAGTCGGTGGAGACCGAGGCACCCGAGGAGACCGAAACCGGAGAAGCTGTTACTGTGACCGACGAGACCGAGACGAACGAGTACGGTCAATCGGTTATCAAGTATCCCGACCTCGTTGCTAATCAGGTCGATATCATCTACATCGCCGGCGAGGATATGTACGTTGATTTTATCGAAAAGGGATGGCTTGCAGAGCTTGATACCGAGCTTGCCAGCTCGTCCAAGAAGATTAAGGAATACGTATCCGCAACACTTCTGTCGGCTGCAAAGTATAACGGTGTCACCTATGCGATCCCCAATAACCGTGTGATCGGTGAGTATACGTATATGCTCTTGAACAAGGAGCTGATGCAGACCTATGCGCAGGATGCGTATGCAAACCTGGATATGATCGATGGGTTCTACAACGAGTACCTTTATTCGTTTTTGAATCTCGTTCGCAGATTTGAGTCGGATAACGTGATTCCGATCGACGCGAGCTACGAGGATTGTCTGAAGCTGTTGGCACACTATTGGTACGTCGATGCCGCTGACTACACCATGCTTGATAAATTCTCTCTCTTTGGTTATCACTACGACAATATGGCAGATCTGACGCGCGGAAGCACCATTCTCGGCTACAACAATCTGTTTGAGGATGAGGATTTCATTGCGGACTACCTCCAGCTGAACCGCTTCCGTATGGACGATTACTTCCGCAAGGAGGACGATACCCGTACCGAGGCTGCGATCAAGTTCGTGAGGGGCTCCTACGCAGATGCGGCTCAGTACGAGGATGACTACTATTCTGTTATCGTTGAGTATCCCACGGCAAGCTCCGAGGATATTTACGGCAATATGTTCGGTGTATGCACCTATGCGAGAAACGTCTCCCGCAGCATGGAGATCATCACCTACCTCAACACCAACGCAGCGTTCCGTAACCTGCTTCAATACGGTGTAGAGGATATGCACTATAAGACCGTTGAAGACGAGAACGGCGTTGTTACGGGCGTTGAGCGTCTGAACAACGACTACGTAATGGATCTGTATGCAACCGGTAATATGTTCATTGCATATCCCGATACTGCTGCAGGTATGACCAATGAGGTATGGGAAAGCGGAAAGGTACAAAACCGTAGCTCTTTGGTAGATCCTCTGTTGGGCTTTGATTTTGCAGGCTTCTCCGCAACCACCACTCCCGAGGCGGAAAAAGAAGAGATTTCTGACGTGGGCTACAATTTGAAGTACTCGACCGGTTACTCCAAGGACGTTATGATGCAGAACAAGGTAATTGCTGCATGGATCAACGAGTGTGATGCTACGGGTAGCGGCGTATACGTTCTGGAGACCAATCTGGTCGAGGGACAGAACCGCACGGTAAATTACTACATCTACAATAATATGGGCAAGACCACCTTCAGCATTGAGGAGATCCGCGATGTTGAGACCAGCGTAGACGAAAAGACGGGTAAGACGATCGAAACACAGACCAATCTGGATTTCGTTCTGACCTATGGTCCTACGAGCGGTGCAGGGTATGAGCTTTCCATGATGTCGCTCTACACCAAGAAGACGAACTCTTATGAGATCCTTTGCAAGATCGACGGAGCCGATACCGCTGTATCTGTCAAGACGATGGATGAGCTTCTCACGGTTGATCTGATGAATACCAACGAGTATACCATTGAGGCATACGACTCGGTTACGAGAGCAACCTTTGTAAAGAATAATGTTCTTTACGATTGGATCAACAAGATTGATTTGCATCATGCCGATAAGAGCAACACGCAGCGTAACAAGATTACCAACTATCTCATGACCTACGAAACCACCAATGAGGAAGGCAAGAAGGAATATACCTACGTCTTCTACCGTTGTATGCAGAGATTTGAGACCGCATTGCGTGTTCAGCCTACGGGTGACTCCGGAAAGTTGAATCTGACCATTGCCCTGACGGAGGATGAAGAATATCTGACCGATAGCGCGGTTTCCAGATACAGCCTTTGCTATATTCGCGTAACTGTGAATGATAATAACATCGTTCCGACGCTCTCGTTGACCGTAAACGGTGAGGCTCAGAAGATCCCGACCGAAAATGTAACTGCATCGACCGTGGATCCCGATTTCACTATGATCGGTAATCTCGATACCGAGCTTGTAAAGTTCATGCAAACGCTGAACGATGATCTAATCGGCTTCCTTGAGACCAAGTATGAAGAATATGCTCTTGAGTACAAGGCGGCAATCGAGCAATACAACAGTGCCTCTGCTGAGGACGCGGTTGCAAGACGTGCTGCTCTGGATGCGGCGATGGAAAAGTTTGAGGTTCTGATTAGAGAGATCGGTTACCTGATTACAACCGAGGCGGCGGCTCCTGTTTATAACTCCGCAAACTTCCCGAACCTGTATGATACCGATTTGATCAAGAAGTATATCGTGGACGATAATACGACCCCGAACGAGGATGAGAAGATGTTCCAGCTGTTGACGCTTCTCCACCGTTACGTATTGAACGCGGTTTCCGAAACACCGATTAAGATTACGATCCTTCAGCTTCCCGATAATAAGCTGCTTGACGCATACTATGGTGGCGACGAAGCAACGGGTGAGTCTTACGTTTACTTTGACTCTATCTACGGTATCTACTATGCGTGGATGCAAAAATATGGCTATTTGCCTAAAGAATAAAATAAAATAATCCCTTGAGGACGTCTCGATACTTACTGTCGAGACGTCCTTTTTGGTTGCATAACCCAATCGCTTCGGCTGGGACGTCAGGGGGATTCTCTGAGGGGCAGACGCTTTTGAAGATTCTCAATCAAAAAATGTCGCTATTCTTTTGTTAAGTGTCGCTTTTCTGTATAGAATTGTCTACTTTTTTGTGTTATAATAATTATGGATATATTGGCTTTTATGGGAGGACATCAATGAAATTCAGGCAGGTACACTTGGATTACCACACGAGTGAAAAAATTGAAAATATTGGTAAGTGCTTTGACAAAAAGCAGTTTCAGAATGCCTTGAAAAAGGGTCATGTAGATTCGATCACGCTTTTTTCAAAATGTCATCACGGATGGTCGTACCATCCAACAAAAGCAAATCAAATGCACCCACATCTGGACTTTGATCTCTTTGGTGAGCAGATTCAGGCGGCGCAGGAGATTGGCGTCAACGTCGTAGGATATATCTCTGCGGGCTTGGATGAGAAATATGCCGTAGAGCATCCCGAATGCCTTTCTCGTAATCAGAACGAAACAATTCGCCGAAACCCTGATTTTACAAGAGCCGGTTACCATCAGATCTGTTTCAATTCTCCGTATCTCGCTATTCTTGCCGATCAGGTGCGAGAAATGTGTGAGAACTACGATGTAAAAGGCGTTTTTCTTGATATCGTGAACCCCGCCCCCTGCTATTGCCGCAATTGTGCAAGACTGATGGAAGCGGAGGGGTTGGATATCACCAATCCTGCGCACGTTATGCAGATGGCGGAAAAGACCTACGCAAATTACACGCGTGTGATGCGCGAGGCTGTCGACTCTATCAAGCCAGGGCTTCCTATTTTCCACAATGGAGGAAGAACGCCGCGTGGCAGGCGCGATATTGCGCAAATGAATTCACATATTGAGATCGAATCGCTTCCTACGGGGGGCTGGGGCTATGACAATCTTCCCATGATCTCGCGTTACATACAGCCGATCGGCATGGAATTCCTCGGTATGACGGGCAAATTCCACTTGGCATGGGGTGAGTTTGGCGGTTATAAGCATGAAAATGCGTTGATCTATGAGACCTCCCTTGCTGCAGCAAACGGTGGGAAATGCTCGATCGGAGATCAATTGCACCCGCTTGGAAAAATGGACGACGAGACCTACCGTCTTATTGGCGCGGCGTATGCCGAGATCGAGAGGAAAGAACCGTGGCTTGACGGTGTGAAGTCAATTGCCGACGTTGCATTCCTTTCCTACGATGCATGGCGCGAGCAAACTCCCGCGGCAGAGCCCGATGAAAAGGGCGCGCTTGTTGACGTTGGTGCGCTTCGTATGTTGCTTGAGGGGCATTACCTGTTCGATGTCCTGGATCTGGATTCTGACTTTACGGCATACAAGGTGCTGATCCTGCCAGACAAGATCCGTGTTGGGGGGGCTTTAAAGGAAAAGCTGGATGCCTACGTTGCGGCGGGCGGTAAGCTGATTGCAAGCGGAAAGTCCACGCTGCCGATGAACCTGGCGTCTCCCGATTGTGATTTTGCATATGATCTCGGTGCTACCTGGAATGGCACGAGAACGCTCGTCCCCTCTTACGTCGTACCGTCCGAGGACATGGATAAGATCCCAACGGCTGGCTACGTGGAGTACGCAACCACCGAGAGGGCAACGCTGCGTGAGGGTGGCGTAGAGCTGGCATGCACGCACGAGCCATACTTTAACCGCACGGCTGCGCATTTCTGCTCGCATATGCATGCCCCTGAAAAGCCGGAATACGCAGGGGTCGGCGTGAGCGCAGGTAAACACGGCATTTATATCGCAAGCGCGATCTTCCGTGAATATGCTATGACGGGATCACTGATCTCCAAGCGTATTCTGATGGACGCTATTGATCGCTTGCTGGGAGAGGATAAGACGGTTTCGGTCGGTCTGCCGGCACAGGGAAACGTGACCTTGATGGATCAAACGTCGGAAAATCGCGTCGTGCTTCACCTGTTGTACGCACCCCGTATTGCAAAGGGAAGCCAAAAGATTGAGGTGATCGAGGATTGCGTACCGCTTTATAATATTCCCGTTACAATGAAATTGGCGGGAAAGACCCCCAAAAAGGTTTATACGGCACCTGACGGAGAGGCAATTCGGTTTACCGTCGATCAAGCAGGCTCGATCAGCTTTACTGTTCCCGAAATTCGAATTCATTCCATGGTCGTTGTTGATTACTGATAGGAGAGCGGACCTTGTGTGAACATAAGGATTGCAACTCTCAATTCAAAAGAGTGCTGAGTTATACTCCAAATGCTTTTTTGAAATAGTATCACGTTGATTTTTTGTGCGAGAAGCACTTAAAATAAAAATATTTAAGGAGGACATGAATATGTCAATCAAACGCGTTTTTCAAACCGGAATGGCTCTTTTGTTAGTGCTTTCCATGCTGGTATCGTTTGCGGCTTGTAACAAAGACGACACCCAGACCCCAACGGGAACTACCGAGAATAACGAGACGGATTCTCCCGATGAAAACTCGCTTGCGTTCCCTAAGACCGACCTTAAGTCGGATTTTAACATTTTGTACCCCGAATGGGGCTTGTATGCAGATCATTTCTTTGCCACCGAGGAGCAGGCAGGAGAAACTATGGCAGACGCGATCCTTGAGAGATCCGATCTTGATCTTCGACTACCTTGGTGTAGACCTGTACGGTATGCCCACTCCTACGCACGGTGTTCAGAATATCCGCGCCATCTCTATTGAGGTGGAAAACAAGATCGCGTCGCGTGACGATGCTTACCAATTGGTCCTGACGCATACCTTCGAGAGTGTAACACCTATGGCATTGGGCGGCTATTTGCTTGATTTTTACGAAATTGATCATATAAATCTGGATGCCGATTATTGGAACCGCGGAGCGGTAGACAGCATGGCGGTTGACGGAGACGTGGATTTTTCAAAATACTCCATTTGTCGGTTTGGCTTCAGCCATAGTGGCGCATATGCCGCAACAGGCTTTTTCCAGACAAGGGGTGTGAGTGATCTGCTTGTTGACTTGGATAGTGTAGATTTTTCCGCAAAAGCCGATCTGACTGCTGAGAACATATGATCGACCATATCGTGGTTACCAATTCGGTCGCCGTGATAAATCACAAGATCTGCGTTTCCCCTGTCACCACAGCGGCATCCGACCACTATCCCGTTTACGTAGACGTTATTTTGTCCGGTCAACCCTGATTTTAATAAAAAAGGAGATCCTTTTATGAAAGCAATTCGAATTTTGGCGTTTTTCCTTACCTGCGTTTTGTGCATGGGTATTGTTCCATCGATTGCCGTGTCAGCCGCTGTTACAACCGACATTAGCTTGGTTGGCGTGCAGATGAGAACCAATGAAGATGGTACGCAGGATATCCGTTTTGTGATACACGCAGAGGCAAAGGAGTATTCCTCTCTGGGGATTACGATCCGTGTTGAGGAGGTTGCGGACGGAGATAAGGGAAGAGTCACCTACAAGGCACAAGGACTGACGACCGATTTGCTGAAGCCCACGGTGAGCGGAGGCGGCAAGGAGTACAAGCCGTCCGACGTTGGCAAGAGCGGAGGCTCGTTCTATGCCGGCTCGCTTCACGGCTTTGCCGCAAAGAGCAGCACGCACGTGATCTTTACCGTAACGCCTACGGCTGTTCGTGCAAATGGATCCAAGATTTCGGGGGAGGCTGTGAAGATTCAGCTTAACGGCACGGAAGCCGCAGTCGCAGATAAATACGATTATCGTATTATGACCTTTAACGTTTTGCGTGCAGATCAACGTAAGAATTCCAATGGTGAGGTCATCGATTATAAGACCATTGATTTCAATAAGAGCTTGCAATCGATTACCGATTACGATCCCGACGTGGTGGGCTTCCAGGAATACTGCGCGGCGTTTACGGGAAATCTGACCAAAAAGCTGAACGATAACGGCTACACCATGATCGGCAATCCATATGATACCGAAAGAACTGATCCGTCCGGTAAAACACTGTACGTTGATCAGAACATGGCACCGCTTGCTTATAAGACCGAAAAATTCAACTGTCTGGCATCCGGCGCGGCTTGTGTTCCGGGCACCTATGCGCCCCCCACCAATCCCTATCCGGGGCATTGGATCACGTGGGCGGTCCTTCAGGACAAGGTCACGGGTGACGTCTTTGCGGTTGCAAACACGCACGGCTTCCATAAGAGTCAGGAGGATTTGAAATCAACAGGACAGATCAAGCATCATGTTCCCAAGATGATCGAAACATTTTACAACCTTATGAACAACGCCGAGGCAAAGGCGGTCAAGGGTGAGGACTTCGTTTGCCCCGTACTGTTTGTGGGCGACTATAATATGAAGCAGACCTCCGACCCTTACAAGGCTCTGTTCAATCTCTTTAAGAAGAATGCCAAGTATGATGCTTCCTACGGTGTGCTTGCCGACGCGCGCCGTGTGGCGTTGAAGGATTATACTACGGGAGGTGCGTCCCATTACCTCGGTCAGCAGGGCCGCAGTGCAAAGGATGAGGATATGATCGACCATATCTTCGTTACGCAGGACGTTGGCGTGGTCGAGCATCATATCGGTGTTTCTGCAACGACAGCATGGGCATCCGACCACTACCCGGTTTTTGCAGACGTCATTGTGTCAAATTAAAACGAAA
>JAEIGA010014036.1_pt1 | contig 12180 bp, 9 predicted proteins | sample 9270691 | NCBI WGS metagenome assembly JAEIGA01 (sample SAMN17057246, study PRJNA624740) | gut metagenome | biome: biome; isolation source: fecal sample | host: Bos grunniens | place: China: Xizang | collected 2019
ATCTACCCAAGTCTCGTACACGTGCCACATACCATCCGACATCATAGCGTCCTACTACTTGCGACTTTTTGCCATTGTAGTTGTGCTCGAGGTAATACTTCTCGTCGGGCAGTGTATCGCAAGTTATCTTCACCGCCAAATCACACCACGTATGCAATGGTACTTGTGCCGTGTGCAAGGTGTGAACAGACGAATAGCATTGCTCGGTAGCCTTGGTGTTGTACTCAAAGTATAGGTCTTCGTACAACGCTCCTGCAGGTATATGAACATTCATCTCGTCGGTGGCATACTCATTATCATGTCGATGATCGAAGTAGACTCCCTCGGGTTCTTGGGGGTGATACTCGACAGGCTTACCATTGACAACAAACGTCACGGTCGACTTATTACCATACAAGTCGCACAACTCTATCTTGCAACGATAGGGACGCTCCTCATCTATTACAAATGTGCCATCTCCGGGCATTGCGCCATGAATTGTTGTCAAGGCATTACCGGGCAACACTGCCGTGCGCATAATGGTCGATCCTTTGTTGCTACGCAGCTCCTTATAGTCAATGAAAGAGTTGATATATCGCGTTTCGGCAAATGTTATGCTATCAACTTTCGACCTGAAAATGAGTGTATCATCAACCCAACAACTTACTTGTCGCACGCCATATATGTTGTTGGTATCGGTCATACGATCATAGGCCTTTATACCCAACGACACCCTACCCCACGCCTCAAAGTCGGTTGCAATCTTATAATTGTTGCCCGACACGCGCTCGGGTTGCAACACTTTCTTAGGAACAGGCACACCTTCTACTACAGCATCGTGCGAGTACAAAGCTATCAAGCGAGGCTCGGGTGCAACTCCGTCTTTTACCAAATGACGATACCAGGGCAATGGATCGATGGGCGACTCCGACTCGGTGTGACGTATCTCAAAGTGCAAGTGCGGACCTCCCGACGAACCACTATTCCCACTCTTGGCAATATACATACCTCGTGTTACCGGCAACATACGCGGCGACAAGAGGGTATCAATGGCATAGCTCTCACGCTCGTATTGCATGCGCTCGATTGTGTCAGCTATAGCACCTACAAAGTCTTCAAGGTGAGCATACACCGTGGTATATCCCGAGGGATGATCAATATACAACGCCTTGCCATATCCCCACGGTGACACAGCAATGCGCGAAACATAGCCTTCATCCGCTGCATATACCTTGTAACCTATAGCACCTCGAGTTTTAAAGTCGAGTCCCGAATGAAAATGGTTGGCTCGAAGTTCACCAAAGTTGGCACTCAACATCAACTCTATACCTAACGGTGCAACAAACGAAGGAATCGCCTGCTGTGCCCGGATAGAGATGGCCAAAACCAACATAAAGCATATCAAAACAACTTTTTTCATAATAGGCATAATAGGTTACAAATTTAATAAAAACTATACATATAACCTAAATTACAATACGAAATTATAATATATAAATCACGCGCACGCATGAGGGCAACATAACATGCTCATTACAAACAGGATAAAAGTATGCCGATAAAAAATATAAAAAATTTCTCACAAAACACTTGCACAATCCAACAATACACACTATCTTTGCACTCGCAAAGCAAAAGAGCCGAGCATTTTTTTTGACAATGGTGCGTTAGTTCAGTTGGTTAGAATACATGCCTGTCACGCATGGGGTCACGGGTTCGAGTCCCGTACGCACCGCGAAAAGCCTTTCAGCAATGTCTGAAAGGCTTTTTTGCAAATTCACGTTACCTAAAAACAAATACAATTACACAAATGAATAAGTTACGCGCTTTTATAGCTCCTTTCAATAAAATACTCTTCTTGGTGTGCATGCACCTTACACTTCTTCCTTTTATTTCACCTGCCATAGCTTTATTTATAGGACTGGCTTACACACTTATCTTTACCAACCCCATTCCCCAAATGGCTAAAAAGACCTCAAAATACCTCCTACAGGTTGCTGTGGTTTTCTTGGGCTTTGGCATGAATCTACACACCTCATTAGCCTCTGGCAAGGAAGGTATGTTATTTACCATCATATCGGTTATATTGGTAATGATTGTCGGATACTTTATGGGAAAACTTATTAAGGTAGATAGCAAAACCTCATACCTCATTTCATCGGGTACTGCTATATGCGGTGGTAGCGCCATTGCAGCGGTAGCTCCGGTCATTAAAGCCAACGACAACCAGATATCGGTAGCTTTGGGCACAGTATTCATCCTCAACGCGATTGCACTCTTTATCTTCCCCCCTATAGGTCATTGGTTGGGCATGACTCAAGAACAGTTTGGCGAATGGGCTGCTATCGCCATTCATGACACAAGTTCGGTTGTGGGCGCAGGCGAAGCATACGACCGCGCATATTTTCCTGATAGCGAAGGTATTGCTGTGCAAATAGCCACACTTATCAAGTGCACCCGCGCACTATGGATTATACCTTTGGCTATTATTACAACTCTTATCTTCCGTGAGAAGAATAGCAAAATCAATATTCCTTGGTTTATTCTCTTCTTTGTCCTGGCAATGGTTGCCAACACCTACTTACCCCTTCCACAAGCCCTCACATCGGGCCTTGTGTGGTTCGCCAAGAAAGGATTGTGCATGACACTGTTTCTCATAGGTAGCGGATTGTCTATCGACACACTTCGTTCCGTAGGCATCAAACCGCTCATACAGGGTATCGTACTATGGGTAGTAATAGCAATATTGAGCCTTTGTGTGATCATGTGGATTTAATAACTCGACGACTCAATATTCGCCTCGTGCAATCCACTCTTGCATATAGTCGATAAAGTCCTTCACCACATCTTTGGTTGCGCTCATATTGCGAACAAAACAGCATTGACACACAAGCGAGCCACCCTCTATCTCTACTACCTTATACTCGGTCGCACGACTATCGCGACAAAATGTTTGCTCCGATACAAAGGCTAAAGAATCAGAATGAGTAATATAGCGTTTTACCGCTTCATCTCCATCGAGTTGCATCATCACATTAAGTGACGACATAGGTATTTCGTGCGATGCAAAGAGGCACTCTACAGCCTTGTATGAGTCTGTATCATCACTACCCAGCACCAACGGAATGGTAGCAAGTTCGGCAGGCTTAACGACATCAAGCGATGACCAACGTCCTCGCACAGGTGCTACGAGAAGCAACTCATATTGCATAAAAGGCGTATAGCGTAGCGACTCTCTTCGGGATGAGTTTTCGACCAAACCCATATCCACCTCTCCTTCAGCAACAAGTCGTTCTATCTCAGCACTGTTGCCTTCGACAATCGACAGCTTAATCCTCCGGAACTTGGATGCAAATGACGCTGCACACGATGGTAGGATATATTGAGCAATAGTGGGCGTAGCGCCTAAACGCAACTCTCCACTGTGACCTCGGTCGAGCAGTCGCATATCAAAGTCAAGTTGATGATAACTATTCAATATCCTATGAGCATGCTGCAAGAGTACACTACCGGCCTCGGTAAGCTCTATACCGCCGGCAAGTCGGTCGAACAGCACAACACCCAGCTCTTGTTCCAACTCTTGAATATGATGACTTACAGCCGGTTGCGTAACACCTAACTCACGCGCCGCCTTGGTAAAACTCATATTGTGCGCCACGCTGCAAAAGACGGTCAAACGAAAATCATTCATATCTCTTTATTATCATCTATCGATTCCAAATATCCCAGGCCGCATCAGCCTGACCATACAGCATCTCCAAACCATTATGCACCACTGCACCTTGCTCCGAGGCACGTTTCATAAAGAGCGTACACTCGGGATTATACACAACATCATAGCATAAGTGTTGCGATGAAAGCAAGTAATAAGGTATATTCGGACATGCATCTACATGCGGAAACATTCCCAATGGAGTGGTATTAACTACAATTGTATATTGCGCCATTACCTCGGCAGTAAGAGCATCATAACTCAGTTCACCTTCACCAGGTGTACGCGATACTCGCACTACTTGAATACCCATATCAGCAAGTGCCGCACATACAGCTTTCGATGCGCCACCTGTCCCCAACACAAGTGCATGGGTGTGGTGTGGCATGAGAAGTGGTGTTATTGAATTGCGAAACCCTATATAATCACTATTACACCCCACCATTCGCACAGTATTATCAGTACGTTCGATGCGTATAACATTTACAGCTCCAATAGTCTGAGCCACAGCATCTACATCATCCAGCAAGGGTATTACAGACTGCTTGTAAGGGATGGTTACATTCAACCCCTCCAACTCATTATCGGCTTCCACAATCGAGCGCAACTGTGAAAGGTCACTCAACTCATAGTTTTCGTACACCGCATCAATCCCCCAACGAGCAAATCGCCCATTGTGATATTCTCGCGAGAAAGAGTGTTGCAACGGGTATCCAAGCAGACCAAACTTACGACTCATACGATGCGGGATTATTTACCGTTATAGTTCGACAAACGCAAGTATTCCAGATATGGATTATTATCCACAGCCAATTCCTCAAGCGAAATACCACATTTATCCATATAGCATTCAACAATACGCCAGCCAACCCATCGGCCCACTCTTGGAGGTGCATCTTGCGAGAGTGTTGCGGTAAAGGGCGCAGGATAAATGTATTTATATATAGTCATATTGTCGCGTATAAAGAGATGACTTTGCTCGATAATAGAACGCCATATCTCCTCTTCATGCTCAATACACCAAGCCTCCTGCTCGGGAGTATATCGCATAAGTGTTGCCATCGAATCATCGTTGAGCAATCCGGCCATAAGATGCATAACAACACCCTCATACACCATAGCTTCAAGCAAACCTCCATTTTGAACAGGAACAGTGTTACGCACCATTACCTCTGCCACATCAGGTAGCAAACATTCTCGTCCATGTGCTACCAATTCATACTGACGATAACGATCCTGATACAACTCATAGTCAGCTCCCAAATAACAATCGACCGACATAGATATAAGCGAGTCTACTGTTATAATTGGTATTCGCAAAGCCGATATATGACTCTGAAAAATAAATTGTTGTGCCTGAGGGAACAATTTTTGATATCGCGCCGAGATTAGAGCCAGCGACTTTTCCTCCTCACTCATATCAGAGTATTCTTTCAGAGCATCCTCATACAAACGACTCACTTTATCAACATTCATATATCGAACCAGCTCATCGTAAAAGTAGGGAGTATTCCTAAAACGCATCAAACGTGCATTATAAATATTCCAGAACGAACCGGCCTGCTCCATCATTGCGTGACGCTTGGCTGTATCCGACTCTTGAATATAGTTATACACTAATGAATCAAAACGAGCAACGTGTACAGGCTCAACCTCGCTCACCTTGATATAGTGACGTTGCGACGTTCCACACGACATAAACAATAGCGCTACAAGCAAACAATGCGATAGTATATACTTTATTTTCATCTGTTTAAACAATTAACTTACCAATCTAATGAACATGCACAATACCTACATCACCTTTCATTGCGCACGTATTAATTTATATGGCTCAAAGTTACAATTTTTTTCGACATTGACAATAAGCAAAGGCTCTTAAAAAGGCTATAAAACCCTCGTTCTTGTAATATCAGCACAATCATACACCGCATTTTTTTATATTTTTTTAGTACTACTCGCCTATTTCAGTTATGTAAAAGCAACCATAATCTGCAAAAATTATGTAATTTTGCACGAAAATTATTTCATAGAAATAACCACAAATGTCAAGTATCAACACCATTTTGTCCATTATGTCGACTATAAGCAAATACACATTGCTCATAGTCTTGCTATTGTTGCCGGCAATGGTCGTTGCACAACAAACACAAAGCGACAAATTTGTGGTAATACTCGATGCCGGTCATGGAGGAAACGACACCGGAGCTATAGGCGTAAAGGGTAAAGAGAAGAATATCAACTTGGGTGTTGTACTCAAGTTGGGCAAACTCATAGAAACCAATATGCCCGATGTCACTGTTAAGTACACTCGCAAAAAAGACACATCGATAGGTTTGAAAGAGCGCACCGAATTTGCCCACAAGAACAAGGGCGACTTATTTATCTCGGTTCACGCCAACTCTATTTCCAAGAAGAACAAAAATCGCAAAACAATTAAAGGCGCATCGACCTATGTACTGGGTACTGCCAAGAATGCCAAAAATCTGGAAATAGCCCAACGTGAAAACTCTGTAATCACATTGGAGGATGACTACAATAGCAAATACGAAGGTTTTGACCCCTCATCACCCGAGTCATATATCATCTTTGAGACCATGCAAAATGCATTTCTCGACCAAAGCATCTCTTTTGCTGCATTGGTACAAAACCAGATGGTAGATGTAGCCAATCGCACCGACCGAGGTGTACGACAAAACGGATTCTACGTTCTCGCCTACACCGGCATGCCCTCGGTACTTGTCGAACTCGACTTTATATGCAACCCCACTCAAGAGAAATACATGCTCTCTGAGAAGGGACAGGACGAAATGGCGCAAGCTATTTACAACGCATTCGTTACCTACAAAGCAAGCTACGACGGCAAGAGTGAAGCAATAGCAGCAGTACGTCAGGCTCAAGCCGAAGCTGCCGATTACGACGAAGATAAGCATGTCGAGGAAGAATCGGACGAAAACAACACCATAACTGAAGAGTGCAACGACACCTCAGTATCTAACAACGACAACCACTCTACTCCCCAAGCCGGTGAGCGCATATATAAAGTACAATTCATGGCTCTCCCCAAAAAACTTGGCGCCAAGAGCAAGGAGTATAAAGGACTATCTCCCGTAGATGTCTATTACGAAAAGGGATATTACAAATACACCTATGGTGCATCAAGCACACGTGAAGGTATCGAAGACGAATTTCGCAAAGCACGAAAACTATTCAAAGATGCCTTCATTATTGTAATGCAAGACGGCAAAAGAGTAGAATAACACATATTAATAATAAAGGGAATAAAAACATACGGCTCTAAACAAGTCGAAAATAAAAAAAGAGATTATGAGAAAGTTTTTCACAAAAGAAGTAAAAATCGGTATTTCAGCAATTGTATGCCTTATTTTAATGTTTGTTATCATTCAATTTCTCAAAGGAATTGATGTAAGCAAACCTGCCAACTATTACACCATAAAGTTTGACAACGTAAGCGACGTAATGGTATCGACACCCGTCACTGTCAACGGCTACAAAGTAGGTGTAGTACACGAGATGCAATATGACTACGAGTCAAACAGTTGCGCACTAGTTATGATCAACCTCGACAAAGAGTTGCGCATACCCCGCGATAGCAAGTTCTCTATCAGCAAGACCATTATGGGCAATGCAAGTATTGACATCGCTCTCAATCCCTACGTTAGTGAATACTACGAATCGGGCGATGAAATCGAAGGATCGGCCGGTAGCGACCTCATGGGCAGCTTGGGTGGAATGATGCCTCAAATTACTGCTATAATCAGCAAAGTAGATAGTGTATTGGGTGGCGTAAACACTATTGTCAACGACCCCGCATTGCTCACATCAATTCAACGTCTTGATGGTATTACCGCCGACTTGAATAGCATGACAAAAGAGCTCGACAAGACTATGAAAAACGACTTACCCAAGATCGTTGACAACGTAACTACCATTACCAACAACGTAGATACACTCACAGCCACACTCAACACATTGCCCATTGAGGCCACATTGGCTCAAGTTACTACCTTGCTCAACAACGTAGAGCAAGCTACTGCTCAACTGAACAAAACAGACAATACAGCAGGTCTATTGCTCAACGATCAAGAACTATACAATCGCTTGAACAACACTGTTACAAGTCTCGATTCGCTTTTGAATGATATACGACAAAATCCCAAGAAATATATCAACGTCAAAGTATTTTAATTGATTTAATAAGAGTTTTTATTATTTAGAAAGCGTCTAAATAAATCAGGGAAAACAAAAAGTTTTTACCCCCTCATTTTAGACCACTCTCAGCATACTTTTGGGAAACTTTTGGGCAGTTTTGAGAAAAGACTGCCCAATTTATCTCCCTACTAAAATATTATCTATCAACATTTTGCACATTTTACATCTGTGCGAACAGATGGTTTTCCACACACAATTGTAAGTTGTTGTAGGTTAGCATCTTGTAATGAAACGAAAAAAGCAAATTTTTCGGCATTTGATTTTCAAAAAAAAATGTTGGAATTTTGTATGCTGAAAGATAAGCACACTGATAAAAGTATACACAAAGCTACATATTATATAATGAGTTTGGAACATGTCGCATTATGGGATAAGTGCCTCAACATTATCAAAGATATTGTTGATGAGGTAGCGTACGAAAATTGGTTCGTACCTATCAAGTCATACTCCTTTGATAATAATGTATTGGTACTTCAAGTCCCCTCTCACTTTTTCCAAGAGTATATCGAGGAAAACTACATTGAATTATTAAAGCCTGTACTCTTGCGCGTATATGGCGATAAAATTCAAAAGTTATTATATAAGGTTACTGTTGTAGAAAATCCTGCAACAACAGTAAACGTATCCTCTCCCGAGAGATCGATACAGGTAGTTCGCAACATGCGTCAAGGTCTTCCCGTACAACCCACCAATCCGTTCCAAGCTCAAGAGTACGACGACCTCGCTTCGCAACTCAACCCCTATTACACCTTTAATAACTATTATTCAAGCGACAGCAACAAAGTAGCACGTGTTACCGGTGAAGCCGTTGCAGCTTCTCCCGGCAATAACCCCTTCAACCCCATGTTTATCTATGGCGAATCGGGCGTGGGTAAAACTCACCTTGTACAAGCCATCGGTGCCAAGATCAAGGAACAAAATCCTCGCTCGAGAGTATTGTATCTATCAGCCAACTTGTTTCAACAACAATACACCACAGCCGTACGCAACAACCAGGTAAACGACTTTATCAACTTCTACCAAAGCATCGATGTTTTGCTTATGGACGATATTCAGGAGTTTGCCGGTAAGACTCAGACTCAAAACACTTTCTTCCACATATTCAACCACTTGCACCTTAACGGCAAGCAACTTGTGCTTACCTGCGACCGTCCTCCCGTTGAGCTCGAGGGCATCGTACCGCGTCTGCTCACTCGCTTCAAGTGGGGCTTGCAAACCGAGGTTGAACGTCCCGACTTCTCTTTGCGTCGCGACATACTTCACAACAAGATTGAGCGTGACGGACTCTCGATTTCGGAAGATATTGTAGACTATATTGCTCGCAACGTTATCGACAACGTGCGCGACCTTGAGGGTACTATCGTTTCGCTCATGGCTCATGCTATGGCATTCAACCACGATGTTACACTCGACCTCGCCGAACAAGTTGTGGCTCGCAGCGTGAAGATGGTCAAGAAACAAGTTACCATCGACACCGTGCGCAACGCTGTGTGCACTTATTACAACATGAAGCCCGAGACTCTCGTAACTCGCTCACGCAAACGCGAAATTGTTGTTGCCCGCCAGGTGGCAATGTACCTCACCAAGAAGCACACCTCTATGGCTCTCGCCGGTATTGGCTCGTTGTTGGGCCGATACGACCACGCTACCGTATTGCACGCTTGCAAAACTATCGAGGGTCAAATGCAAGTAGACAAAGAGTTACAAAAGTCGCTCGACGAAATCGAAAAATTGCTCGTTGCATAAACTTTAGCATCTCAAACATATACAACGGATACATCGAACACGCGAATGTATCCGTTTTTTTATTATACAAAAATCGTTGTATACTATTGCACAAAAATATTTTCAATTGTACATTTGTATCAACAAGCAATAGCACGCCATGACTACCACTCCCCTCACAGCACCCATTATGCGCATCAGCCGTCACCGCCTATCGACCGACGGCCGTGGCGTCACTACGCTCGTAGGGTTACATGGCTGCCCACTCACATGCCGTTATTGCCTCAATGACCGCTGTCACACCCCCGACGGTGTGTGGCGCAACATGACGGCACAAGAGCTATACAACGAGGTAGTCATCGACGACATATATTTCCGGTCGACAGGTGGCGGCATCACCTTTGGCGGTGGCGAACCGGCATTGCACAGCACCTTCATCAATGAGTTTGCCCAACGCAACACCCACCGATGGAACATCACCATCGAGAGCTCGCTCAACGTGCCTACACACCACATCGAGCAGCTTGCACAAGTGGTCGATGACTATATTATCGACATCAAGAGCATCAATCCCACCACCTATCGCTTGTACACAGGCATGGATATTGACCTTGCTTTGCACAATCTGCAATACCTCATCGGCATCAACAAGGCCGCACACATCACCGTGCGCACTCCTATCATTCCGGGGTACAACGATGCTAACGAGGTAGAGACCACCATACGGCAATTGCGTGATATAGGTATTGAGCACTTCGACGCCTTCACATATCACACCGATGTAGCTCGCCGTCCGCAACCCGACGGCAAGAGTGGCAAGAGCACCTGCAATGTACTCAAGCGAATACGCACCATCATTGCCGATGCCAACAATATTGCTTACACTCCCACGCCATGCACCCACACCACTTGCACCACAGGCAACTGCCCCGCTTGCGAGAAGGAATTGGCACAACTCACACAACTCATTAATACAACAAAAAACCCTATACTATAACCACTTAACACAAATATTATGCTTATAAACGACCTGGACAAACTCATGGAAGAGATGGGCGAGAAACAACAACGCAACCGCCACATCGACCCCTCTATACACCGCACTGTAGGCATCTTAGTACCCCTCGAGGAGGAGTGCAACACCTCGATAGAACCCTGCACAGGACTGCTTGAAGAGTACAGCGCACTGGTAGGCGACATTAGCGAGGTAGAAGACAACAAAGAGAACGACAACAAAGAATAATTATTATATCACATGAAACATCAATACCTTACCCTCGTTTTCACCATCCTCACACTCTTGTCGCAAGCACAACCTTATGAGGCAAACGACACCCTTGCACATGCCCTCGACGAGGTGTCGGTGGTGAGTTTTTATCGTGTCAACCTACGCACAGGTACTACCCTCTCGCGCGACGACATTACCATACAGAACAAAGGCCAGGAACCCTCATTCATCATGGCTCGTATGCCGTCGGTTTTTGCCTACAGCGACACAGGTAACGAGTATGGTTACTCCTACTTCCGCATGCGCGGTATGGACCAGACACGCATCAACATCACCCTCGACGGTATGCCCCTCAACGATGGTGAAGATATGGGTGTGTACTTCTCCAACTTCCCCGACCTACTGTCGAGCATGCACTCTATCAAGGTCGAGAATGGCGCAAGCATTGCCAACAACGGTGCAGCCGGATATGCCGGCAGTGTCAACTTCGAATCCATCAACCTCGAGCGCGACACCACCTCAAGCGCCTACGCCGGATATGGCAGTTTCAACACGCTCAAGGTAGGTGCCGAGTACAACACCGGTCGCAAGGGCAACTTTGCCGGTCACTTCAAGGTTACACACCAGCAGAGCGACGGATTTCGTGACCACGCTTACAACAATGCCCAGTCGGCATTTGTCAAGTTAGGTTGGTACATTTCGCCCCAACACAAGCTCGACTTGCTCTCGTTTATCGGACAGGCGCGCAACGGCATGGCATGGATAGGCGCGTCGGCCCAAGAACTGGAACAGCACCCCTCTTCCAATGGTTGCAGTGAAGCCGAAATTGACCATTACATACAGAACATCAACAAGTTGCAATACCAAGGCATGCTCAGCGACAACATTTCTCTCACTGCAGCTGCCTACTACAACTATGCCGACGGTTACTACACCTTCGACGTCGACAACTACATGGTTAGGGTGTACGATCCCGCCTGGCAACCCACCGGCGAGATTGACCGCTACGACCAACGCTTTCACTACATAGGTGGTAATGTTGCAGCCAAATTCTACCTCGACCCATTCGAAATTACTACCGGCATCAATGCCTCGACTTTCAATCGTCGCCACGTAGGCAGCAACAACCTGCAAGAGGAGTTGCTATGGGACAACACCGGCTACAAGAACGACATAAGCGCCTTTGTAAAAGGCTCATACACCTACCGTTGGCTCACCATAGGTGCAAATGTACAATACCGTCATGCCGACTTCGACTATCGTGGCGACCTCCCCTTCAATCGTATCAACTGGGACTTCCTCA
>JAEIGA010014037.1_pt1 | contig 12179 bp, 12 predicted proteins | sample 9270691 | NCBI WGS metagenome assembly JAEIGA01 (sample SAMN17057246, study PRJNA624740) | gut metagenome | biome: biome; isolation source: fecal sample | host: Bos grunniens | place: China: Xizang | collected 2019
ACAAAAACATATTCATACAGAAAAGCAGGATTATTACATTGATTTGGTGTTCTATAATTATCATTTACAATGTTTTGTTTTGGTTGATCTTAAAACGACAAAGTTGAGCCATCAAGATGTTGGACAAATGGATATGTATGTAAAGATGTATGATGAATTGATACGTCCCGAAGGACATAATCCTACAATAGGTATATTGCTTTGTGCGGATACCGATGAGGATGTTGCTCATTATTCTGTTTTGAATGGTAGTGACCAGCTTTATGCCGCAAAATATCTGACGTTTTTGCCGACAAAAGAAGAGCTTCGTCGTGAGATAGAACAACAAAAAGAATTTTATCGCTTAAAATATGAAAGTGGGATTGATTGTTGATATAAAAAAGTTTAAATTTTTAGACTCAGACCCTGAACTCAGACCCTGACTTATAGACTTATGGACTTGGAAAACCTCTTACAGCAAAATATTAACCAATAAAAAATAAACCATGAAAAAGCTATCCTTATTTTTAGTTGCGCTTACGATGGTGTTAGTATCATGTAAGCCAGAATAACCAAAAGTTGTGACGACAGAGGTTACAGAAATAACAGTGAACTCGGCGGTATGCGGAGGTGGTGTGTCAGACGGAGGTGTGCTGCTATTGTAGAAAGAGGATTTTGTTGGAACACAGAAAGAAAACCTACATTTTAGATTTCTGTGTAAAAGATACAGAAAGTGGACTAGGAAGCTTTACATCAAATATCCCAAAGTCAACAAGACTACAAGTTGTTGGAGTGATGTAGTAATGTAGTGATGTAGTGATGTAGTTTTTTACAGAAAAACAATTTCGTGAAGTTTCGAGTGGTTTCGAGGATTGTATTTAGTGATGTGGTTGCATTTCGACTGGTTCAGTGGCTGATAAAATTACCTCGGCGTTTCTCCGCGTCTTTGCGAGAGGTTTTGAGGAACGATGACGGGAGACGTGATGTTGGAAACGGAAAAATATGTAGGGATACTTTTTTTAGTGAAAAAATAAATCATAAATAATAGTCGTGTAATAAAATTGTTTGTATTTTTGCAAGCAGATAAGTCGTGAGGTGACGATGTAATGGGTTGTGCGAAAGTCCCTCGCCAGCATGGCATCACACCTAAGTGTAAACCTCTCTCACGCATTTTAGGGACAATTTAAGAAAAGCATCTCAGATGCTTTTTTTTATATATTAGATATGGCAGTAATGCAGTATTGTACTTTCTCGTGCGTCCTGCGACGAATACCTACAGTCATTTTAACTTTGCCAATACCAATGAGCTCATATTCCATAATCATAATACGTTCGAAAGGTTTCTGGTTTTTGTTACCTTCTTTTATTTTACTGATTGAAACTTTTTTTGCTCCAATAAGAATTGCATCAAGTTGTAATACCGCAATTGTTGATAAATATGATTTGGCTGCATGTTCGCTGGTCTCAATGATGGAGACCATTCTAATATTGATGTAATCTTTCAGTGATAGATTGTATCTGCATTGAGATGGATTATCTTCTTTCCATTTGTGATAAAAATCACGGATAATCTTTTCTCTTTGTTTAATTTCTTCGGAGCTATTGCCTTGTGGTATAGTTATATTGGAATTCATATTAAATACTTTCAAAAACTTTGGTTAGTTTCGCAAAATTAAAATATCGTTTCCAAATAAAAAAGTTAAAAATTGTTAAAAATGCGGTGAGCTATGAGCCATGAGTTGTGAGCAGTGTTGTCCATGGTACACAGCTTATTATTCGTAGCCCCTCTGCGTTAGGGATTGGAGCGGCATCCTTTTTTTGCGGAGGCGAAGACGGAGCGGAAAAAGATATAGCGGAAAGCCCGACGGCAGAGCCGGAACGCCAAGAAAAGAAAGACAACAAGACTACAAGACAACAAGTTCTTTTAGTGATGGAGTGATGAGGTGATGGAGTAATGTAGTAGTATTTCGGCAGGCTTAGAGACTGATAGAATTTCTTCTGTGATTCTCTGTGTCTTTGCGAGAAATATTTTTAATGATGGATGCGGATTTCTGATTGCTTTTTAAAAGAATATGATTCCTGTCACTCCGGCGATAGCTATCAGCAGCATAGGGTTGACCTTGAAGAAAAAGACGCAGATAAATGTAGCGGCGCATATTATAATGCTGATGTAGTTTTCTCCTAATCCTACGTCAGGGAAATTGGCGGAGTTCATCATAAGCAATGCCGCCGCAAATATCAATCCCGCAATGAACGGCTTCAAGTTCTTTAATGTCGTCTTGACGATGAAGTTGTCCTTGTTCTTGAATAGAAATCTCAAGACGAAATATAATAACACTAACGAGGGCAGCACTATTGCCATCGATGCCAACAGTGAGCCGAATATTCCTCCTACCTGATATCCTACGTAAGTGGCACAGTTGATGGATATTGGTCCTGGCGTCATTTGTGATAATGCCACTACGTCGGCGAACTCGCTCAATGTCATCCATCCGTGTTTCTCCACCACTTCAAATTGTATCATCGAGAGCATGGCATAACCGCCGCCAAAGCCTAAGAGACCTATCTTTAAGTAAACCCAGAATAGTTGTAGATATATCATTTTAATTAGGAGTTATGAGTTAGGAATTAGGAATGTTTTTGAAGATGTATAATGAATTACATAGGCATACTACAATTGCGAATATAATAATGTATGCCGGTGAGATTTTGAACCACCATATCAGCAGGGCTGTGCCTGTCGTGAAGATGGCAGTCTTCCAGTTGACTTTGGCTGAGATGCACATCTTCACTGCTGGCGATAATATCAGTGCTACCACGCACGGCCTTATGCCTCTGAATATCTTCTCTACTGTCGGGTTGTCTTTATAATCGGTGAAGAACATCGCGATGAGCAGCATGATGATAATTGAAGGCAACATCGCTCCTAATGAAGCTGCGACGGCTCCCTTGGTGCCTCCTATTCTGTATCCTACATAAAGTGCGCAGTTGACAGCGAAGACTCCGGGGAGCGACTGCACGACTGCAATGGATTCCCAGAATTCGTCATGTTCTATCCAACGACGCCTTTTCACTACGGCACGCTCTATCATATCGAGCATGGCATAACCGCCACCTAAAGTGAAAGCTCCTATGTTTAAGAATGTTACGAAAAGTTGCCAGCAGATTTTCATGGTTAAATATTATTTTGCAAAGATATGGAAAAGACTACTCGTACTCTTGTGGTCTTGTTGACTTTTTTCTTATCTTTGTAAAAAATATCTCTATGAAAGTTTTAGTGACGTATGCTTTTGATGAGGAAATAATTCCTTTTGAATTACAAGGTGTTGATATTACATTCCTTAAAACTGGAATGGGTAAGGTGCTCTCGGCTTTAAACCTGACGAAAGCTCTTTGTGAAGGGAAATATGATTTAGTGCTTAATGTCGGTACTGCTGGCACTCTCAATCATGAAGTGGGAGATATTTTCGTATGTCATCGTTTCGTTGACAGAGATATGGAAAAGATAGAACTTCCTGATGTCTGTTCCGATATTTCTTTTCCTGAAAAAGTCGGAATTGGAATTATTGACAATTATGATAAAATTGGCGTTTGTAACACAGGTGACAGCTTCGTGACCAAAGCCGCTCATTTCAATGGCGATGTCGTTGATATGGAGGCTTTTGCTCAGGCGATGGTGTGCAAAGAGATGAATGTCGTTTTTGTCTCGGTTAAATATATCACTGACATCATCGGTCAGAATTCAGGTGAGATATGGTTGGATAAGCTTCGTGATGCTCGCGAGGCATTAAAAGAATTTTTCGCATGAACTTATTAGATTGGCTTCCGATAACAAAGAAAGAGACCGACTTGCGCGGATGGGACGAAGTCGATGTCGTTATTATCACTGGCGATGCTTACGTCGATCATCCAGCTTTCGGCGCTGCTGTGATAGGACGTGTCCTTGAACATCATGGTTATAAGGTGGCATTGATACCGCAGCCTAACTGGCGCGACGACCTCCGCGACTTCAAGAAATTCGGCAAACCTCGTCTTTTCTTCGGCATCTCTGCCGGCGCCATGGACTCGATGGTGAATCATTATACCGCTAACAAACGTCTGCGTTCCAACGACGCCTACACTCCAGGCGGCGAAGCGGGATTCCGTCCTGACTATGCGACGATAACATATTCCAACATACTGAAAAAATTATATCCAGATGTTCCAGTCGTGATCGGCGGCATCGAGGCTTCCTTGCGAAGAGTGACGCATTACGACTATTGGGCCGACGAACTCAAACCTACTATCATGCTCGACTCGAAAGCCGACCTCGGCGTTTATGGCATGGGCGAACTCGCTATCGTTGAAATTGCCAAGGCTTTGGATGAAGGTAAAAAGATAGAAGAGATAACGAATATTCCTCAGACGTTTTTCCTTAATGAAAATTCACAATTTATCGAGTCCGAATGGAACGACCTGCGTCTTGTCTCTCATGAGGAATGTCTGAAAGATAAGAAAGCGTATGCTTCTAACTTCAAAAACGTTGAGATAGAATCGAATAAGAAAAAAGCCAATCGTCTGCTTCAAGATGTAGGCGATTACACCTTATATATTAATCCGCCTTATCCGACGATGACGGAATCTCAAATTGATGCTTCTTTTGATTTGCCTTACACTCGTCTGCCGCATCCTAAGTATGCGAAACGTGGCGTGATTCCGGCTTACGAGATGATTCGTCATTCGGTTAACATTCATCGCGGCTGTTTCGGAGGCTGCGCCTTCTGTACTATTTCGGCGCATCAAGGTAAGTTCGTGGCATCAAGAAGCAAGGCTTCTATCATGAAGGAAGTGAAGCAGGTTACGGAGATGGAAGACTTCAAGGGTTATATCTCCGACCTCGGCGGCCCTTCCGCCAATATGTATCGCATGAAGGGCAAGGACGAAAGTCTTTGTGAGAAATGTATTCGCCCGACTTGTATCCAGCCTAATGTCTGTAAAAATTTAGATACCAATCATCATCCGCTTATTGAATTATATAAGGAAGTTGATAAACTGCCGAAAGTGAAAAAAGCGACTATCGGTTCGGGAATACGTTACGATTTGTTTTTGACTAATGAAGACCCTTCTGGAAAATTAGGCTACGATGAATATTTCGAGCAACTGATGAAACGTCATGTGAGCGGCCGTTTGAAAGTAGCTCCTGAACATTCCAGCGACGAGGTCTTGAAATTGATGAGAAAACCATCGTTCAATCTTTTTGTGGAACTGAAAAAGAAATTCGATAAGGTCAATGAGAAGCATCATCTCAACCAGCAGCTGATACCTTATTTTATATCGAGTCATCCTGCATGTACTTTGACTGATATGGCAGAACTTGCGGTGAAGACGAAAGAATTAGGATATAAGTTGGAGCAGGTTCAGGATTTCACCCCAACACCTATGACATTGGCTACAGAGATTTATTATTCAGGTTATGATCCATATAGTTTGAAACCTGTATTTGTCGCTAAGACAAAACAAGAGAAGTTGGATCAGCAGAGATTTTTCTTCTGGTATAAACCAGAGAACCGTCAGTATGTGAAAAACGCCCTGCGTAAAATAGGCAAGGCGTTATGGATTGATAAACTCTTCAGAAATTAATTCATAATTCACAATTCATAATGCATAATCAACAAATAATAATTATGAATTATGCATTATGCATTATGAATTATTCTAAGACTAATCTGAATCCTGTGTTGTAGTCGCGGTAGTGGATGGTTTGTTGGTAACGAGCTGTCACTCTTGCTGATTGATCGTTTGTGTTCCAGCTGCCGCCGCGATATACGTGATAGCCTGTGTAAGCTTCGCCGACAGGGTTTGTTGCAGGAGCATCAGTGTAGTCGTAGTACCAGTCTTGGCACATTTCCCATACGTTACCGCTCATGTCATAGAGACCTAATGTGTTAGGTGTTTTCATTCCGACTTCAGAATTTTTTTCGCTGTTTCGGTCTATCCAAGCATATTCGAGGACGTTGTCGCCGCCGGCATATAATGTGTAATATGTATCTTTACCGCCTCTTGCTGCATATTCCCATTGAGCTTCTGTTGGAAGAGCGAAGTTCAAGCCTGTGTATTCGTTTAACTTACCGATGAAAGTTTCAACTTCCTTGAAAGAGATTCTGTAAGCAGGGTATTTGTCGCCTTTACCGAATTCATCATCCCAATCGTTGAATTCATCGTTGTCTTTGTTTGGTGTTGTTCCCATGACAGCTTCCCAAAGCAATTGTGTCACTTCGTATTTGTTGATGTAAAATTCGCTTACTGTCACTTCGTGTACTGGAGATTCACACTCTGTGGCGTTTTCGTCGTAGTTGTAATATTCAACAGAATCTTTTTGAGCGCCCATGTAGAATGTGCCGCCATCTACTTTAACCATATTGCTGATCATTTCTCTGATGGCGTCTTTTTCGTTCTTGTTCAAATCGCCAGTCCAATTGATGTCAAAACCGTTGATGGTTTCATTCTTGGTGTTGTCTTTATTACATGATTGTAATGCTAAAAAGCAACATAAAACTATTAATAATTTTTTCATAATAATATGATAATAAATGATTTACTAAAATAAAAATAAAGATGTAATTATAAAAAAACACACTTTTATTTCGATTGTAAATATACGATATTTTTTAATTATATAAAGATGTAAGATTTTTTTTATTTTCCTATCTTTGTAACTTAAATTTATGGAATTATGAAAAGACTGTTTTACATAGATTCATGTTTGAGATATGGCTCTAATACAAAGAAAATTGCGGACGCTTTGATTGACAGGCTCTCCGAAAGATATGAAGTAGAAACTGTTAAATTGTCAGACTATGACTTTCCTGTTGTCAAAAATGGCATCTTGAATGATAGGAATAATGGCATCGTTCCGGAAGAATATGTGAATATTGCAAGAAAAATAGCTGCAGCTGATAGATTGGTGATTTCTGCGCCATTTTGGGATATGAGTTTTCCGAGTGCTTTGAAAGTGTTTCTTGAAAACATGTCGCTGTTTAACGTGACTTTCGCAAGCAACGAAAAGGAATGCTACGGATTGTGCAAGGCTGAGAAAGTGCTTTACATAACTACACGCGGCATGAATATCAATACGGGTGATGATATGGAACAGGCGACACCTTATATCAAAGCTATAGGAAAATTGTGGGGACTTGGCGAGTTGAACGTTGTTTCTGCTCAAAATATGGATTACAGCACGGAAGAACAGAAGGCTGAAAAAGTCAATAATGCGATAGAAGAAGGATTGAAATTGTGTGAAGAGTTTTGAAAAAAAACTTTGGTTTTTGTACAATTGTCTTTGGCCATTATTTATTATCTTTGCGAAAGATGTATATTATATAAATTTGCAACACAATGAAGGAGAAGGGAGAAATCTTATATAAGAATTATGCGGTTGAAGAAAACGAATATTCTGATATTCTGAAAGAGCCACAGGTGGAAATGTTTTTTGAAAATGGTTCAAGTGAACGAAAAGAAGATGGTATTCGTGTTCTTTCATTGTTTTCTGGATGTGGAGGTATGGATTTAGGTTTAGAAGGAGGATTTATATGTCATAAAAAGTCAGTTGTAAATGAGAAATTCATAGATAGAGAAGTTGTTGATGATTGGGTGTTGTTAAAAAAATCGTCATTTAAGACTGTATTTGCATGTGATATATTACCCGAGGCAAAAGCAACATGGGTAAAGTATTTTGGTAGGTTTAATGTTAATCCTGAGATTTATCATCTTCAGAGTGTGGTAGATTTGGTAAAGCTGCATAAGAGTGGTCAGGATATATTCCCTAATAATATTGATGTTGTCACAGGCGGGTTCCCTTGTCAGGATTTTAGTGTTGCAGGAAAACGTAAAGGTTTTAATTCATCGGTATCTCATGATGGTGATAAAAGAAATAATGATATAGCGTCAGAAGAGAATAGAGGTAAATTATACCTATGGATGAAGCAAGTTATTGATATAGTCCAGCCTAAAATGTTTATAGCGGAGAATGTCAAAGGGATGGTTAGCCTCGGTGATGTAAAGGATATAATACAACATGATTTCTCTACTGCACATGGAAATGATTATATAGTTCTTACGCCAAAGGTCTTGCATGCTGCAAATTATGGCGTTCCTGAAACAAGAGAACGTGTGATATTTATTGGTATAAAGAAATCTGCATTGTTGCCAGAAGTAAGGAAAATCTTGGAAAAAGATGTGATTCCTGATGAGTATAATCCATATCCACAGCCTACACACAATATTTTCAAAGGTGATTTTGTTACTTGCAACGATGTTTTGGGTAAATTGTTAGAACCAGATACATCAAACGATTTGTCGCATAAGTCTTATTCTAAAGCTAAATTTCTTGCTAATGGAAGTCAAGGTCAGACTGAGATTAATATGGAAGGTCTGTCCCCAACTATTCGTTCTGAGCATCATGGTAATATAGAGTTTAGGCGTTTGTCTGCTGAACATGGTGGACGCAATTATAAAGAACTTAATGAAGGAAAAAAAGAACGAAGACTGTCTCCTCGTGAGTGCGCTTTGATACAGACATTCCCTCCAGACTTTCCTTTTGTATTCTATAAACCATATATGAAAAAATATTCGGTTAGTCCATCTAGTGCGTATAAAGTCATAGGTAATGCAGTGCCACCTATGTTAGCTTTTAATTTGGCAAAAAGAATTGAAGAGGTATGGCCTTTATATTTTGGAGGATAAAAGTGTATGGAAGAAAATCGTATTATTACTATTCGTAAAAAAGATATTACTTTGGCATATCAAGCATTCTCTGATTTGATGCTAAAGACAAAGGAAATTTTGAATGAAGATGCCAAACGCAATCCATCTATGTACAAGTCATTCTCTTCTACAGAATTAGAAGAGTGTTCCCTTGAAAAGATAAAATTGGCTTGTGATAGCACACCTTTTGATGCATGTGAAGTTAAACTCATATCTGGTCAGCGATTCCCTGATATTATAGCTGAAAAATATTATGGCATAGAAGTCAAAAAGACTAAACAAAACCATTGGACTTCTGTTGGGAGCAGTATTGTTGAATCTACTCGTGACAAATATGTTGAAGATATTTATGTTCTCTTTGCAAAAATGGGTGGTAAGTATCCTGAATTTTTATGCCGTCCGTATCAGGAAGTGATGTGTGATATTGCTGTAACACACTCTCCACGTTATCTTATTGATATGGAATTGGAAACTGGTGAAACTATTTTTGATAAGATGGATGTGTCTTATGATGAATTTAGAAAAGATCCTCGTTCTATAGATAAAGTTAGAAATTATTATAGGCAAAAGGCTGTTGATAATAATAAATTGGAAATGCCGTGGTGGGTTACTTCGGAAAATTCAGAAGATGAAAAGCCTTTTAATGTTTCTTTGTGGAACAATTTGTCTGCTGATGAAAAAAGACGACTTAGAGCGATGTGTATGATTTTATTCCCTGAAGCCATGAATCCTAAAGGTGGTCAAAAGAAATACAATCAAACAACATTGTGGTTATGCTCTTATAAACAAATCGTTATGCCGAACATTAGAGATTTGTATACGGCAGGAGGAAAAATAACTAGTATAAATGGGAAAAGGTTGGATATAGCATTGCCGCAAGTCTTTAATCAAATATTAGTCTTCTCTGATTTGATTAAGAAAATGCTTGAAAATCCATCTTCAGAGTTGATAATGTTAATACAAGATTATAATCCGATATTACTATCAGGAGACAATATGTGGGAAGAATGGATTAAAATATGTTCAAATTATGCAAAGTTGTATGATGTTGATTTGGTTAAGCTTATAAATGATAAGCCTCAGCTGACATTGTCAAAATAGTTTTTTTGTTTTAACCATGGATAAAGAAACTGCCTTAAAAAAAATGATTTATTATTGCGACTATCAAGATCGTTGCAAGAAAGAGATTTTTACTAAGCTGAATTCTTTTGAACTTGCAGATGATGACAGGAATTTCATCGTTGGTTTTCTTAATGATGAAGGTTATATCAACGATGAGCGTTATTGTCGTTCTTATGTGAAAAGCAAGTTGAGCCTTAAAAAATGGGGCGTCAATAAAATCAAGCTTTCTTTGATAACAAAAGGCATCGACAGAGAAATTATTGATAATGTTCTTTCTGAAATAGATAAAGATTCATATAAAGAAGAACTTGTCAATCTTTTGAAAAATAAAAAGATAAACGAAGAAGACCCATATAAGCGAAAGGCAAAGCTAATGCGTTATGCCGTCTCGAAAGGATATTCGATAAGCGAAGTGATGGAAATAGTTAATGGCAACGAGCTGTGAGCTACGAGTTCATTCCTCAAAGCTCGTAGCTCGAGGCTAAAAAAAACTTGTGTTTTTGAAGAATAATCTTTAACTTCGCAAAGATTTTACTAACTAAAACTTTGTATCATGTTAAACAAACTTTTCGGATTTGATTCCAAGAAGCACAATGTCCGTACGGAGATAGTCGCAGGTATAACCACTTTCCTTACTATGTCGTATATCCTTGCGGTCAACCCTGGTATGTTTGGTATTCTTGAAGGAATGCCTGCCGGTGCTGTCTTCACTACCACTGCTCTTGCTGCTATCATCGGTACTTTGGCAATGGCGATTTTTGCCAAATTGCCTTTTGGTCTTGCTCCTGGTATGGGACTTAATGCATTCTTCGTTTTCTCTGTTTGTCTCGGTATGGGATATTCGTGGCAGTTTGCCTTGACTGCTGTATTTATCGAAGGTATTTTATTTATTCTTATGACGATAACCAATATTCGAGAAGCTATTGTCAACGCTATTCCAAAGAATCTGCGTTACGCAATAGGCGGCGGTATTGGTCTTTTCATCGCCTTCATCGGTATGCAGAATGCCGGTATTATCGTCAATGATGATGCTACTTTGGTCGCTCTCGGCGATGTTACTTCAGGTTCTGCTCTTCTCGCTGTTATTGGTTTGGTTGTCACAGGGGTTTTGTTTGCGTTGAATGTAAGAGGCGCTATGCTGATCGGTATCCTCGCAACAACATTGATAGGAATACCAATGGGCATCACCGAATTTAAAGGCGTCGTCTCAATGCCTGAATCTATCGAGCCGATCTTCTGCAAATTTGAATGGGATAAAATATTCACACTCGATATGCTCGTCATAGTGTTCACATTCTTGTTCATCGATTTGTTTGACACGGTAGGAACACTTGTCGGTGTTAGCACAAAAGCCAAGATGGTTGATGAAAAAGGCAATATTCCACATCTAAAACAAGCTTTCATGGCAGACGCTATCGCTACTACTGCCGGCGCTGTTCTTGGTACATCAACGACAACAACATACGTTGAGAGTGCGTCAGGTGTCGCACAAGGCGGTCGTACAGGTCTCACAGCATTTACTATTGCAGTATGTTTCGCAGTCGCATTGTTCTTCTCGCCATTGTTCCTTTCAGTGCCGGGCGCAGCAACAGCACCGGTTCTTATCCTTGTCGGTATGCTCATGATGGAGCCTGTCAGAAACATCGACTTCGACGACGCTACAGAAGCAATCCCAAGTTTTATATGCTTGATTATGATGCCTCTCGCTTATTCAATATCAGCAGGTATCATGCTCGGTATGATAGCTTACGTGATCGTTAATATGTGTTGCGGCAAGTTTAAGAAACTCACACCTGCAATGTACATACTGGCGGTGTTGTTTATTTTGAAGTACATATTTATATAGACTAAAGGCTAAAGTCTAAAGGATTAAGTCGTATCAACATTCTTATTTTTTAAAAGGTATTGTTGGTACGGCTTTTTGTTGTTTATCAAACGTTGTTAACTAATAGATATCATCTTTAGTTATATTTATTTGCTTATATTTATTTTAGCATTTTTTATATTTTGCTGATACGAAAATAAATTTTTTTTTCGTAAGTTTGCAAGGTAAGATACAGGAATGTTTATTATAACAAGATATTGAATATGAATGCTAAACCGTTTTTGAAATGGGTTGGAGGTAAAGGTCAATTGTTGACACAGTTAGAAGCAGCATTGCCAATTTCATTGTACAATAATGACTTTACGTATGTAGAGCCATTTGTTGGTGGAGGCGCAATGTTATTTTTTATGTTGCAGAAGTTCCCCAATATTAAACGTGTTATAATTAACGACATAAACATTAACCTAACAGAAGCGTATAAAAATATTAAATATTATCCTGATGAGTTGGT
>JAEIGA010014038.1_pt1 | contig 12178 bp, 8 predicted proteins | sample 9270691 | NCBI WGS metagenome assembly JAEIGA01 (sample SAMN17057246, study PRJNA624740) | gut metagenome | biome: biome; isolation source: fecal sample | host: Bos grunniens | place: China: Xizang | collected 2019
CCATTTGCGGAGCCACTCCTGGGCCTGGAGCATGATGGGGGCCTGCTTCTTGGCCTCCTCTTCGGCCATGCCTTCTGCTACGAGCTCCTTGATCTGCGCCTTGTAGTGCTTATCGAACTCCACATAGTACTTACCCACCAGGTGGTCGCCCTTCATGCCCGACGACTGCGGGGTCTCGCCTTCGCCGTAGAGCTTCCAGGCAAGCATCGATTTGCAGATGTGGATACCGCGGTCATTGACCAAATTGGCCTTGATTACCTGGTGTCCGTTGGCCTTCAGGATCTCGGCTACCGAGTATCCCAGCAGGTTGTTGCGGATGTGGCCCAGGTGGAGGGGCTTGTTGGTGTTGGGCGACGAGTACTCGATCATCACCGTGCGACCCGTCGGGGTGCCCTGGCCGTGGCTCTCGTTGAGGCGTACCTCCTCGAAACGCTCGGCCCAGAACTTCTCGCTCAAGGCGAGGTTCAAGAAGCCCTTGATCACATTGAAGGCACTGATCTCGGGGTTGTTGGCCACCAGGTGCTCACCAATCTCCGTGGCAGTAGCCTCGGGCGACTTGCGGCTACGTTTCAGCAGCGGGAAGACCACCATCGTAAAGTCGCCTTCAAACTCTTTGCGCGTCTTCTGGATCTGCAACTGCTCGCCCTCGAGCTGACCATAGAGCGCCTCCACCGAGCGGGTGGCGGCCTCCAAAATAAACTGTTCGATCTTCATCTATCTTGTTGTTTTATATTTTTCTTTACCGAATCAAGGGACAAAGATACGAAAGATTGAGCAATGAACAATACTACTGATGCAATAAATTCCGCAAAGAATGCACAAAATAATTGAAACCTAAATCATAGTTTCTCGATTTGTATTTTTTGATTTGAAAAATATTTTTCTTCACCCTTCCGAGTTGCAATTAGGAGCGCAGGTTATGCCTGCGCGACAAGTCCCCCTTTGTCAAAGGGGGATTTAGGGGGAATGTCAATATTTTTATATTTTAGTGATTTGACCAATACCCCAATTTTTAGTTTTCCTTTTTTGGCACCTTTAGGTGTGGGATTTGTTTGCAATGCGCTTTCGAGTTTACACGAAAAGCGCATTGCAAACAGACCCAATGGAGCGAAGCTCCCAAAAAGGGGAACTAAAAATTATTGCATCAGTAGTAAATGAACAACAATAAAAAAAGCGAACCGAAGTTCGCTTTTTTGGCCTGAAAGGGAGATTTGCCTACTCTTTATTGCCGGATTTCGATTGCAGGATCATCAGCAGCGAACCCTCCGAGAGGAGCATCATCATCGGGCCGTCCATCTCGTAGTGTGTCACGCGGTTTAGGGCCTCGAAGAACTCTCCTTCGCGGGGATCGCGACACATCCTGCGTGTCGAGGCCAGGGGGCCGATCTTCAGTGTGCGCTCTTTCGAGGTGGTGAAGGAGCCCATCAGGCGGTTGCAGGCGGCCATCCCCTGCACTTCGCCCGCAGGGGTGAAGTGTAGCGTGAAGCCCTCGCTTTCGGAGGGTAAGTTGCGCCCGTTGAGCTGTACGAGTTGCCACTCGGTGTCGATAAGCGGTTGTTGCTGTTTTTGGTAGGTGCGGCACGGGGTGCAGCATCCGCTCATTCCTGCACAGAGGGCCAAAAGAAGGAGATAAGTGATTTGTCGCATGCTTCAAGTTTCAGTTTCGAGGGCAAAGATAAAGCAAAATTTTGAATTACACGGCAGGGGCTTCGGATCTGGTCAAGCCGGTTGCTAAAAAAGGGCTTTGGAGTCTATCCAAAGCCCTTTTGTCGCAATCGAGGCTCGTTTTCGAGCGCTCGGGTGTTTTGATTAGCGAGCGACGCGCAGCGCCTGCATCTTCAGGGCGTGTGCGTGGTCGTGATCCTCCTCCTCTTCTTCACCGCTTCCGGCCATTTCGTCGCGGAGGTCATCGGCCACTACGGCACCCTGCCACTCACCGGTGATCTTGTTGCCGGCGCCATCCTCCAGGTCGAAGACGAACTTATACTCGTCGCCCACCTGCGAGATGGTTACCGTACCGGCCTCGATAGCGGCCATGGCCATCGAATAGCCCTCCTCGTCGGAGGTCAGATCGCCGTAGTAGGAGAAGAGCACAGCACCCTGATAGCTCAAGTAACCCGGGAGCATCGTGTGGTCGCCCAGGCTCCAATTTACCTGGAAGGTTCCGGTGGGGAAGGTGGTACCGGCACCCTCCTCCACGAGCAACTCTGTGGTGAAGTAGTCGCCATAGCCATTCGGATACTCCGAGTTCGACGCCATGATCATCAACATCCAGGTATCCATGCCCGACTTGATGTAGTCGCCCATCAAGAAGGCAAGACCTGCCGTTTCAGGCTTCCAATTGTAGGTGTAGTCCTCGGTCAGCGTGGTCCAGGGACGCGAAATCCAATTCTCGTTCTCGTCGTTGTCGTTGTAGTTACCCATGTTGAGCGCACCCTCGTAGGTACCCGTAATCGAGATGCCCTCCTCGGTCAAGAAGTCGAAGGTAAGCTGATAGTTGTTGCCCGAACCCGCAATGGTCAAGTTGCCGCCTACTACATAGCCGATCTTGTTGACATTCTTGCTCTTATCCACATAGGTTACATAGGTTCCCTGGTTGAGCATCTCACCGAAGAGCTCGGTCGAATAGCCGTAGTCGAAGGTGAAGGGCAAGGCATAGGTCTTCACATAGGCAGGGTTTTTCTCCACTACCTCGTAGGTGCCGTTGGGCAGTTCGATCTGCTGTGCCGTATAGTCGAGCATCTTCTCGATGTAGAGGTTCGAGAGGTGGAGGTAATATCCCTTCTGGAGGACACCTTCGCTGTCGATTTCGCCCTGGAAGAGCTCCAACATCGTCTCATCGGCAAAGGGGTAGAACCAACTGCCCCAGTAGCGGCCCTGCGAGTGGGTGAAGGCGATCTCTTGGTCGCTATCGAAACGCTCGTAGGTGGCCGTATTGCTTTGGATGAACTGAATCGGGCCCGTGTAGGAAACCTTCACCGGCATCGAGTTCAGGAAGAGCTCGCCCTCCACCGTGATGGTGTAGTTCGGGCCCGTGCGATCCACGGTGATCGTACCCATTACGGGCGACTCAATCACCTCGCCATCCACCATGATGCTCATGTAGGTGTAGGAGGGGTTGTAGCTGAAAGCCGAGTAGTCGTTTGCGGGGGCATACTCGCCGTTGGGGAGGACTGCATTGATGGGATCCTCGTCGGCCACATTGTAGAGGTCGAGTACCATCTGTGCATCACCGTCCCACGACAACGAGGTGGCATTTGCAATTACGATCTCGTAGTTGCCGGCACCGGCCGTGTTGTCCGTGCGATAGAGGGCCTCGATGAGCATGTTGAGTTCGATCACATCACCGGCAACCTCTGCCTTGGGGGTCGAGGCCTCCAAGCGTGCCGTGGCACTCTTTTGGCCGTTGCGAACGGCGGCGATCACGACATAGTCGGTCTCGGCGGTCAGCTCCTCTACGGTGTAGGTAGTACCTACCGAGGGAAGTTCAACGCCCGAAGCGAGCACCTGCTCGGCCGTGGGCTCACTCTCGCCCTTTTCCACATAGCTCAGGAAGCAGGCCTCTGCATTCTGGGTATCGACCAGCAGGGTCAACGAATTGGAGGTGCTACGCACGAGGCTGAGCTCCACCGAGGGCTCCTTGGTGGGGGTGGGGGTTACCTCGGTCTCCTCATTCGAGGAGCATGCCGTAAAGCCTACGGCCAACAGCAAGGCGGCCGATGCGGCTGCGATACGATGTAAAAATTCTCTTTTCATGGTTGGTATTCGTTGTTGTTTTCGATTTAGGTTGCTCTCTTTTTCGTGTGTTTTTGGTGGGGTTACTCGCGAACCATCTCTTGAATTTCGCCCGTATACTCCATCCAAATCTTCTTGGTCGTACCCGATGAGGTGCCTTCGGCATCTACCGCGATGCTGTATACGCCCTCTTCGCACGATACCTCCACCTTGCACGAGGAGAGGTTGCAACTCCAATAGGGGGAGTAGAGGCTGATGTTGGTGTAGTTGGTCATCGTGCCGGCGGCAATCGAGTAGGTGCCTGCGGGGAGTCCGGCGTTGCCATTCTCGCAGAGGGCGGGATCGGCCAAGATATCCAGCGTAAGTTCGCTCGAGTCCTTGTTGTAGAAGCGCAGGGTGTATTGACCCGGTTGCTCATCGTTGCGCGTAATGCGTTTCGGAGCCAAATTCGAGGGATCCGGCTCGAAGGTGTAGTAACCCTCGGGAGCACCCGGCTTTGGGAGGATAATGCCTTCAATCTCTCCGCGGTAGGCAACCGTGACGATGTGGCCGCTTTCGAGGGTCAGTTGGCCCGTGATGCGGTAGGTTACCGTGCGCTGTTTTTCGTTCAAGGTGGCCGTTACGTTGATCGACCCTTCGGAGAACTTCTGGGGATCGCCGCCCTGCTCGGTGAAGGAGGTGTAGCTCTTCGAGATGTTGCCGGGCTCGGCTGCTCCGAGCGCATATTCACCCTCGGGGAAGTAGTTGCTCTCGGGGGCGGTGTAGATGTCGGCCACGAAGGTGTAGTTGTTGACCTTATCCTCGAAGGTGACATAGAAGTTCGTGTAGGAGGTGGTGTTGTAGAGGGTGACGGAGGCGTTCTCGGAGGTCACCGCATAGGTGCGGATCTCCTTGATGGTCTTTACCTCAAAGGGCTCGGCCATGACGAGCACCTCTCCGGCGGCTGCTACGGCATGGAACTCATATTCGGTGTCATCCTTAAGCCCCTCGGCGGTAATCTCCACGGTGGTGTTGGCATCGGCCGAAGTGCCATACTGCAACACTTGCTCGGCCTTCAACTCGCGCGAACCCTTTTCGATGTAGATCCACTTTACCTCTTCGGCATCGGTGGAGCTCAAGCGGAAGGTAACGGTCGTCTCCGTCACGGAGAGGAACTCCAGGGCCACGGTGGGATCGGGCTCCGGCTCGAGGGTGGTCATCGTTACTCGGTTCGAGAGGGTCTGCTCATTGCCCGCCACGGCTACGGCCACGAAGGTGTAGGTGGTGGCTGCGGGGAGCTCATCGACCGTGATCTCTACCTCGCGATTGGGCTCAGCTTGCGTTCCGTCGCGCAGAATCGTGGCAGCATCGGGGGCCGGAGTCTCCTCGGCGTAGCACATCCATTTCACCAGCTCTGTATGCTCGGAGACAAGGGTTACGCTCAAGGCATCGAGCGTGGCCTCTCCGGCCGTCAAGGTTACGGTCGGTTTCTCGACCGGAGGATTCGGGGCCGGGGTGGGGGTCTCTGCGGGGTTATCGCTGCAGGCGCCCAGGAAGAGGGCGGCTGTCAGGGCAAAAAGGGTGCGAAACAAAAGGCTCTTTTTCATGATTTTCGTGTTTTTTTGTTTTCCTCTTTCTTGTTTTCTGTCTTTTCGGGAAATATTTTTCCGTTTTGCTTTTGCAAGATCGGAATTTTCTTCGAATTCTGCAATAAGTGCGTGAAAAAATTAACAATATTGTAACATTTGGAGGGATGGTTATCCCATTTCGCGAAAAATTTGAGGTAAAGTTTTTCCCCGGTGCCCAAAAGAGTTGCGAATCCCATATATTTTAGTTAAATTTGTCGTTGGATGCAGTGGTGTGTCCGCTAAAAAACTACACATATATTATATGATTATGAAAAACCATACGCTTTGGAGCCTCGGACTCCTCCTTTCGCTCCTCTTTGCTGTCGCTTGCTCTTCCGATTCGGACGAGCCCGTTCCCTCGCCGATCGAGCCCTCGGTCGAGTTGACTGCCGGTGAGTGCGGCAGCTACACCCTGACCTTTACCCTGACCCCCGCAAATGCTACGCAGGCTGCCTGGCTTTGTGTCAAGGGGGGTGAGAAGATCCCTTCGGCCCTCGAGGTGCTCGATCGCGGTGAGCAGGTCTCGGCCTCGGCCCCCACGACCCATACCCTTACGGAGTTGGAGGCGGAGTGTCGTTATACGATTGTTGCGGCCGTCGCTCGCGAGGGCTTGACGGCTACGAAACAGCTCCAGATGACCACCTCGCAGGCCCAAGCCCCTGCGCAGAGCCATGCCGTGATCCTCTTCATGCAGGGTGACAACGGCTTGGAGTCCTTCATGGACACCAACTTGCAGCGAGCCATTACAGCCTACTACCAACTGCCCGAGGGGTCGCGTTTTGTCATCTTCTACGACCGTGGTAACTATACCCGTTTGACGGAACTCTACATGGACGATGGCATGGCCAAGCAACGACTCATTCAGGAGTATAACACGGAGCTCTCGAGTGTAGATCCCGACTTTGTCAAGGAGGTCTTCGAACTCATCAAACAGGAGGTTGAGGTCGATACCTACGGCTTGATCCTCTCTTCGCACGGCGGTGGTTGGGTCCCCTCCGATATTTTTGACACCTACCTCTTCTATGATTGGGAGGGGAGCACGACGGCTGCCTATGCCCCCTCGCCCCTCTTCTATGCCCAGGATGGCTACGACTGTATGGAGATCGCCGACCTGGTGACGGCTATCGATACCTTCCACTACGAATACATCCTCTTCGATGCCTGTTTCATGGCCTCGGTCGAGGCGCTCTACGACCTGCGCCACAGCGCCGACTACATCATCGCCTCCCCGATCGAGGTGATGGGCGAAGGCTTCCCCTATGAGGAGATTCTTCCGTTGCTCTATCGCGAGGATCATGGTCTGCGTCTCTCGTGCGAGGCCTTTATGGAGCTTTATGAGGGGCGTTCGGGGGCGATTTCGCTCATCGATTGCGCGAAGCTTGAGTCGCTGGCCCAGGCCATGCGCCGGGTGGTGGCCGCCAACGATGGCACCATCGATGTCGCCCAAATCCAGGGCTACGAGAGTTTTCCGATTCACCTCTACTACGACCTCGAGCAGTTTGTGGAACAGATGACCGATGATGAGGCACTGCGCAGCGACTTCCGTGCAGCCCTCTCCGAGGCGGTGCGCTTTGCCGACCACACGCCTACCTTCTGCTCGACGAGCTACCAGGAGTTCGTGCTCGACCTTCCGCGCAGTTGTGGTTTGAACTGCCATGTGGAACGCGAGGAGTTCCCTGCCACCCACGCCGCCTGGCTTGAAACCGCCTGGGCCAAGGCCGTAGGGGCTCGATAATCCGAAACCAAAAAAATATCAAGGGGTCGCTCTGCAAAAGGGCGCCCCTTTTGGTATCTGCTTCGGGGTTTCTGTCGAAGTGATTCCCCTGCCTGTGCCCAACCTCCTAAAAATCCGTACATAAAGCGCGCTTTTTTTGCATTTTTTTTGAAAATCATTTTGTCAGTTCATTTTTTTATTCTACCTTTGCACCGCTAAAGTCCCGAACAATCGGAACAATAGTGGTAAGGCCCATTCGTCTATCGGTTAGGACGCAAGATTTTCATTCTTGAAAGAGGAGTTCGACTCTCCTATGGGCTACAATCGAGGGGCGCCTTTGGGTGTCTTGCCTTCAAGGAGGGGGGGAGTGATTCAAGAGAATGCTTGGTCAATCACGGAAAGAACCTCTCGGAGAGGGCGACGGCAGAGGTGGCTTCACGGGTGAAAAGAGAGTTAAGGAGCGAGCCGAAAGGCTTATCCGAAGGCGGTTACGACCGTTTCCTGTGCGGAGAAGGTGCAAAACTTCGCGAGGGGCAAGAGGGGAAGATCCGAAATGCCGAACGGCCTTGAAAAAGGGGTGAGGGATTGGGAGAAGCCACTACGAAAACCCTAAAAAAATAGCACCCTGAAAAGAAACCGAAAAAGTAAAAAATAAAAAATTAAAAACGATTATGGCAAACCATAAGTCTTCGAAGAAGAGAATTCGTCAGACCGTGACCAAGCGCGCTCACAACCGTCTGTACCACAAGACCGCTCGCAACGCCGTGAAGGCCCTGCGCAACACCACCGAGAAGTCGGCCGCTGAGGCTCTGCTTCCCAAGGTAACCGCTATGTTGGACAAGTTGGCTAAGCACAACATCATCCACAAGAATAAGGCCGGTAACCTGAAGGGTGCTCTCCAGCTCCATGTAAACGCACTCTAATCGAGCGTCTTATTTACCATGACGGCTCTCCTATTCGGAGGGCCGTTTTTTTGTCCCGCACCATGGTACGCGCATCCTCTTTGGGATCAGCCCGAATGTAGGCTCCTTTGTCTTCCTCTTCTGGGATCACCGTAAAATCGGGGGGGTAAGAAAGTTTCTACAATATCGGCAATGCCCGATATTGTAGAAACACATTTCGTCATTGCGAACTTTTGCATTTTAGGGGCTATCGGAAAGCGCAGAGAAATCATGCAAAAGTGTGGCAATCTACCGCTTACCGAAAACCGAGGATTGCCCCAAACCGCCTAATCGACCGGGCGGTTGAGCGAATCTGCAACTCTTTAATAATAGGAAGATCCCCACGAATTTTCATGCAACACCACCAGGCGATGCTACGCCTTAAAATGAAAATTCTCGGGATGACATGGTGTGTTTACGAGGGAATTTGTGATTTGCACAAATTCCCTCGTAAACATTTCTCTCCACCGAAATTTTCAAGTGATCCCTCTTCTGTTCCTCCGCCGAGCGTGGGCAATATGCAGCAAAAGAAAAAGCCTTGATATTCGATTGAATATCAAGGCTTTCGGTTAGTCGGGATGACTGGATTCGAACGGCGCAGCCGAAGCGGGGCACCTTATAGAGATCATTATCTTTTGCCCCGCAACCACATATTAAAGAATCCAACCAAACCGAATTGAGCAGGCGGCACGCGGTGCGTGCTGGTTTTTTTGTTGTTTTGCAGCGGGCTTGCACGCTATGCTATTACAACAAAAAAACAGCAGAACATTAAGTTCTGCTGTCTGCTCAACATTGTCGGGATGACTGGATTCGAACCAGCGACAACACGCCCCCCAGACGTGTACTCTAACCGGGCTGAGCTACATCCCGTCTGTTTTCGGAGTGCAAATATAGAGGGTTTTTCTGAAACCTCCAAATATTTCTACAACTTTTTTCTCTTTTTATGCTAAAATAGGTGTAATGAATCGATTTTCCCCTTTCAAACGGCTCTAAGTACGCCTTTTTTTTGGGGGGGGTGGAGAGTTCGGTTCGCTCTCCAAACCCAACTCTCCCCCAAGCCCTATTTTTTCTTACTTAAGAGGTCAAGCAGTTCTCGCGGGTGGTCGATCACCACGTCGGCCCCGGCTTCGAGGAGTTCTTCGCGCGAGCGGAAACCCCACGAAACACCTACGGCACCGATGCCGGCAGCCTTTGCGGCGCGGATATCCGAGGCTGTATCGCCCACATGGAGTGTCTCGCAAGGGGAGACCCCTGTGCGCTCCAGCACCTCGAGGTCGGCGGCAGGGTCGGGCTTCAATGGTACCTCGGGGCGATTGCCGAATACGGCTGCAAAAGGGGTGGTGGGAAAGAATTTCTGCACCAACAACTCCGTCCCCTGCTGGAATTTGTTGGAGACCACGGCTACCTTTACCCCGCGCGCGACAAGTTCCTTTAGGAGGTCGAAGATCCCCTCATAGGCGTAGCTATGGCAGTCAATGTGCGCGGTGTAGTAGGCCACAAACTCATCGCGCACGCGGTCGATTTGCTCTTCGGTGCGCAACGCCTCGGGCAGGGCCCGTTCGCAAAGTTTTCTCACGCCGTTACCCACAAAGCGGCGATAGGCTGCGTAGTCGTGTTCCGGAAGCCCGTGGCTGCGCAATACGGCATTGCATGAGGCGGCCAGGTCACCTACCGTCTCGAGAAGCGTTCCGTCCAGGTCGAATATGACAAGTTTAATCATCGTTTTTTGGTGATTTTATAGCCCAAGAGTGCCACAAAGATCGACATCAGCGGGCTGACATAGTTAAAGATGCAGTAGGGGAGGTAGGTGAAGGTGGCAACACCCAGCACCGTGGCTTGGGTCATGCCGCAGCTGTTCCAGGGCACCAAGACCGACGTTACCGTGGCTGAATCCTCCACGGCGCGACTCAACAGACGCGGCTCAAGCCCTCGTTCGCGGAAGAGCCCTTTGAAGAGGCGGCCGGTGAGGATGATCGAGATGTATTGGTCGGCCGTGATGAGGTTGAAGCAGAGACCTGCTCCCACGGTGGCCGCCACCGTGCCGGCCGCGCGGCGCACCCAGCGCAGGAAGAGCGAGGTGAGTGACGAGAGCATCCCGCTACCGGTCATCACCCCTCCGAAACACATGGCGCAGAGAATTAGCCAGATGGTATTCATCATTCCGGCCATGCCGCGTGTGGCTACCAGGTCATTAACCTCGGCAACCCCTGTATCGAGTGCTGTGGAACCAAAGCAGGCGGTCAGCACCCCCTTGAATCCCATGAGAAACCCTTCATCGGCCCCTCCGGCCAAGGTGTGCATCACCTCCGGCTGAAAGATGGGGAGGGCCAGGGCGGCCAGTAGGGTGGCCAGGAAGAGGGTTACCAAGGCGGGCAGTTTGCGCCAGATCAGCAGGCCCGTGGCCACCGGAACCAGCAGCAGCCAAGGGGTGATATGGAAGGTGGAATGCAGTGCCTGGGCGTAGAGGGCCACGTCGCCGGCTCCGGAGGAGGCGTGCATCAGACTTGCAATCAGGAAGACCACCAAGGCGATTACCATCGAGGGGATGGTGGTGTAGAGCATGTAGCGGATGTGCTCGAAGACCGGCACCTCGCAGGTGGAGGAGGCCAGCACTGTGGTGTCGGAGAGCAGCGAGAGTTTGTCGCCGAAGTAGGCACCCGAGATGATGGCACCGGCTACCCACCCTTCGGAGAACTCCATGGCGCGACCGATGCCCATCAGAGCCACTCCGATGGTGGCAATGGTTGTCCACGAACTGCCCGTGATCAGCGATACGCCGGCACAGATCAGGCACGAGGCGGCCAGGAACCAGGAGGGGTGCAGCACCTCCAGTCCGTAACAGATCAGGGTGGGGACCACGCCGCTCACCATCCAGGTGCCGGCAATCGAGCCGATCAAAAGCAGAATAATGATAGCCGAGGCCGAGGAGCGGATATTTTCAACAATCTCGTTTTCGAGTACGGCCCACTTGCAACCGTAGAGCCCCACCGAGAGGAGGGCACAAACCGAGGCGGCCGAGAGGAGGGCGATCTGACTACCTCCCATAATGGAGTCGCTGCCAAAGGCGCGAATGACCAGCACCAACAGAAGGGCCAGTACAAGGAGGGGTATCAGCGATACCCCGACCGATGGGGTCTGCCCCCACCGTTTTGTAAAAAACTTTTTCATCTCCTAACTTTTCTAACCAAATGAACCTAACATCGGGAGCCTACGGCCCGCTTCGTAGGGCCGGGCACCTTATTTATAAATGGATTGTTTTTTAAGCGGAAGGTCGGGTTTGAGGCGGAGCATATTTCGCATGCACCATCCAAACCCGACCTTCGAAGAGCCAAGAGTCGCATCGACTCTTTTATGCGTTACTCAATCTCCCAATCGTAGCCGTCCTTGCGATCCTTCACGCGGATGCCAATCTCGGTCAAGGCATTGCGGATCTTGTCCGAGGTACCCCAATCTTTGTTGGCCTTCGCCTCCATGCGCATATCGAGCAACATGTTGACCAACGGGGTGACCAGGTCTTTGCCCCCCTGCGAGGAGGCCGACTTCTCGTCGCGCAGACCCAGGATATCGAAGACGTAGCGACGAACCACCGCCTTCAAGGTCTCAAGATCCTCGGCGGTGATGGTCTGCTGACCATCCGAGAGTTGGTTGATGATGCGTACCCAATCGAAGAGGGCCGAGATCACCATCGGCGAGTTCAGGTCGTCGGCCATGGCGGCGGCACAACGCTCCTCGAGCTCCGTGGGGTTGACCGTCGAGGTGGCGGCGGGCTTGATCTTGTTCAGAGTCTCTACACCCTTCATCAAACGATCCAACCCCTTCTCGGCGGCCTGCAGGGCCTCGTTCGAGAAGTCGAGCGTCGAGCGGTAGTGGGCCTGCAAGACAAAGAAGCGGGTCGTCATGGGCGAATAGGCCTGCTCCAACTTGTCGTGCTGCCCCGTGAAGAGCTGCTCCAGGGTGATGAAGTTGCCGAGCGACTTGCCCATCTTCTGGCCGTTGATCGTGATCATGTTGTTGTGTACCCAGTAGCGGGCCGAGTCGCAACCCAGCGCAGCGGTCGACTGTGCGATCTCGCACTCGTGGTGGGGGAACATCAGGTCCATACCACCGCCGTGGATATCGAACTGCTCACCTAAGTACTTGGCACTCATTGCCGAGCACTCCATATGCCAGCCGGGGAAGCC
>JAEIGA010014039.1_pt1 | contig 12178 bp, 10 predicted proteins | sample 9270691 | NCBI WGS metagenome assembly JAEIGA01 (sample SAMN17057246, study PRJNA624740) | gut metagenome | biome: biome; isolation source: fecal sample | host: Bos grunniens | place: China: Xizang | collected 2019
AACTTCGATGCTGTTAAGGGCTTTGATCTTACTGAAGACCATTACAGAATGGACAACAAGATCTTGGTAGACAATGTAAGCAAAAACTCAGCAGGGCTTGTATTTGATAACGTTTTGATACAGAATACACGCTCACGCGGACTCATACCAAAGACCTCGGGAGCAGAGATCAAAAACTGCACCTTCAGAAATCTTGCCAGGGCGAGCGTTCTTCTCTTCACCGAAACCGTGACGGGCGAGAGTTCGGTGAGCCGTGATATAGTTATCAAAAACTGCTTATTCGATCATACGGGACATGTGAACACAAAGAATACCGTTCACGCTCCGATTGCATTGGTTGGATTTGGCGAGACGGGCAAGTTGCTTGATTCCTATATTCACAAAAACATTACCATTGAAGGTAACGTGTTTATCAATTCCGAGAACCTTTACGGTATTACAATACACTACGGTCAGGATATAACGATAAAGAACAACACCTTCTACTATTCGTTGAGTGAGAATGATAATAATCTCGGTGTTTCGATAGAACTTAACGGTGTTATCAACGTTGAGATATCGGGCAATAAGTATTGCAACGCCGACGGAGAGACAGTAGATCTTCCTCTTGACAGAATTCAGGTTAAGTACAACAAAAATGTCAACGACGGAAACGGAAACAGTCTGTTCCCCGACAAATAATGCCCCGAACGGCAGAACGTCTTAAATCATCAATTTTAAAGGCCGCAGAGAAATCTGCGGCCTTGTTTTCTGCCTCAAATTTTATTTAGGTATTGATTTTGAGGCTGCTATGTGATAAAATAATATCGTATACAAAGAAAGGTTTGGTTTGAGCTATGGCTTTTGATGCCGCTATGCTAGCATGCATTATTCGCGAGATAAATAATATTGCCGTGGGCGGAAGGATAGAAAAGATATATCAGCCCGAAAAGGACGAGATAATATTGCAAATGAGGACTGTAAGCGGCGGCAGGCGTTTTATGATAAACGCGGGCAGCAACAATCCCAGAATGTGCTTCAGCACTATTCAAAAAGAAAATCCTATGCAAGCGCCTATGTTCTGTATGCTTCTCCGTAAGCATCTGACGGGAGCTGTTCTCTCCTCTGTCGAGCAACTTGGATTCGAACGTGTTGCCAAGCTCACCTTTGACACGCGCGACGAAATGGGATTTGATTGCAAAAAATATCTTCTTGCCGAGATAATGGGCAAGTACAGCAATCTGATATTCGCGGATGAGAATATGAAGGTCATAGCCTCTCTCAAAACCGTGGATTTTACGACGAGTAGGCTGCGCCAGGTGTTGCCCGGTATGTCCTATGAGCTTCCGCCTGCACAGGACAAGCTTGACCCGATCCTCACTGACGAGGGAGAATTTTTAAGCAAGGCGGCGAGCTTTCCCACCGAAAAGAGTGCAGACAAATTTATCACCGCAACGTATCTTGGAATATCCTCGTCAGTAGCGCGAGAAATAACCCAGAGGGCGTGCGGCAGGTTCGATGCGCTTATGTGTGATTGCTCCCACAAGTCGCTTCATGCTCAATTTTCTGCCGTTTTCAGTGCGATTTCAAATGGCATAGTGTTCCCAACCGTTGTATTCAACGGAGACTCTCCCATTGAATATTCCTTTATTGATCTCACCTTTTACGGTGACAGCTTCAACAGAAAGCAATACGAGTCTCTGTCCAAGGCTCTCGACGTGTTCTTCGAGGGACGTGACCGCGAAGTGCGCATAAAGCAACGCGCTTCGGATATTCTGCGCCTTCTTACCAACGCGGAGTCCAGGCTTGTCAAGAAAATAGATTCTCAATCAAAGGAGCTGGTTGAATGTGAACTCAGCGAAAAGCATAAAAGGTACGGTGACCTCATAACTGCCAATATATACAAACTCAAGCGCGGAGACAAGAGTGCGGAACTCGTTGACTATGAAAGCTGGAATGATGAGCTATCGGATTACAACAAAACGGTGATAGACCTTGACGAGAGGCTCTCCCCTGCCGCAAACGCTCAAAAATATTACAAGCTATATAATAAGTCAAAGACCGCAAAGGTCGAGCTCGCGCGGCAGATAGAGTTGGCACGCTCGGAGCTTGATTATATTTACTCCGTATTTGATGCTCTTTCCAAGGCAGAGTCCTCTGCGGACCTCGACGAGATAAGAGACGAGCTTTATCGCAACGGATATGCGTCGAAGATGAAGGGTTACGCCGCACCAAAAAAGCAACACGTGCCCGACATAGCGGAATTTGTTACCACCAACGGATACAAGGTGCTTTGCGGCAAGAACAATTATCAGAATGAATATATAACTCACAAGGTCGCCGCTAAGCACGATTATTGGTTTCATGCAAAGAATCTTGCAGGCTCTCACGTTCTCATGATAACCAACGGTGAGGAGCCGCCCGAGCAGGATTTTACAGATGCCTGTTGCATAGCCGCCTTTTATTCCAAGGCGCGCGGAGGTGTTCAGGTCCCCGTTGATTATTTGTTAGCCAAGGGTGTAAAAAAGGTTTCGGGAGCAAAGCCCGGATTCGTTATATATCATAACAACTGGAGCGCGTACGTTACTCCAAATGAGGAAGATGTGCTTAAAATGCGTGTCAAAAAATAGATTCCCCTTTGTAAATAAAGTGTTAAAGAAAAATGAGATGTTGACAAATTCCAAGTTTTAAGTTATAATAATTATTGATTTAATCAACAAATTTCAGAATTATATCTCAGAGGTAATCGTATGGAAAACTTCTCCGCATTAGCCTTATCCCTAGAAAACCTAAATAAGTTTTTTACCAGGATAAAGGATAGAAAAATATCTGAATACGGTATGCGAGGTGTGCATTTTAACTGTATGATGCACATTGACCTCTCACCCGAGGGTCTTACGTCCACCGAGATATCAAAGGACTGTGGAGTAGACAAGGCTTTCGTCTCGCGTGCCACCCGAGAACTTATGAAGTTTGGATTTATCAAGAAAAATGATAAGTTCAACGATGGCAGAAAATATCGCAACAAGTATATTTTGACCGATAAAGGACGCGAAATAGTACGAGATATCAAGGAATATATTGAAAAGCATCTCGACGATCTTTGCGTACGCATAAGTGAGCAAGAAATGAAATGCTTTTTCAAGGTTATATTCACTTTAAGCGACACATTTACAAGAAAGACTTGTGAGAGCTGATCTCACACGAAATTTTATAAGGCAGGATTATTTAATGAGTAAGCTCCCTAACAGAAAAAGAGAAATAAAAAATCTCCCTCACGTGTGGGATATCAACGACCTTTTAGAATGCATACACTCTCACGATAAGGTTGCGTACAAGTATTTTGAGGGCGGCGTCGTCAAGGAGATGACGTATACAGAATTTTATCAGATGGCGCTTCAGATAGCCGCGGGATTTGATAAGCTCGGACTTTCGGGAAGGCGAGTTGCGGTCATAGGTGATACGTCTCCGCAATGGTTAGCCACCTATGTAGGCGCTCTTGCTTCGGGTACCATCATAATACCTATGGATAAAGAGCTCGCGGTTTCTGAGATAGAAAAGTTCTTGGAAATGGTTGAAGCCGAGGCGATAGTGTACTCCAAGTCCTTTAACGAGAAGTTTTTGAATACTATAAAGTCTCATTCTACTCTCAAAAAATTTATACCTATCAGCTCGGATTACGATTCGTCTTTTTCTGAAAACATACTTCCCTTCAAAGATCTTCTGGAGCTCGGTCAAGCGGAGCTTGATGACGGCTACACAGTCAAGATGGTCAAGAACAGAGACGAAATGTGCGAGATGCTCTTTACGTCTGGAACCACGGGAACGAGCAAGTGTGTTATGCTCTCTCAAAAGAACATTTTTGCCGCGGTAAGCTCTGCCGTTGACAGCGTTTGTTTTGTACCTGAGGACGTTCTTGTGTCCGTACTCCCCGTTCATCACACCTACGAGCTTATGTGTCTGCTTGCAGGAATGATATACGGCATCACGGTATGCATAAACGACTCACTGCGCCACGTTATGAAGAACTTTGCGCTATTCAAGCCCACGGGACTCGTTCTTGTACCTATGTTCCTCAACACCATGTACAAGCGTATCTGGTCTGAGGCTGAAAGAACGGGCAGAGCGGGAGCTTTAAAAGCGGGACTTGTGCTTTCAAGAAATCTTATGAAGGTCGGTATTGATATGAGAAGAGCTATCTTCAAATCAGTGCTTGACGCATTCGGCGGAGAGCTTGATCACGTGATTTGCGGCGGAGCAAAGCTCAATCCAGATCTTATAGTTGCATTTGAAGAATTTGGAATCTCCGTATTCGAGGGATTTGGTATCACAGAATGCTCTCCTTTGGTATCCGTTACTCCTTATTACGCAAGAAAGCTTGGCGCTATCGGTCCTTCAGTTCCCTCTTGCCGCGTTCGCATAGATCCTAACGGCGAGGTCACAGAGGATGGCTACGAAATAGGCGAGATACTTGTCAAGGGCGACAACGTTATGATAGGATATTACAACAATCCCGAGGCTAACGCCGAGGTGTTCACTAACGACGGCTGGTTCCGCACGGGTGACGTTGGATACAAGGATTCCGACGGATATCTTTACATCACGGGACGCATCAAGTTCGTTATCGTGCTTGAAAACGGCAAAAACGTATTTCCTGAGGAGATTGAGGAATATCTGGACGCGATCGACACCATAAGCGAGTGCTGCGTTGTGGGTAGAAAGAACGAGGGAAGCGATGAGGTCGTCTTGACCGCGGTAGTCTACCCCGACTTTACAAAATTCCCCAAGGACGTTGATGATGAAGCCGTAAAGGATACTATCCGCAAGGCTATCAACGCGACGAACAAAAAGTTGCCTACGTATAAGCAAATAAAGGCGGTCGAGATCAGAAAAACAGAGTTTGAAAAGACCACAACAAAGAAAATAAAAAGACAGCTTGTAAAATAAAAAATAACGGCTCGCAAGAGCCGTTATTTTTTATGTAAATCAAAGAGCTTTAAGCGCTTTCTCAATATGAGGCCATGCGTCGTCCGCATAGAAACGGTGTCCCGCGCCTCCTACAACGTGTACCAGCTTTTCGTCAACGCCCATAGCGTCATATACCTTTCTTCCTACCGCTACACATTCTTTAGCCGCAAACAACGGGAAATCGGTATCGTCCTTTCCGTTTACTACCACCATAGCGCGAGGCGCAACCATAGCGCAAAGATCTCCCATATCGAAATATTTAGCAATATGAGGGATAAAGTTACATTCGCAGTGATATCTTGCGCCAATGGAATCCGCATAGCTACAGACCGCGCAGGAAGGAACGGATATCTTTATACGCTCGTCAAGCGCAGAGGCGTACGTGGTTGCCGTACCGCCGCCCGAGTTGCCAAGGCATATAACCTTCTCTCCGTCGATTATATCTGTAAAATACTTTTGGATAACGTCAATACAGCGCATAATATCCCATACACGCTCACCAACAAGGGTTCTGCCCATAAGAATGGATCTCATCGCGATCTGGCGGCATCCTGGAACACCCTCATCAAGAGATCCGCTCTCACCAAAGCAACGTTGCTCAAGAGCAATACCGCAAACACCCTCTTTTACCGCGCGAACGGCGAAATCTCTATCACCATCGTCAACGGGCGGCTCGTGCTGGGGATATTTTACTCTGCCGAGAGTTTTGTGCATTCCTCTCGAATGTCCCTGCAGGCCTATCATTACGGGCAGAGGCTTGTCCGCACCGTTGGGAATAAGAAGATGTGCAGGAACAGTTACATTTTCCTCTGTTGTAAAGCGGAAACGTATCTCACGGCAACCGTGATCCTCGCATATTTTATCATACTCTATTTCCATCTTGAGCTCGGCCTTACACTTCTCTATTTCATCGAGTCCGAGAAGCTCTGTGAGCTTTGCTCTTGCGTCCTTTTGCCATTCTTCAGGCTTTTGCTTACCGTTCCAAGTCATAGACGGAACGAGATCCTTGAGCATCTTATGTGAATGCTCCAAAGGCAGATATCCGATATCCATGTTTTTTACCTTCTTTCAAAATGGTTTAGCATTTTTTGCCATATAAACATTATACCATATTGTTTTGAGATTTGCAATAGATAAAAGGAGAATTTTGTTAATAACATACAAACAATTACGGGATCTCTGAAGTTATACCAAACGATCTTGTCGTTTGGCGGTGAGTTGGATTTGGAACGCTGAAAAACTAAAACTCAGAACGAAGGCAAAAGCCATCATTGTGAGTTTTGGCACCCCCAACGGGAATCGAACCCATAACTAACCCTTAGGAGGGGTTTATTATATCCATTTAACTATGGAGGCATATACAGAGGTGAAATATTCACTCCTGTATTATAACACATTGTTTGCTTTTTTTCAATAGGTCGGGAGCATTTTGTTTATTTATTTTTGCTGTGTTGCAGTTTGATCCTGATTACTTTTTTGGTACTCTGATCTCAAAATAGAGCATATACCTATATTGCGGTAGTTACCTTTGATTAGCATTCCCTCTCGGCACACGCCCTCAAAGCTCATTCCGTTTTTCTCCATAACTCTCCGAGAAGCCTGATTCTCTATCATATACCGACACTCAATTCTATTCAGCGCAAGCTTTTCAAAGCCAAATCTGATAACACGCGCCAACACCTCTGTGGCAATACCTTGTCCGTGATAGTCGGGATTTAACACGTATCCTATCTCCGCGGCGTTGCTTGAATAGTCAAATCTCGTAAAGCCGCAGGTGCCTATCATTTTTCCGCTATCCTTGCATACTACTGCCCAATCGAAGAAATCCCCTACCTTATATCTGTTTTGCAGATATGAGACATACTCAAAGGTGTGGGATTTATCGACGTGAGGAGACCAGGTCAGGTACTTCGTTACCTCTGCCTCTTTTGCGTATTCATACATATCGTCAACGTCATCAAGGGTTACCTTGCGCAAAATAAAGCGTTTGGTCTCGATAGTTGGCATACGTGAGAATATTTTATATATATGTTCTCTTTTCATATTCACCTCTGACACAAATGTATCCATAGATATTATATATCTTTTTGTCCTTATTTGCAAGTAAATTCTGGTACTTGTGTAAATTTTTTTGTTTTTAGGAACAAAATTCGATAATATGTGTTATAATATACGTAAGTGAGTGTATTTTATCGAGAGGAGATAAGATGAACTATCTTGAGAATGATTTTTTACTTCCCGTTATTATTGGAAGCGACAAAAATTGCACTGAGACAGCAAAAAAGATATATCAGAGCACAAAAATCAAGCCGCATATTTTTTCTGATCGCTTTTCGTGGTATCAAAGGCTATTTTTCAAGTGCCACAAGATCTTCTCGTTCTCCCATTTAGTGCTTTGCGCAGAGTTGTCCTCATTTCCGTCAAGATTTGAGGAACATTTCACTCCTATTCTTATAATTTGTGATGGGCGTGCCGAAAAATTAGTCCACGCCTGCTCCGAGAGAATAGAAAGCATCTACATCACAGTAAAGGCGGAGGATCTATTCTCAGTTGATAGCACCGATGCCGAAAGGATATAAAACAATGAAGATAACGGATATTTTAGACAACATAGATGTAAAATCCTCATATATACCCGAATATCTGCACCGCAGGCTGATCTTATCACTTTGCCACGATTCCCGATTGGCTTCGCCGACCTGTGCATTTTTCTGTAAATTGGGCGCTCTCACAGACGGTCACGCTCACGCAAAGCACGCCTATTCAAACGGCGCGAGAATATTTGTTGCCGAGCGGCCGCTTGATCTTCCCGATGACGCGGCGGTGATCATTACCTCGGGCTCTGCTGAGGCTTTGGCCAAACTGTCTGTTATGTTTTACGGTGCGCCTGCCGAAAAAATGAGGATAATTGGTATTACGGGAACCAAGGGCAAGACCACTATTGCCCTTTCCGCATATTATATTTCGCTTGCAAGCGGCATGAAGGTCGGTTACATAGGTACTAACGGAATTTACTACAACGGCAAGGTATTTGAAACGGCTAACACAACTCCAGACGTGCTTGAGCTGCAAAAAGCACTTCGCGAAATGCTGGACGACGGAGTGCAGACTGTCTTTATAGAGGTATCCTCGCAAGCACTGTGGCAGAGGCGAGTCTACGGCATAAAGTTTGACACCTGCGTGTTCACCAATCTTTATGAGGACCACATCGGAGGCTACGAGCATCCGACATTTGACCACTACCGAAACTGCAAAAAGCTGCTTTTCTCGGATTTTTGCGCAAACAATATAATTGTAAACGCAGATTCCCCGCACGCAGAATACATGCTTGAGGGTGTTACGGGCAAAAACATATTTACGATTTCCGCAAAAGGAAACACCGATTGTTCTCTGTACGCCAAAAACATTATGAGACTCAAAAACGGCATTAAGCCCGGCATCTCCTTTGAATGTCTCAAGGGTAACGGAAATTCTCTTGACATAAATGAAAAATCTGACGTGTTTATGGCAGTTCCCGGTCTTTACAGCGCGGAAAACGGACTTATCATTATTGCGATATGTTTGCTCCTCGGAATTAAGCCCGACACTGTTCTGGGCAAGCTGTCCACGCTATGCGTGCCCGGAAGATTTGAGACTGTGACGCTCAAAAGCCGTCCTAACTCGCTTTTCGTGATAGATTACGCGCATAACGGCGCGAGTCTCAAAGCCGTGCTTGAATCCTTACGGGAATATGAGCCACGCAGAATAATATGTCTGTTCGGAAGCGTTGGAGGCAGGACCTTCGGTCGCCGCCGAGAGCTTGGAGAGGTGGCGCAGCGTCTCGCGGACATTATAATAATAACCTCTGACAATCCTAACAACGAGGATCCGCAGAAGGTCATAAACGACATTCGCGATGCGATGGAAGACACGGACAAGCCCGTATATATGATCCCCGACAGACAAGAGGCTATTGAGAAGGCCGTTGAGATTGCCGAGGACGGAGATTTTATCCTGCTTGCAGGCAAGGGACACGAGACATATCAGCTTATAAGCGGCAGAAGAGTTCCTTTCTCGGAAAGAAAAATACTTGAAAAGGCAGATATCATATTTTCCAAATAAAGATAAGGGTCCGAGTCATTTAGATACAGAAGGCGTGGTTTGGTCCTCGTAGGCGTACAAGAGTACGCCAGAGATCCAAAACGCAACTAAAAAGCCACATAAAATGTTAAAATCCGCCGAAAAAATCGGCGGATTTTAACATTTCAAAGACCAAAACTATATTTTTAAGTTGTTTTTTGTCTAAGTTCCTGAAAGTGGCTTTTGTTCTGCGCTAAATGAAGCGGCTCCTTGTTTAATTTTTAAGTATATAGCCCTCGCCGCGAACTGTATATATCAGCTTAAGACCAAGCCTGCTATCAATTTTGCGGCGCAAGTGACATATATAAACGTCGCTTATATTTCCGCTTTCCGCGCCCAAGATATTGAGCATTCTTTCCCTGCTCACTATATCTCCGCGGTTGGCACAAAGCTCTGAAAGTATCTTGTATTCGCTGTCACTCAATGGAATCCTCACCTCTCCCCAGACGGCATGCTTGTCCCTCACGTCGACACTCAAGTACGTTCCCTTGTGGGATTGATATTTCATATTCAATTTATTTTTCTTTCTCTGTAGCGGCTTTTTCTTGTTCTGTTTTTCTCCGTCAGCGAATATATCATATATGTCTGACATCAGAAACGGTCTATGCAAGAAAACATCACAGGCACCACTTTTCTCGGGGATCTCCGAGGCATAAAAGCGCGAATATCCTATAAGTGTCGTTTTTTGGGCAAATTCAATTATTTCGTCGTCATAGCAAGTGTCAAGGTCTGCCAAGGTGTAAAAGCTATCACCCTTGTCCTTTTGGTCCATATGTTCAAGGTCTGATACTATTAAAGCACCGATAGCCTCAAGCTCCAAGGCAAGCATTCTCGCAAATTTGCTATCCGACGTAACTATGCGTACGTATTTAGGCATGTTCTTCCTCTTTCAAATGAATGTCCTTGAGCTCTTGTATAATATCCTCTATCTCCGACGTGGAGCGCGTTTTCATTATCCTATCGCGTGTGGATGCCGCCGAGCGAACTCCCTTTATATAAAGCGCGGCATGCTTCTTTATCTCCGCCGCACTCACGTGCTCACCCTTATCCTCACGCATGGTCCTTACATGTTCAAGGCAAGTGTCCATCCTCTCCTCAAACGTGGGTGGCATGTATTCTCTGCCGCTGATACGCGCGCATATCTCATCGAAAATCCACGGATTTCCAAGAGCACCTCTTCCGATCATAACACCGTCGCACCCCGTTTTTGATATCATTTCAAGCGCATCATCGGCACAGCATATATCCCCGTTACCCACAACGGCTATATTTACGCTTGATTTAACACTTGCAATAATATCCATATCTATCCCGGGATTGTACATCTCTTCTCGCGTTCTTGCGTGAACACATATAATCGAGGCTCCTGCGCTCTCAAGCATTCTTGCCATCTCTGCGGCGTTCTTGGAGCTTGCGTCCCATCCTGCGCGAATTTTGACCGTTACGGGCGTATTTTTAAGAACATTTACGGTAGCGTCGACTATCCTTGCCGCTAAGGACGGATCCTTCATAAGCGCGCTTCCCTCTCCGTTGGATACTATCTTATGCATAGGACAGCCCATATTGATGTCTATTGCTACGGGGGACACGGGCGAAGTACAACCTTTATAAGACCGCTCCTCTATCATTTTGGCAGCTTTGGCTACAAACTCGGGCTCACTTCCAAAAAGCTGTATTGCCATAGGATACTCCTCGGCTCTGACTGCGGCAAGAGGCGCGGTCTTGAGCGCTGACTCATCTGTTTTGCGAGTGACTTGCTCATAGCATAGTGCCTTTGCGGACACCATTTCGCTCACCGTATATTCGGCTCCGCGCTCTCGGCATATTTTTCTGAACGAATAATCGGTAAAGCCTGCCATAGGAGCTAAAAAAAGTCCCGATTCAAGCTCTGTATTTCCTATCTTTATACTCACGTTTATCTCCAAAAAAAGTCATTACTTAATTGTAACACTTTAATTTATTAATGTCAATAGTGCTGTTCTAAAAAATTACACGGAGGCTTATTTATGGAAGATCTCGGCTATTACAACGGGCGCATCGGGCGGCTTCAGGATATGTCCGTGCCATTTCTCGACAGAGGGCATTTTTTTGGCGACGGCGTATATGAGGTAACCTTGGCAAGAAATTATATCATATATGCTCTGCGCGAGCATATAGACCGTTTATACAGGAGCGCTGCGGCTATTGATATAAACATTCCACTATCCAAAGACGAGCTTGCACAGCTTTTATCAAAACTTGTAAAAATGCTGGACTATCCAGACCAGCTCGTGTATTTTCAGGTCACACGTGGTACGGGTGTGCGAGGTCACGCATATTCTGACGACATGAGAGGAAATCTATGGGTAAGCCTTACGCACGGTCAACCAAAAGACATACACAAAAAAATCAACGCCATTACCGCGCATGATACACGTTGGCATCACTGCAATATAAAAAGCCTCAATCTCATCCCGAACGTTATGTACGCGCAAAATGCAAAAAATGCCGAGGCTTACGAGACCATTCTCCATCGCGATGGCATGGTTACGGAATGCTCACATTCAAACGTGCACATTATAAATCAGAGGGGACATTTTCAAACTCATCCCACAGACGAGCTTATACTTGACGGTATCGCAAGGAGACATTTGATACGCGCGTGCCACGAGCTTGGGATAAACGTAGTCGAAGAGCCATTCACCCTTGACGAGATGATGAGCGCAAAAGAGATACTGACGTCATCATCTACTGCTTTTTGCTATATTTGTGATCAAATCAACGGACAGGCGGTCGGCGGGAAAGCTACGGATATCGCGGAGCTTTTACGGGATACGGTCATCAAGTATTTTATTGATGCTACGGGAGGAACATAAATAAAAAACATCACCGAGCAGCACGACGCCTTAAGGTCGTTAGCATACGCGGTGATATTTTTATTATATTTTCTCAAATCCCACAAGCATACCGCCGCGTTCAGCGTAAAAGCTACACAAGCCTCCGCAGCCGTATATCTCTATATCCAACTCCTTGAACTCTTGTGCCACCCGGTCTTTAAGTGTCTGTGCGGCTTTCTCATTCATACAATGGGCTATCCTTATTTTTCCGCCGTTATGTCCGAGCAGGTTCAACT
>JAEIGA010014040.1_pt1 | contig 12178 bp, 10 predicted proteins | sample 9270691 | NCBI WGS metagenome assembly JAEIGA01 (sample SAMN17057246, study PRJNA624740) | gut metagenome | biome: biome; isolation source: fecal sample | host: Bos grunniens | place: China: Xizang | collected 2019
CACCAGTAGCTGGTAATTGAATTCCTGTTTTATTTATAATTATTTTTGCAGGTGTTGTTGATTCGTATGATGTTTTTGTTACTTCTATTTCTTGTGGAGATCTTAACAAATTATATGATTTTGTTTCTCCATTTTCTTCATATGTTGGTGCTTTAACTTCTACAAGCCAATATGTTCCTAATTCCAAACCTTTATATGAAGCTTTTCCATCTTGTCCTGATACTATCTCTATTTCATTACCTGAAGCATCTTTTATAAATATTCCTGCTTTAGCAAAAGCTTCTGTAGCAGCTATTTTAAATACAGCTCCAGCCAAAGGTTCTCCATCTTCTTTTTGAGCAACTTTTAAAACCCAAAATCCTCCAGTATAAACTGTTACATCATCAATTAAAGTTTCTGCTTTTTCTGTATTTACTTGATCATCATGGTCTTTATCAACTATTAAAGAATATGTCAAAGTTGCAATATTCTTCATACCATTTTCATTTGCAATCGCATCTTCTGAAACAATTGCTGTATAAGTAATTTCTATTGAATCTCCGTTTTTGGCATAATTTCTATCTAAAATATCAACTGTTAATGCTCTATCGGTAGCATCATAATCATACTCATACCAAATTTCTTGCCATATAGCTTTTGGTTCTGTAGGCATCACTAAACTTACATTTAACGAATTTTCTTTATAGTTTAATCCTTCTGGTAAGATATCTTTTATTTCAAAAGTATTTAATCTTTCAAGTACCTCTGGAATTAAATCAATTGTTAATTTATAATTAACCTCTTGTCCTATTTTAACACTTCCGTTAACTAATGAACTTGTTATCTCTTTTGTTAAAGTTGGTTTTTCATTTACAACTTCTATTGATGGATTTGAAACAAGTAATTCTCCTGTCGAATCTGCTGTTACATCAAATTCATATACAGTTTTATTATCCAATATATAGTTATTTAAAACTGATTGTTGAATAAATCTATAAGAACCTATATCTAATCCAGCCACTTTAATTTGTCCATTTGAATCAGTCGTTAAAACTTCATTTGTTGTATCTTCCCAAGTTGTTCCTGATAATTTTTGTAATTTAAATGTAGAGCCCACTAAATTTTCTGTTGCTGTTGCTGTTTTACCAATATTAGTTAAAGTAACTTCTCCATATGTTGATTCACTTTTTGGAAAAACTTCTACACTATATTCTAATGTATCCATATTTTCACCTGGGACAGTTGTTGGAACATCAACTAAAAAGTTAGAAATTCTTTTTGTACTGTTTGTACTTGAAGATTCTACTACTAAATATCTACCAATAGCAACTTCTATATTAGCAATTCCCTGACTATCTGTTGTTGCAGTTTTTTTAGTAGCAATAATTGCCACATCAGTTGGTGTTGCTGTTGATGTTTCTTCATCATCTACTTTATAAATATCAAAAGTAGTCCCTTCTATTGGATTACCATCAATTATTTTGTTAATTGTAATTGATGGAATCTCTTCATAATCATCCGTTTCTGCTTGTATCATTGACGAAAATAATAATCCTAATAGCATTATACTTATAAAAATCAATGCTATTTTTAAAATATTTTTTTTCATTTTTTCATCCTTTCTTTTGTTTATTTTATATAAAAAGTTAATAACAATTTTTATCATTTCAATTTTATCATAACTACATATCTAATTTTTTGATGTTACATAAATATATTAAAAAAAACATAATACTGTAACTTTTAAACAAAAACACTCATATGGTAAAATCTTACCACATGAGTGTTTTTTTCTGGTTTTATCCAGCATCAATCATTATTTTATTCCTTCAAGTTTCAATGTAGCTGCGCAGCAAGCCTTTTGACTGATATCACAAAAAACTCCTTTTCTTTTAAGTTTTTTTGCAACTACCGCTGTTGTGCCTCCACCCATAAAGAAATCTGCGACGACATCTCCTTCATTACTACATGTTTTGATAATTCTTTCAAGAACTGCTTCTGGTTTTGGTGTGTCATACACTTTCGCCACATCTGTTCTTGTATAATCATCTAACATTTCGGGTTCAGCCCAAAGATTTCCCATAGGAACAACTCTACTAAACCTGTAAGGTAATCCGTTAATCAATTGAATTTGACCTGCGGCTCTCATTGCATTGAATTGTTTTTGGCTTACCAGCCAATGTTTGTTTTTTGCTTCTAGATCAATAAGAACACCTTCAAAGAATCTTACCTCAGAGCGGTCTTCCAGATATCCATTTTCAAACAGTGGAACAATTTGCTGTTTTTTACCAATTTGTTCGTTAAAAACAAAATTATTGCAATCTTTCACATAATAGAAAATGCTATCTACCTGCGAATCGAAATTGGAATAAAAACCTCTTTCTTCACTATGTTTTCTGAAAATTCTATTTCTGTAATTCTTTCCACCAAAAACTTCATCCATCAGAATTCTAATGTAAGAATCAAGTCTCCAGTTACAGTGAATAAAAATGCTTCCATTACTTGCAAGGACTCTCTTCATCTCCTGAAAGCGTGGTCTGTACCACTCGATAGCCTCCATAGGAGATCCAAGGTTGTCATTGTAGTCATCAAAGACTTTTCCTGTGTTGTATAGAATGTCGCAATAAATCAAATTTATGCTTTCATCCTTAAGCCTCCGTAAAACTTCTAAGTTGTCATTGTGATAGATTTGTATTCCATCACATTCATAATATAAGCTCATAAAAAACTCCTTTCAGTATGATTGATTGTTATGTAAACTTTTTGTCTTTAATAGTATACAACTTTTTTCTTTTATTATCAAGTTTTTAATAACAAAAAGAGCACATATGTGCTCTTTTATTTTAATATATTTTGATTCAATATTACTGTGCTATACAAAAATATTACATCTTGGTCATCAAATTCTATATATTGTTCTAATAAATCTGCTGATACATATCTTAAATCTATCAATGTAATTTTCTTATAATTTTCAATAAATAATGGTGCTATACTACTTCCAAAAGAATCTCTAAAAATAATTAATTCTTTATCATCTTTTCGATATGAATTGTTAATTTCTATTATTGCAGTTGCACCGGATAAATAGGTATCATATTTATCTAAAGTTTTCTTTGAATTGTAGACCTTACTCTTTTCATTTTTTTCATAATTAAATGTTGTACAATTTTCTATAATTTCATTTGTTAAAACATACATATCATCAGGTTCAACATCATTTAAAATTTGAGTATAATATGTTCCATAAAATTCTCCAATATTTTCTTTTTCATAATAACTATTTAAACTTATATCTAAATCCAATTCTCTTTCAAATTCATTTACAATTTTAACTAAATTTTCTTGTTTCCAATGTAAATCTGTTCTGTAATAATCATTAAGTTCAAGATTATCCCAAATATCAATATATGTTAAATTAGTTAATTTTTCTTGCATAATATTCTTTAATCTCAAATAATCGATTTTTAAATGATCATCTTTTTCTAAATAATAATTCTTATCTGGTATTATTGCATAATAAACATTTTTACCTTGTAAATATTTATCATATACTCTTTTTATCTTCTCAGCACTTCTTAGTACATTATTTTCTTTTAACGGATATTCCATTTTATATAATCCGTCATCTTTTATAAAAAATTTATTGTCATCTTTTTGCATAAAAACATTTCTATTCCAAAATGATTTTACATTTCTAAAAAAATCCCTAAAAATAAATTGATCTACTGAATAATCTTCAAACCCTTTTATTGTTTTACCATTTATTAAACCTTCAAAAGATATTTCTGGAAATTGGGCTAATTTTCTTCTTTCTGTCTCAGAAATCATATTATCTTTTACAAAAATATTTAGCAAAAAAACAATTATTAAAATTGATGCAAAAATTACAGTTATTGCAATACTTTTCTTTCTTGTCATAGCCCTCCTCCTTTAAAATCTAAAATACAAAAATGGATTAAAAGATCCATCTACAATATAACTTGTACTTATAAATAATATTCCAACTAAAAATACAGGTTCTAATATATTAGCAATTTTCTTCATTTTTTCTGATGTTACTATATTTTTCATAATAGGTGTTGAACCTATTATTCCTAATAAGAAAACGCTCAAATAGCTTTTTATATAATAAACACTTTCAAGAGAAATCAGTGGTACACCATTAATTCCAATTAGTCCTAACACATTTTCTTTTACTTGATTAAAAGTTTCACAATTAAAAATTATAAAGCTTACCATAACTACTAATAGAACATAAATTCTTGAAATTGCTTGAGGTATTTTTTCTAAAATTTTTCCTAAAAATAATTTTTCAATTAGTAGTATAATTCCAAAATATAATCCCCATATTAGGAAGTTCCATTCTGCTCCATGCCACAATCCTGTTAACATCCAAACAACAAAAATGTTTCTAATCCATTTTATTTTACTTACTCTATTTCCTCCAAGAGGGATATATACATAATCCTTAAACCAACTGCTTAAGGAAATATGCCATCTTCTCCAGAAATCAGTAATACTTTTTGCTATGTATGGATAATTGAAATTTTCCATAAAATCAAATCCAAACATTTTTCCAAGTCCTATTGCCATATCTGAATATCCTGAAAAATCAAAATAAATTTGAATCATTGCTGATATTCCATAAGCCCAATAAAATATAACGCTTTTTTCTGAACTTGCCAAAAACGCATTATTAAACTCTCCACAAATATTAGCTATTAAAACTTTTTTTCCAAGTCCTATTATAAATCTTCTAGCACCATCTGCAAATTTTTCAAAAGAATGATTTCTTTTTTCTATTTGTTCTTCTATATCTACATATCTTACAATTGGACCGGCAATAAGTTGTGGGAATAATGCGATATATAAAGCTAATTTAAATATATTTTTTTGAACTTTACACTTTCCCCTATACACATCAATAATATAACTTAGAAGTTGGAATGTATAAAAAGATATCCCTATAGGCAAAGCTATATTCATAAAAGATAATTTGTTTTTTAAAAGCAGATTAATATTTTCTATAATAAAATCAATATATTTAAAATAAATAAGTAATCCTATGCTTATAGTAACTGACATAATTAAAAATATTTTTGAGCTTGATTTATATTTATCTATTAAAATTCCCAAAATATATGTTTGAATTATCGTAAATAACATTAACAAAATATATTTTGGCTCACCATAAAAATAAAATATCAGTGATGCAACTAATAAAATTGCATTTCTACATTTTTTTGGTAACACATAATATGTAATTAATAAAATTGGTAAAAAATAAAATAAAAAACTTATGCTTGAAAAAATCATTTTTTCTCCTAACTTCAAAAAAATCGCCGTTTCATTGCTTTGCACCGGCGATCTTTTATAATTATCACTTTATTCTGTTATTACTGTTTCATCACTAACAGCTGGTTCCATATCTCCATCTGCTGCTGGTACCATATCTTCTGGTAATAAGTCTCCTGGCATCATATCTTCTGGCATTTCTGGTTGTTCAAATTCTCTTACATATTCTTGTCCAATTCCACCAGCTAACGTTTTAAAAGAATCATATATTGTTTGTGCTGTTTCTGCATTTGACATTATTGAAAATACTACATTTCCAGAACTTGTTGTTAATACTTTGTCTGCACATACACACACCCATTTATTTAATTGAGCTTTTTCGTTTACCATCTTAGCAACTTCTTCTACATTCGCTCCATCTTTTACTTTCAAAATTGTTAAAGAATAAGCTTGAGCGTTCATCATCGGTAAAGAAGCAACTGCATATTCAATGTTTGAAAAATCCTCTATATCTGTTGCATATTGAGCTGTTTCAGGTGTATTTACGAAATCTAAAACTTGTGTATCTAACATTGGTAAATTTTCTGTTTTTCCTTCATAAATTTTATTTACTAAAGCTACTAAATCTTGTCCACTTGTTATTTCTGGTAAATTTGATTTTGGTTTTGCATTATTAAAAAACAACACAACTCCTACTACAATAGCAATTACTATTACTATTGGAACTAAAATTTTAACTACTTTCATATTGTTTTTTCTCCTTCTTTGGTTTTATATTTCAATTATAATACATAACTATATAAAGTCAATATAATTAATAATTATTATAAATATTTATATTTTTTTCTATTAGCAACTAAAAACACTACTGAAAATATTAACGTTGCCAATTCAGCAAGTACTACTGCAGACCAAATTCCATCAATTCCCCAAATAAGTGGTAAAACTAAAATAAAAGTTATTTGGAAAAATAATGTTCTAAAAAACGATATTGCTGTTGAAATTGGTCCATTATGCAACGCAGTAAAAAACGATGAACAAAATATATTAAATCCACTAATAATATATGAAAGCGCAAATATTCTTATTGCCTTTGTTGTTAATACCAAAAGTGAATAATCATAACTTACAAATATCGAAGCCAATCCTTTAGATGCAGCTTCTGCAATTCCTGTCATTAATAATGAAATAATAAAAATTAGTCTTGCACATTTTATCAATAAATTTTTTAGCTCTTTGTAGTCTTTGGCTCCATAGTGATAACTTATAACCGGTGCCGTTCCTATTGCAAAACCTAAATATGTACCCGAAAATATAAAACTTATATACATTATAATTCCATATGCTACAACCCCATCTGGTCCTGCATATTTCATTAATTGTATATTATAAAGCATATTTACCAATGATGTAGATAAATTACTTACCATTTCTGATAATCCATTTATACAAGCTCCTTTTATTGCTTTCCATTCAAATTTTGGTTTAGTAAGTCTTAATTTAGTTTTATTTTTTCTCATAAAATAAATTAATGGAACAAATCCTCCAAAAATTTGACTAATTCCAGTTGATAAAGCTGCTCCAAAAACTCCTAATCCAAAGTTATACATAAATATAAAGTCAAGTGTTATATTCACAAGTCCTGATACAATTGAAACTAAAAGACCGAATAATGGTGTCTCGGCAACTACTACAAAACTTTGAAAACAATTCTGCAACAAAAATGGCATTATAAACACAAATAATGTTCCACCATAAATTACACAATCTTCGACAAGTACACTATCTGCTCCCAATAATATTGCTATTTTTTTCACTAACGGAGTTCCTATTAAAGTTAATATGATACCAATTATTATTAACAAATATATCATCATTGAAAAATATTCATTTGCTTTTTGGTTATTACCTTCACCTATAGTTTTTGAAACTAAAGCGCCTCCTCCAGTTCCAATCATGTATCCTATTGATCCCAATATCATTAATACAGGCATAATCAAATTAACAGCAGCAAAAGCATCTGTTCCAACACCATTGGATACAAATGCTCCATCAATTACTCCATATATTAACGAAAATATCATCATAATAATTGTAGGTAAAGTAAATCTAATTAATTTCCCATAATTAAAATGTTCTGATAATTGTATTCTCAATTTTTTTCTCCTTTGTAATTTATATCCACATTTATATTACTTATCGAATTTTTTCTTAATTCTTTTTACTAATTCAAGCGTTGCTTTGTTACACATTGTTTTTTTCAAAGTAGCTATAGAAGCAATATCTTTTTCATTGTCTGATGTTACTTCTTTTATTACAACAGCCTCTCCGCTTTCAATTATATCTCTAACATTTTCTATATTTGTATATCCGATACCGATATCATTTAAAATCATTTGTTTTATCATATCAGAATTATAAATCGTGTATGTTGGCTTTAAATCTAATCCATTTTCTTTACAGAATTTATCTATTCTATCATTTGATGTTGGAAGGTTTGGTAAAATAATTTTATGCTTTTCTAAATCTTTAACATCTTTAATTGGATTTTTTTCTAAATATTTTTTACTTGCCAACCAACAATATGTAGGAACTGGTTTTAATTCTGTTACCTCTACATTAGAATAATTTTTCTTCATATGCGAAAAATTTAAAGCAACAATATCTAAATCTCCATTTGATAACATTTGTAATGAATTTTCTGTTGAATAGCTTATTATTGATATTTCAATGTTAGGATAATCCTTAATAAATTCAATTAATGTAGGCATAATTAATACATTCATTAATACATTTCCTGCACTAATTCTTATTTTACCTTTTTCCAAATTATTGTAGCTTGAAAACATATTTTCAGCATTACTCATTGTCTCTATGCTATCTTTAACATATTCATATAAATTTTTTCCTACTTCTGTTAATTCAACACCATTTTTATTTCTAAAAAATAAATTTCCACCTAATATATTTTCTAATTTTTGAATCGATTGTGTTACTGCTGATTGTGATATATACATACTTTCTGCAGCTTTTGATATATTCTTGTATTTCACAACCTCACAAAATACTCTATATAATTCTAAATTTGCATTCATATAAAATCCTCCACAAATTGTACCGTTAATTACCCTTATTTATATTTAAATTTAACATATTTCAAGCCAAAATACTATTTCAATTTGGTAACAAATCAAATATTATTTTCTAAGCATAATTTTATTTTATCAAACCAATGTATATTTGTAAAATTAATATTTGTTATAAGAATTATTAATATCACTAATGTTTTATGTTAACTTTTGTTTTAACTTTTTCTTTGCAAATAAAAATAGAACAATTTTACTTGTCCTATTTTTATTTATTTTATTCTTTTTTCTTTTTATTAACTAACGCTATTGTTACTATGCTTGTTACAAAAATTGTTAATCCCCACATTGCGCATAAAATAACAATTTGTGTCGCAGATGCAAATGATGAATCTTTTGAATTTGATTCACCTGTTGTTATTATTTCATTTGTAGAAACTTCATTTTCTTGAATCTTGTTTTCTACAATTTCATTTTCATCTAATTCATAATTAAATTCGTTTTCCTCTGGAAAATCCAAAAAATCTCTATAATTATATCCGTCTTCTGTAAAAAATACCCATCCTGATAAATTGTTATATGTTGTGTATATCCAACCAGTTGATCTCATATCATCTGAATAAAAATATTTTAAAATTTCACCTTCCGGGATATTTTCAATTAAAACTTCACTTTTTGTATCTGCTTCTTTATATAATCTTGCTTCTGGATAATTTACCTTATATTCATAACTTTTATTTCCATCTAACCAAGGAAAATTTGTAGCGCAATCTCCCATTGAAATATATCCTGATTTCCCTTCATATGTCACATAATAACCTTGGCTCCATGGATCTAGATTTAAAAATTCTGTTATTATTGTATTTGCAGGTATTTCTGCAACTGATTTTTCATAATTTGAATCCTTATATATTTTTATTTTTCTTGGTGTTAATATTTTATGATCTTCATATTCAATAATATCTGTTCCTATTGCACCATCTAATTCACAAATCCAACCGGTTGTTCCTTTATATGTTACATAATACCATGGTAATCCAGAATTTTCATCTTTACCTCTATATCCATCAATTTTTGTTCCTTTTGGAATAACAACTCCTGTTTTTTCATAAACAAAGGCTGGTCCTTTAGTAAGTTCCAATCCTCCTTCTTTCAAAATAATAAGTTCTTTTTTATTTTTTTCTGTTATTGCAAAATTTTCTACTTTACTTTCACGTGGTTTTATATTTTTTAAATCAATTGAATACATGTCTGATTCTAAATTTTCTGGAAATCTAAATTCAGCAATCAAACCATTTTTTTCTGTATTTTCAAACTCATAATATACTGTTATCAAATCTCCATAATTTAATCTTCCAGCAACATTTCCCATGTAGTCAAAATATTCTGAACCATTAACATTTGAAACATATGCTTCATAAGGTTCAATTCCTGGTGCATCCATATCTGCTAAAGAAACAAATTGTATTGATATTATTGTTAATAAAAAAGTAATTATTATTAATAAAGTTTTTCTCATTTTTACCTCCTAAAAAAATATAGTATCTACCATCTCACCAATCACATAAGATGAAAAATTTAATATCAAAGAAAGTGTGAAAGGATTAATTTTATCAAATTTCAAATATTTTTTATAAACAATCCCTTCTATAATAACTGTAAGAATTTCTAATATGATTAAACAAGTATTTCTTTCTATAACTCCAAATCTAACATAAAAATATATTGGAAACGAAACAACTATTGGATTTGTCATACAATTAGCTAACATTATATTTAAAAAATCTTTTTTATCTTTTATTTTAATTAATATTGCAACAAGTAATTCACTAATAATTGTTAACATTAAACATATTAACATTATATACGGTAAATCATTTAAAAGCATTTTGATTTTTTATTTCTTTCGCTACTAATATCATTGCAATAATAATCATTAAAATCATAGCTATAATATAACTATAAAATAGAATAAGATTTCGACTAACAAAAATTATATTAAATATCCATTTCATTTTTTGCCTCCTTCTCTTTGGCTAAAACAAGTAATAATATGAGACAACAAATTAATGACATAGTTGTTATTAAACCAAAATTAAATAGTCTATCAGTTATTTTTACAAAAAATATCGGTATTGTTCCTAAAAACAATCCAATAGTTGTTAGTCCAAATGAAAGTCCTGGTGTTTTCTTTAATACTGACACTAATATCGCAAGAGTAATTGGCATCGTCATACTAAAAAACATTACACCTATTAACGATACTATCATAAGATTTTCACCCAAAATCAAAAATGGTATCGCAAAAATTGTACTTATAACAGCAGTTTTTCTTATTCCAAAAGAATCAGATAAAATACCACCTAAAGCTTTTCCAATTCCCATAGTAAAATATAAAATTATAGTTTGACCTATAGTTTTATTCCAAGCCGTCGGAAGTCCATATCCTATATAACCTCTTATAATAACTACAAATACTGCTAGAAAAATAATTATAATTGGACTTATTTTTTTATTTGCATAATTAAAATTCACACAATTATCTTCTTCTGATTCATAAGTTTTAGCAAGTAATACAAATGGAATTATTGTTAAACTCAAAAGTATTATTCCCCAATACGGAACTATGGATGTTGCTAATAATTTTCCTGTGATTACGCCAAAAGATCCTCCTGCTACAAATATTGCAGAATGTGATAAATTCCCTTTTGATGTTTTTAAAGTTACTTCTGCTCCATTAATATGAATACATGCATTTCCTAAGCACAGCATTATTAAAGAAAAATATAAATTCATATTAAAAGTAAAGTATAGTATATACGATATTATTATTAATCCCATTCCTATTAAAGAAAAATTAATTTTATTATATTTATCACTAACATAACCAATTAATGCTTGTGGAACAAACGCCATTCCATCATATATAAAAGGAACCAACCACACAAAGTTCCAATTACCTGTAACTTTTACTAAAAAATAAAAACAAGCAATTTCTGTTATTAAATGAATGTACGAATATAAATAACCAGTTAATATATTTGGTAGTTTTAATGTATTAATTATTTTTTTCATAAATTTCTCCAAACATTTATATAAAATAAATTTACCATAAATCCAATAAAATTACAATTTCAAAAATATTACAAAAAAGAGTAGTAATTGTTCTTGTAACAATTACTACTCTTTTTTTATCCTACAAACATACTTACCATGTATGCCACATATCCTACTAAATACATTACTCCATTTCTTTTACTCATCATATTTTTGGGTCTTATATATTGAAACAAAAATAATAAAACACTTGCAGCAAACAATATCGACATATCAAAGTTGTATTCTACATTATAAGTGATTGGTTTTATTAATGCAGCTATACCAATAATTGAAGTCATATTAAATATATTTGAACCAATAATATTTCCTACTGAAATATCACTATTTCCTTTTATTGCTGCAACAACGCTTGTTACCAATTCTGGTAAACTTGTTCCTATCGCAATTATTGTTAAGCTTATTATTTTTTCACTAATATGGAAATATTCTGCAATTATTACAGAGTTATTTACAACAAAATCTCCTCCATATTTTAACGCTAAAATACCAATTAGAATTTGAAAAATGTTTTTCCAAACTGCATTTGGCATCTTGGCCTTGGCAGCCTTCTCAATATCATCATCTTCATCTAATGTAGGCTCTTCATCGTATTTTTCACCTTTAATACCCATTGCAACAGTGTATCCTATAAAAATATTAAATAACACTAGTAATACAATAGCTTCCGGTCTTGTAATCATATTTTGTGTACAGCA
>JAEIGA010014041.1_pt1 | contig 12177 bp, 10 predicted proteins | sample 9270691 | NCBI WGS metagenome assembly JAEIGA01 (sample SAMN17057246, study PRJNA624740) | gut metagenome | biome: biome; isolation source: fecal sample | host: Bos grunniens | place: China: Xizang | collected 2019
AACCCATTCTCTACATATGGGCACTGGTGGTTACGATCCTCGGCGTACAAGGCTTTTGGGCGATAGCATTCTATGTTCTTATGGGAATACAAACCCCGAGGATGATAAAGAATTTTATAGGCACTATACTTATTATCTACTACACGATAGTGGGAGATAACGAACACAAATAAAGGAGGAGGTAACTTGTACAATTATATTGATTTTTCCGGGTTTAGTCTTGACGAATTTCTCGTCTATCTACGTAAGTCCCGTTCAGACGATCCTCTCCTTTCAGTAGAAGAGGTCCTCGCAAGGCACGAAGCTATCCTTGACGAATGGTGTGAGAAGAATCTCGGAGGGAAAGTCCCCGAAGAGAATAAGTACAGAGAGGTTGTATCAGGTGAGACTATAGCAGACAGACCTGATATGCAGACAATCTTGAAAAGGATTGAGTCTCCCAAGATTAAGGGTGTCCTCGTTGTAGAGGTGCAAAGACTATCACGTGGAGACCTTGAGGATGCAGGTAGAATCATCAAGCTTTTCAGATTCACCAACACTCTTGCAGTCACTCCACAGAAAGCATATGATCTCAAGGACGAGTATGACCGTGATGCCTTTGAGCGAGAGCTGAAAAGAGGTAATGAGTATCTTGAATACATCAAGAAGATAATGGGAAGAGGCAAAGAAGCCTCCGTTGTCAAGGATGGCAACTTCATAGGCTCGATTGCCCCTTATGGATACGAAAAGACTTGGATAAAAGAAGGTAAGAAAAAATGCCCCACCCTCGCTATTAAAGAGGATGAAGCAAACGTAGTACGAATGATATTTGATATGTACGTTAACAAGGATATGGGAACACCGAACATCGCCCACGCCCTTGATTCCCTTCACATACCACCAAGAAAAGGTGACCATTGGTCTCAAGGCACGATAAAGGATATCCTCTCCAACGTGCATTACATAGGCAAGGTAAAGTGGAATTGGAGAAAAACAATACGTATTGTGGAGGATAGCGAGGTTATCAAAACAAGACCGAGAAAAGGAGAGTATCTCATCTCCGATGGTAGACACGAAGCCATTATATCCGAGGAGCTATTCCAAGCAGCGCAGGATAAGAAAGGCAAGAATCCAAGGCACAAAAAGTCCGCTCCTATCGTCAATCCCCTTGCAAGCCTTCTATACTGCAAGTGTGGTAGAGCTATGATTATGAAGAAGTACACCGCTAACGGAAAGACCTATCTCTCCTACGCTTGTATTGACCAAGTACATTGTGGTACAGGCTCTTGCAGAGTTGACCTATTAATAAATACCGTAGCCGATATGTTAAGACAAAATATAGCCGATTTTGAGATTCACCTGAAGAATGATAACGGAGATTCTGTTAAGCTCCACCAAGCTCTTATAAAGAATCTTGAGCAAAAGCTGAAGGACATCAACGCAAGAGAGCTTTCACAATGGGAGGCACAGTCCAATCCCGATCCAAGTATGAGAATGCCACAAGCAATATTCAAGCAGCTTAACGAAAGACTCCAAAAGGAAAAGGCTGAGGTAGAAGAAGCACTCCGCAAAGCCTATGATACTATTCCGCAGTCTGTGAATTATGTGGAAAAGATAATGACATTCAAGGATGCGCTCAATGCCCTGCTCGATCCCGAAAAGTCCGCAAAAGAAAAAAACAGACTCCTCAAGGATTGCATCGAAAGAATCGAATACTACCGAGAGAAGCCTGTCCGTTTGAAGAAAGGTGAAGGAATAAAAAAAGGAGAACAATTCAAAGAGTCCGTTGGCAAATGGACAACCCCCGACATTGAATTAGAAATGATTCTAAAGGCTTAATTTTTTATGTTCAATCATAGTTATCATTATGGAGCGCATTCGTCAGTTCCATAATGATAACATACATCGAAACCCCTTATAGAATCAGACTTCACCGAACATATTATATCATAGAATTTTCAAAATTCAATATATTTAAGAAAAAAGGCATCCCCACGGATGCCCTTTTCTTTATTCCTTCACAATAAACGCATCAAAGCCTACCGCTTTTATCTTTTTCTGCATATCCTCGGCATTTGACCTGAGCAGATAAGCTCCGACCTGCACTCTGTATAGCCTCTCGCCTTGAAGCTCTACGCCTAGCGTCTTTAAGATGCCTTTTGCAATTGCTCGCCCCACCTTCTGCCTATCGCTCTCTGTGGCTAAAATTTCGAGGTCCTGAGCATTGTCTACAAATGCACATTCCACTATAACCGCAGGGCAAGAGGTCTCTCTGATAAAGCCGTAGTAGTCCTTCCCTTTGCTGTTCTTCCTTATCTTCGCTCCTCGGGAATTCTGCCCTACCTTCACTATCTCGGAAAGGATATTCTCAGCAAGTGTTTTTGACTTCCCTCCCCCATAGTGATAGAAAGCCTCGGCACCGTCACCGCCTCCGGCATTGTTATGTATGTCCACCGCAAGATCAGGAGAGAATGCATTACACTCTCTGATCTCCTCACTCAATGGATCGTCCTCATCTTTGGTACGGCTCATCCTCACCTCTACCCCGTGTCTTTTAAGCTCGTCTCTGCAAGCCTTAGCAATAGATAGATTTAGGTCCTTCTCCTTCACACCATTATCCACGGCGCCGGGATCTCCTCCACCGTGACCAACGCCTATAAATACCTTCATTCGCTCACCTCCTTCAGCCTCTCTAGCCTCGGCTGCACTACACCATTCCACGATGCCGATATTCCTGCCGCCAAAGCACCTATTAGTAGTCCGCTTACTACCTCTCCCTCAAACAAATCCACGCCCGTACTCAATGCAGCTACAAGGTAAGCAATAGCGGACTGCCAAAAGGTCTTTAAGGCTCTAATGGCAATGTCCTTCATAAAACCACCTCCAATATGTATTAGAAAAGGGCATCCCACGTAGGATGTCCTTCTCACGTTATTCTTCATTGGTAGTTGGTGTTTCAGTTGGTATATCCACAACGAAGCAAGAGATATCCCCATACTTATCCCCAAGCTTGAGATACATCTTCTCCTCAATAAATTTCTCGTACTGATGCAGATAATTCGTCTTTGCCTTAAGCTGCCTTACCTCGATAGTGTTATAGGCTCTGCTACCTCGGTCATAGCCTTTAGCCATTCGGAACAGGAGCATAGTAAGCTTGAATACCGTGTAAACCACTCTTGCAAACGAGATGTCCGAGGTGAGAGTAATCGCAATAGAGACAGTTAAAAGTCCTGTAAACACACAGGCAATTAACGTGCTGATAGCGTGGCTCTTACGATGGAGATAAGCATCGCCTGATTCAGGAACGCCACCTCTCGCAGTATACTCTCCGTTGTAGAGGAGTATAGCCTCGTTCAGCTCAATAGGCTTAAGGTTTACAATCTCAATAAGCTTACGTGCCTTCTCAATGCCGTACTTTTTCTCAAGCTCTTCTTTGGTGAGGTCTTTAACCTCCACCCACTGCTTTGGAGTCATTCTGAGCCGCCTCAGTCGGAAGTGTATAGCCTGCTCCATCTCCAAGTCTATCTGCCAATCACAGAAAACACCGAGAAGCATCGTGCCGATATCCTGCACCCTAAGTAATGCTCCGTCAAAATCTTTTTTAGCGGCAACATATTCGGTGTCCATCTTACCTCCGTCCGTGCCGAGACGAGTCATCATAATCTCGCCCACTATGAACAAACACACGGTAAGCGCACCGTCTGCAACCATCTTGGTGTGTAAGACAATCTCACCGAAGTCCGCCCATATGAAGGCGATCAAGAGGAGAGGTACGAGCATACAGAGGAAGAGAGTGAGATTCTTACCTATAATATAGGCTACCCTCTTCTGATTTACGTTGTATTTCTGTTGAAAGTCGTTCACCTTTTCTAAGGTAGTTTCAATTCTTTCAAGCTCCTCCATCGCCCTCGTCCTTCTTTCCGTACTTATTCTCGGCTATAAAGGTAATCAGAGTACCTATAGCGCATCCGACAAGTCCCATCCAAAATACCGTAGTCATATCCTGAATAAACTTGTTTATGTACGTCAGCATATAGGCAACGATTATCAGCACAAGCCATACTACGAGAGGCGGAGCGTGTTGCAACTTCATCTTATCCTTCATAAAGTTGAATACAGTCTTCCTGAAGATAATCAGAAGCACGATAAGTATAAGAATACCGCCGGCTCCAATCGTGTGACTAGCTCCGTGTACTACAGTCCATATAGGGAATTTTTCGCATATTGCCCATATCGGAAAGGCACAAGAAACAATTATGCTTATGGCCTTTAATGCCCAATACAGAGCGTTATGCTTCTGCTTCGACATCCTTCTTCACCTCCTCGGTGCTTGTCGGTAACAGAGCAGCAGCTTCTGCCTTTGCCTCTGCTTCAATAATGTCCTTCTTAGCGGCAAGATGACGTGCGCCAATCTCTTCCTTTTTATAGTTAGGAATATTCGCAAGACCGAGCAACTCCGCAAGCTCATCAGCAAACTCAAGATTGGACTTGGTTGCGGTTTGCAGATAATTCTTGATTTCAACAAGCTCCGTCTCAAGCTTCTGCTTGTCCTCTGCCGTAGTCTTAAATGCCTCAAGCAGAGCCACAATTCTCGCATCATAGCTTGTCACCACGCTTGATGCAGTTTCTATATCAGCAAGAGCCTTTGAAATAGCAACGTTGCTCTTATCTGCAATAGTAATCGCATTATTGTTGATAGTACCTGCCGACCTAATGATAGTCTTTAATTTATTAAAGAGAACAATACCGTAACCAACAAGCGTAATGATAACACCAAGCTCCTCAATGTTGGCGGTAATCCACTCCACGATTTGCTCTGTCACTATATTTACCTCTTCCTCTAGGGTAAGCTCGCCCTCTGTGGGAGGAGCCTCTACAGGAGGCTGAATTTCTTCCTCTACGGGACTTTCCTCTTCGAGGGTAGCCTCATCCTCGGTTACTTCTCCCTCGAACACATCACCTGCCTCGTAGTCCTCAGCAGAGGCAACGATAGGCACACAGAGGAGCATCAAGCAAAGAATCAATGCAATAATCTTTTTCATTTGTTTTTACCTTCCTTATTTAATTAAAAAGTTTAATGAGTTGGTATCGAATATATTGCTGAGTTCCTCGATTCTTTCCTCAGCCTTATCCGTCCTGATCCGAAGCTCCATAAGCTCAACAGTGGTAGGAGGCGGAGCCTTAATCCATCCTTCCCTCACCGCAACCTTTTCAAGCTTATACACCACGCCTGCCGTGGTGGTAAAGGTCGCATCGTAATCTCCCGTACAGCCGTTAAAGAGGAGAGGCATTATTGCATCCTCACCGGGAGTGATATTTACCTCTACCTTTCCTATCCTGAGAACGCCTGCCACCTCACAGCCTATCCTCTTCGGATCGCCACCGTGTATCAAGCCTTTCCCGTTCTTAAATATTGCTATTTTCATACTTTCTCCTTTGTTTACAGACTATTGATTAAATCCCGAAGCTCGTAGAAATAACTTGACGGCATTTCGAGGTCGTGTATCTTCTGCACGTTGACTCTCGCCGCGTCCGATATCCAAACCGTACCCTCGAGGATCATATTGTACTGATAGAGGATATGGTAAAAAGTTTTAGGCAATATCTCTTTGGCGATAGCCTTTTGCTCTACCGCCTCGTCATTCATATATGCTTTAAGATATTTTATCCATACCTCTTTATGCTCCGTAATGTTGAAGTCATTGAACGGATAGTCTACATCATCGTGGAACGGCGCAGATAGCTGATACAAATGTAAGGCGGTGTAATCGTCACTTTTTACATTTGTCCCTTGAATGAAATACGTGATTACATTTCTAAAAAGAGATATACTCCTATGTCCTTGTTCTGTGATTTCCGAGCCACGAGAGTTAACGAAGGTGAGCATATCTTCGTCTCGAGGATTGCTCATTTTTAACATTTTGCTACCGAATAGATATTTCATATTCATTTAACCCCCAGTCACGCTAAAACGCATATTATTTATTTCTATCTTAAAATCACTTGTTTGGGCCTGAAACGCAAGAGAACTATAGCTGTTGGGCGCGGCTGTTATAGTCCTTTCAACGCGGCTAGTATCTATAAAGATGACGGTGGCGGTTAATGTAAGTGAACTGTGCTTATTAGTCACTATGAGCGTTGCGTCCGTACCGCCACTGACATCTATATCCCAATCCGCAAAATCGGTTAGGAATAAAGATTGACCGTCGGAGTAGCCGTCGTCGTAGCCGTCGTCATAACCGTCATTGTAGATTTCGTTGGTGTCGCCACCGGCAAGCGTGCCTGCCACTCCGAATATAGTCACGCCTTTTTTTATATTTGCGGCGACTAAATTACTATCCCCCTTAACCGTCACCTCACCCGTAGTATAACGACCTGATGCTACTGCGGTTTTGGTTGAAGTACTTGGAGTTATCGTATTCGCTCCTTGCGTGGGTAATTGCTTTGTCGCACTCTTGTTTCCCGCAGTTGCGGTTATAAGTCCGTCCGAGCTTACGGAAATAGAGGGCGCAGGTTGAGTCGCTACGCCGTCTGAAAGTCCAACGTTATAGCCTTTGGCGTAAACCGCGTGTACGCCGTTAGGCATTTGGGCGACGGTATATTCGGTTGTACTGCCTGCTTTTTTGCGGATTTCCTCGGCAATAGCTCTTATGTTTTCTTCTTCATAAAGTTTCTTCATTAGTATGCCACCCCATCTCCGATAGGAATTTCAGCGAGTACTGCATTTACGATTTCGGTTTTATCTGCCTCGGTTAGCTTGTAAGCGTCGCCCTTTTCGCCTTGCGGTCCTTGTTCGCCTTGCGGTCCTTGTTCGCCTTGTGGACCTTGTTCGCCTTGTGGACCTTGTTCGCCTTGAATACCCTGTATTCCCTGCGGACCTTGTTCACCCTGCGGTCCCGTATCGCCTTTTGCGCCGTCCGCACCGTCAAACTCTCCGCTTGCCTTTGCCTGTGCTAGAGCCGTGTTGATAGCACTAGCAAGAGCCGAAGCATCGAGCTTATTAGTACCGAGCGCATCTATCAAAGTCTTTAATTCAACGCCCTGCGCCGCCGATAGAGGCTTATTCGTTACATTGGAAGTAAGGTTATTAATAATATCACTTACGTTTACCTTGCTCGTAGTTACGGCATCAATAAGGGATTTGTTGCTTTTAATGTAAGTGACAATCTCGGAGAGTTCATCGAGAGTCGTATCGTCGCTATCCAACGCGGCATTGATACGGTCCGATATTGCTTTTAACTCGAGGCGAATATCGTTGTGCGCCGTGGTATTGGTATTATGCGTGCTAACTGCCGTTGAAGCCGCGCCGCTTTTATCTGCACCGACCTCCTGCGCGGTAGGCATCCAAGTAGAAGGCCTCGCTCCCACGTCAGAAGCATTAAGCACAACGTCACCCGTCTGTCCGTTTACGCTTTTTACGGGAGCTTCGGCGGCATCTCCACCGGCTTTCATACCTGTGTTTTCACCGTCAATGTACCAATATCCGTCTTGAATAGTGAGAACAGGACTATGTCCGTCCTTTCCGTCAAAATCTCCGTTGTCTCGCATAGACTCGATATTATCCTTAACAACGTTAATCTGACGTATTGCCTCAATGGTATTGGCTTCTCTCTGTCTTTCAGCAGCTTTACGATCGTTTTCTGCAATCTCTCGACCACGCTCTGCCGCCTGTCTTGCCGCCTCATTGCGGAACATCTCGTCAATAGCGGTTATGTCATCGTCAGGAATAATTACATTGTCTCCCTCGACTAACCTAGTAGCTGCATCTATTGAGAATTTGGGTGATGCAATCTGCTTTCCTTCGGCATTATAAAGCACGAGCTGACATTTATGCAGACCGGCTACAGCGCAGGTGTGGTCGGAGAAATGATATATTACACACGCTCCGCCCTCTTCAACCTCGCAAGCCTCCTGTACCGAAGTCCCCGTTGGTCTTTTTATGGCCATCAAAGCAGACGATTCTTCCCCAAGAATATAAGGCTTTGCACCGTCCGAAAAGCTGATGCACAGCGTTCTGTTAGTATCTCCCTGCGTTACAGGGAGAGAAATCTGCGATTGCACACTACGCAAATCAAGCGTAAATATGTACTTAGAAGAACTCATTTTCTTTCCTCCTATAATTTTCAATAAAAGAATAGCATAAAAGAGGAGGGATACTAAATCCCCCCTCTCCATTGTTTATTGGGCCTCTTTGGCTTTATTCTTAAGGTAATTATACTCTGCCTTCAGAGCATCAGTAACAAGTTCCCAAGAGAAGTTGCCCTCGGCAACTATCTCATCTCGAAGTTTGTTATATGTGGTAGCATCACCCTTTAGGAAAGCCTCAGCAGCTTCCTTGATACGAGAGTCATTTTCACGAAGAGCTTTACGGATAGCCGCATCGATATCCTTCTGATCATCATACTCCGCTTCTAGCCAAGCGATTTGCTTCTCATCGCCCGAAGAGATTGCTTCATACAATGCCTTGCGCTTATCTTCCCCGGTCAGTTCGTACTGCCGAATCTTCAGAGAGGAATCGTAAGCGCCTGCTGTATTATTCCAAATAGCCACTACCTCACGCATTACTCCACTTACAGAAACACCCGACAGAGAGGATATAACCTTGGCTGTCTGATAGATAGCATTATAGACAGTCTTGGATGTTTTATCGCCACCGAACTCCTCACCTAGCACCTCGGACCAAGTCTTCACGGTGTTTGCAGCTTGTGTCAACCACGAAGTCGAAAGGTTATCGGACGATACAAAGCCTACACCGAAGAAAGACAGCAATAGGTCTGCAATATCCGAGATGATAGGAATCTTGTTGAAGGGAATAAGATTGGTGACAAGATTCTCGGCAAAGGCATCCCCGAATTTCTTAAGGAATTCCTCCTCATCGTCATCTCTCCAAGCATCTGCAAGACTTTCTGCAATAGAGGTAATAAGCTGAAGCAGGCAGTAATTTCCTGCCGCTTTTGTGATAACCTTACCCGTCTTCTTCCAAGCTTCCTTTTCAGAGCCTGTGATCCTCTTCTCCTTTTGGAATTGGAAGCCTGCATCCATAACGATGTTTGTGGTCAAGGTAGGCTCTGACATATATGCCGTAGCCGTCTGTGTCAGTCCACTCTTGCTTCTCATTATTTGAGAACGTGTAAGAATGGAATCCACCACCTGCGTTGCATATACCACCTCACGGAGCTTGAGTCCTACCTCTTGGCAGAATTCCTCCGATCCCACCTTGTTCTTGGTATCCTTGGCTACCTCATACTCACAGGCATTCCACAATGCACCCCAAGTGATGGCATCGGCAAACTCCGGTCCTTTCATCGAAAGCTCTATGAGTGTCTGACGAATATCCGTAGTACCCTTTAACTGATCCTCTATGCTCCTTGCGATATTGGTATCGTAGAAGCCATAGGATTTCCAAAGAGCAATGCCACAGTATTTCTTAGCCTTTTCCATCTGTGGCTTCTTTGTTAATCCTAATGCGAGGCTCTTGTTAGACAGCACAAGAGAGGCTCTCGGATAGGATGTAAACTGAAGGAACGCTACCCTCAAGTTGTTACCAACCGATGCGGTCTTCTGCATCCTCATCATATTCATTAAGAAGGCATTATCACCGTTATCGTTAAATCTTCCGTTAACGTCCTTGATGAGATTCAGAACGTAGCTCCAAGACTTATCTCCGTAAGTGCGAATCATAGCCTTATGTACGCCTCTAACCTTTATCTGCCCGTTTTCATTTACCGATTTCTCCCGGTAATTTGCCCACTTCATATAGTCAAGAAGAGGAAGACCGTATGCATTAAGCTTCGCCATATCCGATGAGTGTTCAATGAATACGTCAAAGATATTGCGGATTATAACCTCGTTATTAGCACCCGGCGCCAAAGGCTTTGTTGCCGAAATATTGAGTAGTCGGTAGAGATCGCTCTTCTGTGCCTGCGGATCTTTTGCCGCAAGGTTTTCGTCATTAGACTCAATGGGATAATAGTTAGGATCGGTAAATTCTTTTGTGAGGAATCTCTTCATAGAGACCTCGTTACCCCACTCGGCACAGACCTCGGACATAAACTTCTGAATCGCCAAAGCAACCTGCTTCTGTCTGTCCGAGAGAGATGCAACGATAGCATTTATATCCTCTTGTGTCAGGGTAGAACGGCTGTCCGTTGCCTTCTTTGCCCCCTTCTTGATGCCTATTACTCTCGTACCTCCACCAAGCAAGTGCTGTTTACCTTGGTCTCTGCGAGACAGACAATAGATACCCATCGCATTCGCCGTGGTTAATGTCAGAGTATTTCCGCTTGGGAGGTCAATGGTATGAGTATCCTCACCCCAAGCCTTTGCCTCTTTATCCGTCCAAGTCTTATCCTTGAAATCAAAGATGGTTTTTGCGTGATTAGCAAGCTTGTCCTGACCGTCCATAAGTCCTTCAAAGATGGACTCACCACCCTCGCCAAACCTCTTGAACGCATAATACGGAAGTGCGTTATCCCAAGCAACGAAATCGGTAACCGCATTCTCGCCCTTGGCTTCACCCATACTCTCAAGGAATGACATAGAGCTGTCTCCAAGCGCCTCTACGTTTGCAAATCGCAGGTTAGCATAGAGCGTGCTCATTTCCTTTATTGCGTGATTCAACGTGCGTATAAGCTTGGAGAGCTGCTTGACATCCGTGGCCGACATTCTGTTGATGACATAGTCACCACCGACCATCATCTTGGAGATATTTTCTGCCATCTCACGGAGCTTGCCTACGAATTCAACAGGGAGATCGAGATATCCTGAATCAAGCACCTTGTCGGTATCAACGCTCGGATCTTGCGAGTTTGTGATTCTCTCAATTGCATTGGCGAGATTATTCATAGCATTAGCTACTCTCTCGTCATTGTGGGTAGGATCACCGCCCTCGAGCAATCTCTTTGAGGAAAGATCGATGCCCTTGAGGAAATCCGCATAAGGCTTACGAAGAATATCAGGGCATTTTACATCGTCCTTACCGGGATAAGAAATCCACTTTGATGTTTTAAGGATAAGCTGCTGAAGTTTTACCTTTGCTTCGGTCTTCGCCGCACTCTCTCTTACCTTCTCAACGGATTCCTTACGTCTCTGCTCGGCTTTCTCGGTTGCCCTCTTCGCCGCCATAGCCTTCTCTCGCTTCAGCACATCCTTAATAGGCTGCATTGCCTGAAGCCTTAAGAGTTCACGGTCATATGCATTTATTTGAGTAGAGATATCCTTTGCCTCTGCATAAAGCTCTTTGATCTTTGCATTATCCTCAGCACTCCTAAAGGTCTTATCAGCCTCAAGAATCGTACCGTGTCCTACGGCATAGGCTATGTACTTCGAATTAGAACGGTCGAGCTTAAACTGTACGTCCTCCGCATTGATGCCATTCTTTTCTGCTTTAGCCTTCGCCCTTTTTTCAAAGGTGGCCACAGACATTTCCTCACCACTAATGGAAAGGCTCTTCCTGTACTGAATCTTGTCAAGCTCCTCCATAACCGTCTCAAGCTTCTCCTGCTCGGCATTGAGCTTGTCGATATTAGCCTTGTAGGTCTGAAGAAGGTTTCTCTCTTCCTCCGACACAGCCGTCTCAAGCGCATTCGCAAGAAGTGTTCTCGGCTTCGTACCGTTGGTAGCACGGTGTTGGTACAGTACCTGTCCCTCATAGAGAACGGACTCCTTCATAGAGTCGGGGATGTCCATAGACCATACTTTTGTTCCTTTATACTTTTCAATATTCGCTTGCAAGTCTGCAACGCCCTCTGTCAAGAACTGAACATACTCGTTCTCGCTTGCATCTTCACCGATTTCTTCTATTTGCCGCTTGTACTCCTCAATGTCTTTTTCATTATCTGCTATGTATTCCTTGCTGTTCTCGACAGGATTCACATAACTCTTACCTACCGTAGCGCCCCACTTCTTTCCATACTTACGAAGGAATTTAGGGATGTCCTGATCGTACTCGATACGGTATCCCTCAGCATAATCTTCAGACCATCTCTTAGACTGAATATCTGCCGTAGTCCAACCGATAGAATCATAGCCTTCCTCTGCAGCCATACGGAGAAGTCTCTTGAGGACATACTCGTGGTAGTTATCACGGAAAGGTGCATCGGCAACGTCACCCATTCCCTTTTTCTTGAGTGCCTCAACATCCCTCTCAGCATCCTGCATTCTCTTCTCGGCAGTATCCATCTTATTACGAAGCCAATC
>JAEIGA010014042.1_pt1 | contig 12177 bp, 17 predicted proteins | sample 9270691 | NCBI WGS metagenome assembly JAEIGA01 (sample SAMN17057246, study PRJNA624740) | gut metagenome | biome: biome; isolation source: fecal sample | host: Bos grunniens | place: China: Xizang | collected 2019
AAATGAACTTATTCCTGTAATTAAGGTAAGACCGGTCATTATGGATGGTAAGGAAGTTTCAAGAGCTTCAGCACATAATTATGGTTACCTTCTTGATAATAAGATTTCGGTAGGTACTAAGGTTATTCTTTCACTTGCTGGTGATATTATACCATTTATATATAAGGTAACAGATAGTTCAGATTTTGATGTACGCAAACTCTGTTTGCCGCATAATATTGAAACAACTATAGATGGTTGTCATCTTAATAAAGTACTTAGTAAACAGGAAATAACTAAGAAACGATTTATGAATTCTGTTTCAGCAATGAATATTCCGAATATGGGACCGGCTGTAGCAGAAAAACTATATGACTATCTTATTGGAAATGATTTAGCTGAAGAGTATGGGGATTTCTTCCTTATAGAACAAAAAGAGACACCAGAAAATATTCTCCTTGTAAATGCAGATGATATTGAGATTGGTATCGCCGGCAAGACTGGTACATCTGTTAGAAAATCATTTGAGAAGATAATCAAAACACTAACACTTAAAGACATTATTCTTAGTCTTGCTATTGAAGATTGCGGACCAAAGATTGCTGAACAGATTGAGAAACAGTTATTGAGTGGAGATGCAGATTTCTCTCATATGGCCGAGAAAGCATATAAGTGGGTATTTGATGAAACGTCAGAAGAATATAATAGAGTAATCAATATTCTTATGAAGCTTAATATGTCTATAAATGACTTCAAAGATAAGTTCATTAAAGAAGTAGAGAAGTCATCAAATCAAATTCCAGTAATTCTTACAGGTGAACCTAATAATTATACAAGTAAAGGTGAGTTCCTCCAGTGTAACCCTCAATATAGACTTACAGGTTCTTGGAAAGAAGTGAAGATTGTATTTACTAATTCACTTGATTCTAATACCGGTAAGATGAAGAAAGCTAGAGAAAAGAATATTGAAATACAACTTTATTAATGTTTTCTTGAAATTTTTTTTAGAAATTTCTATATTAGGTATGTAACCAAAATATAGATATTATGAGAAATTTTGTTAAGAACACTGTTATGGGTCTCCTCGTTTGGATGTGTATTATTTGGCTTTGTTGTTTCGATCCATCACAGTTTGGATATTGGCTTAAGATAGCTGGATGTATTTTTGGTGTTACTTGGTTTTGGTGGTGGATTTTTGACTTTGAAAATCCGTTCGTAGAAGATACTAAAGAAATGGCATAATTATGAAACTTAAGAAACAGTGGACTGTTGGATATTATAAGTATAATCTAACAGAATGGATTGAAGAACATTACTTTACAAGTTTTATAGCTAAGGTACGGGCATATTGGCTTTGTAGAAACACTGGATGTCGAATTTATGTAAGATCTATATAATATGAATATTAGAATAGAATATGACGGAGAATGGCCTTGTCTTTGTATGGGTCACCTTATAGTTTGGATAGATGACGTCAAATGGGATTTTGGTAAGTATTGTCTATCATCTGGAGGAAGTGTTACAGGAGGTCCACCTGATTGGGACTTTGAAGTAGAAACTGGTCCTTGGGAAGTTAGTGAATGGCCAGAAGGATTTCCTGAAGATAAGTATCTGAGACTTAATGTTCTAGAGGAAATAAATTCAGAAATAACACATGGTTGTTGTGGAGGATGCATATAATGAAAGATACGTTTTATTACATAGCTGGAAGATTCTGTGCGTCTGGAATGGGGTTTAATTATTGTGAACGCGAGGTTGTCGTTCTTGAAGTTAGAGCAATCGATTATAAAGATGCTGAAGAAGAAGTAAAGAAATTCTGTTATATGTATTATGGAGTTCAAGAGCAGAAAGATATGTGGTATGGACTTGTAGCATATAATTGGAAGTATAAACAACTTTATAAATCAGAATTTGATAGATATAAAGCTAAAGCAAATGATCCCAAATGCTTAGAGTTTGAATACTATAAATTGAAGTCAGCAAAACTGTATTCTACTCCTAAAGTTACAGTAACTACATTTTCTTATAAGAACCCAGACGATTATATAGTAAGTGAAACAAAAGAAATAAAGGAGTTTTTCTCATGACAACCCCGGGAATCATATTCATTATCGCTGCAATAATATTTTATTTGTTTGCATATATGGAATCCTTAGATCCAAAGAATTTTGATCTTCCTAAAGGAATAGCATTATTTGGAACAATTTTACTAATATTTGGAATATTATGTTTGATACAGATTTAACACTAAAAGAAAGAATGAAAGCTCTTCAAGCAGAGCGAGATTATAGACTTGATGATGATTCATACATTCTTTGTCACATAGATGGAAGAGCATTCAGTAAGATGATTAAGAAGAAGTTCAGACTTCCATTTGACGATGACTTTATGCGGATGATGGATGATACGGCATCGTATGTTTGTGCAAATGTGCAAGGAGCTAAACTTGCGTACGTTCAATCAGATGAGATAACTATTGTAATCACCAACTTTAAAGTAGAAGATGGAGAGGTTATGAAAGGTAGTTCATTCTTTGATTATAGACTTTGCAAGCTTCAATCTATTATTGCTTCGCTAGCAACTGCAAAATTCAATCAGTTGTATGCTTTACGAATGCTTAGTATGGATTCAGATAAGTCATTTAATCAGCAACTTAGTGATATGCCGCTTATACAGTTTGATTGTAAATGTTGGGATGTAAAAGAATATAACGATATGTTTGCTTGGTTTAAGTTCAGACAGAATGATTGTATTCGAAACAGTAAACAACAGTTTGCGCAAGCGTATTGTCCACATAAGGAGTTATTGAATAAGAATGCTGATGAACAAGTAGCATATTGTAAGCTTAAGACAGGAAAAGATTGGACAGAGCTTCAAGGAAAATATAAATATGGACGACTTGTTTATAGGACAACATATCCTACCCAAACAATTAATCCAAAGACTAATGAACCAGTAAATATAATTAGATCTTGTTATTCAGCCTGGACATTAGATAATCCATTTATATTTGATGAATTCAAGAGTTGGAACTTAGTACCATACAGAAATGGAGAGGTTTAAACCTCTCCATTTTATATTTTAAGTATACTTAATCTTTTGCTGGAAAAAAGTATGTTGATACTGAAGTTTTAAACTTTAAATTATCTGTATCGTGATCTAACATAGTTATAGTTTTATAACCTTCAGTATATAACGAAAATGCAATAACATGTTTCTTATATTCTTCAGGAATATCGCCATAGTTTAATCCATCATATACTAATAAACAATGGTCATATTCAACATCACTATTTGCGTCAAATATTTCAAACGCTTCGTCTAATTTAATATGTGGTCCTTGCATTAATAAGTCGTCTACTGATGATACAATGTTACAAACATTAGGAGAAGCAATATTATAAATATCTAATGAATCAGCATTAGCTCTTTCAATAAATGTATTTAACATAGTTTTATCATGTTTATCATTAGTAGAGCCACTAGATAAAATAATTACGCATACATCTTTTCCTTTGTTCACCAAAGCATTTAAGGTTTTGTTAAATGTCTCGTATATATCAGAAACTGCCCTAACATTACCATATTTTACTCCTGACATATGATCAGAAACCGGCCCACGTTCATTTATAAATGTTTTAATAGTCTTCATATCTTTTATATTATAAATTATACAAATAAAAATAAAAAAGTTTAATAATTATTTTCAATATTATGTTAAGTTTCTTAACGATTATTTTCAATATATTTAAGAATACCTTTAACGTGAAGGTCACAAATATTTTCTTTACCTTCTTGAGATAATAGATATTCTACTTCTTTCTTATTGTCTTGGAATAAATTTTCAGTAAGAATCGCTGGACAAATTGTTTCTCTAAGAACGCAGAAATTAGCCGTATAATATCCTGTTTTAGGAAGGCATCTATTGCCAAATAAATCTTTTTCTTCTGCAACGTCAAATAGACTTAATGCAAGAGCTTTTGATTTTGCCGAACATTTATTATAAACATAAACTGTCCAACCTGAAGCAGTATGCCATTTACCATCATTTCCAGCAGCATTTAAGTGTACTGAAATATAAATACAGTCATCATCACTTTCTCTAACAATCTTATTGACTAATTGAGCCCTATAATTAAGCGATTTTTCTACCGGTTCAAGAATATCAATAACACAATCTATATTAAGTTCATCAAGACGCTCTTTAATCATAAGACACATTTCTCTTGACCATTGATATTCTCTGATTGATTTGTCAGGAGAGCATTTACCTCCAACATTTGAACCATGTGCTGTTCCTAAAATAACTTTCATAATTTATTAACCTCCTACTACAGCCATTAACTGTAAAACAACTTTATTTATCATTGATAACACGATAATAGATATTCTTTTTAATTCTTTATTTGCAAGATTCATTGATTCTCTAATCATCCATTCTTGTGCTTGATTAAGTAGATCCGCTGCCCATCGTCCGGCCTCTTGCGCAGCGAAGTCAACATATTCATTAATTAAGATGTCTATCTTTCCAATTTGTTCATCTAACCAACTGGTACCCATCTTTAAATAATGTCCATATATAGATTCAACTTCAGATAATACGTAATCGGGTCCATATTGCATAGCTTTAGCAATAGGTTCAGAATACGCTCTAATTTCTTCTCCCCATTTATTTATCCACTCTGTTGCATCCCCCATAAAATTTTGGACATCTGCTAAAGTCGTCTTCAACTTACCGTTTTTATTCACGTTAGCATTGTCCTCCATTAACTTTTGCGGATCAACCATATACTTTTTCATTATGTCTGCTGGATTTTCCAAGTTATCTGTTGTATATGCTAGAGTTTTCTTAGTAATATCAGTAGCCAATTGAATGACAAAATCCGGCGATGCATATTTTGTAAATACTGACGTAGCATATCCTGTGGCAGTAGAAATAAAATCTGTAATAATGAACGTTAATGTATCTATAGCTAAATTTAACGCTTCTGGGGTAATAAACTGCGATGCACCGGTTATTACCCCTGCTGCATCTTGGACCATTCCTTCTGCTAATGCAAATGCCTTTTCATGTTCTGGATTAGTTAAGAATGCCGATCCAAAATCAATCTTCATAACACCAGCCTTTTGCATCCAATCAGGCATTTCAACTGTTAATTTGTCACGTATTTTAAGCGATGACATATCAAAATCAGAACCCCATGCTGGAACATCTGATGACTTATTAGTTTTTAGACCACCTAATGTATTACTTATTGCGTTGTTAGCATTATTTGCTGCACCATTAATACTATTAGCTGCTTCTTGAATTCCTCCTGCCCATGAACCTCCTGCCATAATTGATAATTACGATATATTTACGAATGACGATTTGAATAACGCCAATTTAGGCTGCAAATTATATACAGCTTTCTGTAAAGGTGCAGCTAAATTAAATGCAAATGGATTATACATAGCTGAATTAGCCACTGATAATAGATCCAAACAAAACGTATTTAATGCTGATACGATTTCATCAGCTTTTGCAGCAGGGTGTAATGGTTGCCCTTTTTGCTGTATATTAATTCCTGTTTCACTTGCTGTAATTGATGCTGCTCCAGCAGCAATATCTAATTTTGCGTCAGAAGTCAATTTGATATGGTGTTCACCTATACTAAGATTGAATCCTGCTTCTTTACTATAATATAATTGTACAGTTTCGCCATTTATAGATCTAGAAAGAAGTACATCAGAATTCATATCCATTACTTGTGGCGCGTTTGTATTTATTTCAAACATTGGGATGTACCAATATTCAAAATAATTAGCAGGGTTATGTAATATCCAAATCTTAGAATTAAGCTCCATTTTAGAAAATGACTGTTGACCAATCATCATAAATGGATTTATCCAAAATAAGTCATCCATCTCCATAGTAGATGTGTCGAACAACCCTGGAGAGCAAGCTTTCACTCGTCCTTGATTTAATGGGTCGTCTACGTTTATAACTACTCCTGGTAATATTTCAAAATCTCCTAAAGTCATATCTAATAATCCTCTATATATGTAAAAATAAAAAATGGGGGTAAATATACCCCCTAGTAAAGTTAATAAGTAAGTTTTAAGTTAGAATGTTTATTTTGATTTTCTTAAAATATCATCAGCTTTTCCAGATATACTATCTAGAGTTTCGTCTAATATCTTTTTTGCTTCTTTATCTTTAAGTGTTATCTGTTTCAATAATACTTCAAGTTTCTTTAACTGATTACTAACATTAGACTGTTTAGAATTATCTTCAGCTATACCTTCAGCTAATATTACTAACTGTGCAATATCTCTTTTTATATGATACTGAATTCCTGGAGTATCTAAAATCTTGGCAGCTTCCCACGATTCTAAAGCTTTCTTATACACCCCAGAAATATTCAATAAATTCTTTGTTATAGAATCATTAACTGCTATCGGTGAAACGGCTTTAGCTACTTCAGGTTTTACTTTAGTTAATTGTTTCCACCATTTATCACTATCACTTATTTTACCTTTAGATAATTCTTTCAATTCATTATTTAGTGTTTCTTGTGGTTCTGCAAGTTTTTCACTTAAATCATTAACTGAATTTTCAGATAAACTAAATTTCTTTTGCAATGTCTTTAATTTGTTTGCAAAGAATTTAGCAATCATTCCAAGTAATGATTCGTTTATTGATTCATTTACATATGTTGTCAAATCTTTCATATCTTATTCTGGACTAACGTCTCCGGTTAATATTTCTGAATCTAATCCGCCGCTTTCATCACTTTCCGAACCATCGTCTGAGTCTCCGCCTTCGTCGCCACCTCCGCCTAAGAGATCATCTTCGCTTGCCATTTCTGCGTCTCCTTCTTCTTCACCTTCTTCTTCAGCATTTCCAGCTTCTACTTGTGCTTCAAACTTATACTTATCATTAAGTTCAAGATCTGCATCGCTCATCTTAAGATACTTCATTATTAAGAACTTAAGTGAGAAGAATGGTTTCTCATTTCCTTCTGCGTCAGTCTCAACCAATGACTGTGCCATATTAGAAATGAATTCAATTCTCTTACTATCAACTTCGATTCCTGCCATTTCTTCAAATTGGTTATAAGAATTGAATCTTAATGATATCGCTTCAAGTAATCGTTTATCGTCTTTAATTTCAGGGATAGATAATGCAACAGCAATACGTAATGGCTTTAACATTACTTCTGCAAATGGATTACGCGTTCTCTCAACAAATCTAGAGAAGTTGATTTCGTCACGTAATTGCTGAGTAGCGTCTGAGCCGAACCATGTAGTCTGAGCTTCCTTATCAAAACGATTATCAGGAATCTTAGACATCTTATATAGTTTAGATTGATAGAATCTTAATTGTTCACTATCAGCAAGAACTGGACCACCGTCAACAAGTGTTTCGATTTGAGGTGTACCATTTTCATTTTCAGGCATCCAGTATTCTTTATTGAATGGTAAGTTCATCTTACCATTAACAAGAAGTTCACCAGTTTCAGCATTAAAAGAAATGTCTTCTTTATATCTATTCATAGCAGACATAAGAGTTTGCGTACCCTTAGCTCTATTCATTCCATTAACTGGAATTGTAAACATCGTCTTAAATGAAGATTGCGTAACTGTCCAAATGATTTGCGCCTGCTCTATAATACGATAAATATTGAATGGACGAATAAGACGTTCAAGGTATGACGTTCTTTCAATAACTCCAGAATCTTCATATTTTACATAAATAATCTGTGCATCAATAAGCTTACGTTCTTTATTCTGAATGTCTTTATACTGATACCAATATATCTGTCCGTTTTCATAAGATTTTGTAAGTGTGGCTGGATCAAGCTCAACAATACCTACAATTATTTTAGGATTCTCTAAATTATCATAAACTATTTCATATGCAAGAACACCATCAGTTAAATATCTCTTATAGATATCCCATGCTTTATTCTTCCATTCTAATAACATATAAAGCTTAGTGAAGTTTACATCCATTGAATTTCTAATACGCTCTGCATTTTCTTCATTAAGCATCTGTATGATTGCAGTATCTATAAAAGGCTGACAAATATAAGACTGTTCAGAATCATATACAATAGACTCGTTTGCCATAATATCAAGAATGTCTTCAAGTTCTGGTTGTTGTGCCATCTTACGAAGTACTTGGCGTTTCTGATCTACGGTCTTTTCTGCATATGTCTTTTCTTCCTCACCCTTTATTCTAAACTTCTCACGAACATTGTTTCCATAAATATTTACAATCTGTTCGTATTCCTGAGGAATCAAGTCTGGATTTGCTGGAATGGCATGCATATTCTTATATACATCCTCTGAATATGACATACCATAATGAGAGAGTTTTTGAAGCAACTCTCCGACAAATGATGGTTTCTTATAATCTGCTGTATTCTGTTGGATAGCTTCATATATAGTATGCTCTCCTTCGAACACATCATTCAAATTTCCAAAAATCATATCTTCTAACTTTAACTTTACTTATATGTAAAAATAAAATTTAAAATGAATATTATACATTTCTATTTTACATATAACTAAACAGGTAAATTTGATATGATATTAGACAGAAGTTTTAATCCCAAAAATCAACAGCTTACTATTACGTACACTGATAAAGGTGGTAATAGACAATATTTTAAAAAGTATCTTCATCATATAACTACATATGAGTATGATGATAATGGAGAATTTGATACATGGAACGGTCGTAAGTGCAATAAAGTCTTTAAAGATAGTACTCAATATAAACCTAATGAATTTGATATTCTAGAATATATGTATAATCTTCCGGAAGATTTGCAGAAGCAGATGCAAGCAATGCATACTCCTAGATTATATACATTCGATATTGAGACGGAAGTTAGTGGAAAATTTCCGGAACCTACATTAGCAGAACAGAGAGTTACAGCGATTGCATTGACCGGTTCAGATTTGTCTTGCATCGTATTTGGACTACATCAGATGGATGATGAACAGAAAGAACGTTTAGCAAAAAGGTATCTTGACTTTATCGAGAATAATCAGTTTGCAAAGAACCTTTTGACAGGAAAGCTTAAAGGTAAGACTCCAAAAGTATTATATCAGTATTTTGCAACCGAAGAAGATCTGTTGAATCATTGGTTTAAAGTAATTCTTCCTAAGATTCCAGCAATCGCAGGATGGAATTCATACCGATTCGACTTTTTGTATCTTACTAATAGATATGAAAGATTATTTGGTAAAGGAGAGTTGATGAACGTTCTTAGAAAGATTTCTCCAACTGGTGAGCTTCATAGTATTAAATGGGAAGAAAAGAACTTTGATCGTCCTAATAGAATGATGGCTCCTAGGCATACACTTTGGTTGGACTATATGGACCTTTGTAAGAACTTTGATTATCTTCTTACATATGAGTCATATTCGTTAGATTGGGTAGCAACAGCAGCGGTAAAGGCTAATAAGATTAAGTATACTGGAACTCTTCAACAATTGTATGAAAGAGATTATGAGTGGTATTACTATTATAACGCTGTCGATAGTCTTCTCGTTATGTTGATTCATTATAGACTTAAGTGTCTTGAAAGTCCATGTTCTGTATCTGGAGTAACTTATGTTCCGGTTATGGAAGCAATGGGCCAGATTGCACTTACAACAGCATCAGTATTTAGAGAGTTCTATCTTGACAATAAACATGTAGTATGGGACTGGGATGCAGTATCAAGAGTAAAGCAAGAATATGAAGGGGCATTTTGTGGATGTGTTCCTGGACGATTTGAATATAATGTATGTTGCGACTTTGCATCACTTTATCCATCACAAGTACAGACATGTAATTTTAGTTTTGAAAATCAAGTTGTAAATATGGTTGGTCCAGATTCATTAGGCAGATATGTTAAAGTTCCATGGACAGAACAACAACTTGATGAGTTTAGAAAGGATCCAAACTATTTTGTTTCTGTAATGGGTAATGTATATAAGAATGATACTGATTATACATTTAAGAAAATGCAAAGACGATTTAAAAAGAACAGAGACGCTTATAAGTATTTAGGTTGGAAGATAGATGCTGAATTGGTATCTGGACTTGAAAAACTTATTGAACAGAAAGAAAAAGAACTTAAATAAAATAAATTTTATAAAAACAGTTTTTAATTATGGATTGGAGATTAGTATTAACATTAATCGCATTTGCAATATATTTTGTTTATAATGCAATTGCTGTATGTAGGTTTGGCGCTCCTAAATCATTGAGCATGACTTACTATCTTTTCCAGGATGTCAGTCCAAAACTTAAATGGTGTTTCCCTACTATGATGGTACTTATGGCAGGGCTTCTGATGCCAGCATGGATTGATCTTTCTGAAGGACACGACTTACAGTTTATGTCATTTCTTGCTGCAGTAGGTATCATTATGGTTGGATTCATTCCTAATTTTAAGGATGGAAGACAGGAATCTATTATGCATACTTGTGCTGCAATTTTTGCTGCCGTATTTGCACTCCTTTGGGTTTGTCTTGTTGCAAATATGTGGTATGTAGTTCTTATTTGGGCAGTAATGCTTATTGCTGTTGCATTCTTATCTAGTACTTGGAAGACTGCTTATATATATTGGTTAGAAACAGTTGCTTTTGCTTGTACGTTTACATCAATTATTTCATATTATTTAGTACATTTCTATGGAGTATAAAGATAATGAACATCCTATAAAGGATGCAATTGGACAAAATGTCTATAAAGGAGATAGAGTAGTATTCTGTCATCGAGGTTGGGATGGTAAAGAAGCCAGACTTTGCACAGGAACAGTAATGCGAATTACTGATTATGGTGTATGGACTAAACCAGATAACCCGTATTTCGGACATGAGTTTTCGGATAAAAAATATGATTATAATACTAGATCATTCGTAACAACAAAATATTATGAACATAATGGTTGGAAATGGTCACATAGTCATTTAATTGTTAAATTGGGAAGTTAAAAACTTCCCTTTTTTCTTGAAATTTTATAAGAATGTTCTATATTCATACTGTAATTAATTTAGAACATTATGAGAGATTATACAGTACTTACTAGAAGAGAGCTTACTTCAGTACCAACAACCCTTACAGTTGAGCAGTTTGTAGAGATGATTATGGAAGATATTGAAACCGCTAAGAAGACATATTTTGATATTACTTCTAAAAGAGCTGAAGAAAGATATGAATCTGATAAGAAGTTATACGCAGAAAAGAGAGCTAAAGCTATTGAAACAATTATAGCAAATTCTTATAAAAAATATACTAGAGAGTATTATAGACTTCGCTGGGTAGAGAAAGAGATTTCTAAGTGGCCAGAAGAATATGAAAGAAACTACTGGCATACTCCTGATACTCTTACATACGTTGATTGGTCTATGAAGCCTTGGGAGAATGGAACATCATGTATCAGCTTCAGTAGAGGTGAAGATGTTGTAAGAAGTTTCTTTGAGTACCAATTTAAAGATAGTTTCAAAAACAAATACTTCAGTCAGTGTTTTGGTTGGGAAATCGTTGTTACACAGAGACCGTACTTTAAGCTTATTCTTTCTCCTGAGCTTGAAGCTGAGTGGGAAGCAGATGAGAAACATCTTGCAGATGCGATATCAAGATTTTATGCAGGTTCAAATTATTGGGGTGACTAATTATATAAGATATGATACTAGAATTTGAACGTACTTGGTGTGATTACTTAACAGAATGTAAACATTTTCCAAATAGAGAAATTGGTTCTTATGAATGTTCACAATGCGAATATTTTGGTGGATTTGAAGAACAAGCGTATATCCATCCAGAAGAATATTTCACAATAGCAACAGGTTGTATTAATTGTAAAAAGTAATATTATGTTAGAACTTGGTAATTTTAAGTCGTATCGTTCAGTAGATTCTGATGGTATATGTTATGTAAGAGGAATCAATAGAATTCCTGACAATAATTTGCAGTCTTATGCCAAATACTTTAAAATTTATATTAATGATGGTATCATCTTTGTTGATAAGTACATCAATAGACATTTTGAAAGTACGGTGAATTGCACCAATAGATTTGGATTTGAAGCACTGACTGTTATAGAAAATTAATTATGGGAAAAGTAGACGTTGAACAAATTGAAAGAGATATTGAATTAAGTAAAATATTTCTTAATAGAATTTCAGAGTTTCATCCTAAAGTAATTAAGG
>JAEIGA010014043.1_pt1 | contig 12177 bp, 7 predicted proteins | sample 9270691 | NCBI WGS metagenome assembly JAEIGA01 (sample SAMN17057246, study PRJNA624740) | gut metagenome | biome: biome; isolation source: fecal sample | host: Bos grunniens | place: China: Xizang | collected 2019
ACATCGCGAGGCACAGGTATTTGCTCCTGCGGGCCACGAGGTTGCAATGCAGCAGTTCACAATTGTAGAGCGTTCTCCGCTTGCAGCAATTATATCTAAGGGCGAGGCACTTTCATCTGCATCATCACTCCACGAGACTATCATTGGCAACGACAAGGTATCTCTAAGATTTGATGCCGAGACAGCACAGCTCACCTCACTTGCTTTCGACGGCAAGGATATCATCAGCAATAAGCAGGGCTTTGTATACAGCAACCACCGTTGGATTGAGAACGACAGACAGGGTTACGACTACCAATATGAGCGTCACAACAATCACCTCACATTTGAACAAACCAAGGATGGTCTCGAGGCCAAAGGCGAGATTAACGTTGTTGAAGAGAATGGCAACACTGTTGTAAAGACAGTCCGTAAGGGTTCAATATGCGATACAGAGATTAACTACACTATTTATCCTCAGGGTATTGTAGACGTTGAAGCAACATTCATCCCCAAGAGCGACAATCTGCGCCGTGCAGGTCTTATCTGCGGTATCGATTCTACACTCAAGAATGTTGACTACTACGCATTAGGACCTTGGGAGAACACAGCAGACCGCAAGGATGGTGTAGCTGTAGGACGCTACAGCACAACAGTCGAGAACATGGCCGATCCCTACGTTAAGCCACAGAGTAGCGGTAGCCGCGAAGGCTTGCGCGAGGTAACCTTCACCGACAACAACGGTTATGGTGTAAAGATTGCTACAGAGGGATATGTAAGCTTCTCGGCTCTCCCCTACACCGACGAAGACCTCATGAAGGCCGGTCACTACTGGGAGATGACTCCTCGTCCTTACACAGTTCTTCATCTTGACGCTTGGATGCGCGGTGTCGGTAACGCATCATGTGGTGCCGACGTTGACACTCTTCCCGAGTATCGTGTACCCAACAAGAAGATGACATACAAACTCAGAATTTCACCTGTAAAGTAATATTATAAGGTAAAAACAAAAATGGTCTGCACCCTGATGGAGTGCAGACCATTTTTATTTTCCATAAACAGCAAATCACGGCATTTATACTTGAATATCAACAAGTTACAGAACAAACAATGCGTTCACTAACACAATATATTGATTATCAACATGTTACGCATATGAGACTAAGCCTGTAAGAAATTTAAAATTAACATCACCTATATCTTATTGATTATCAGCACATTTTACAATCAATACGTAAGACAGGTTTTAGCTATTTTTCATTGAAGATTGCATAATTTGATGTATTTTTGCATTGTGAGAATGTGTATAAAACATATAAAACAACTATAAAAAACAACCAAAATGAAAAAGGAAAACGAAAAGAGTCTTCTTGAAGTAAAGAAGAATCCCGAAGCAAGCCTTGAGCAGCACAAGACAACATGGTTGCTCATCGGTTACGCAATCGTATTTGCAGCTCTGTTTGTTGCATTCGAGTGGACCGAGACAGAGAAGAAAGAGACAGGTGGCATGGTAGGTCCTGCTATTGTACTCGAAGAGGAGATCATGGTTCCCATCACAATGCCCGAGAAGAAGGTAGTTCCTCCTCCTCCCGCAGCAAAGCAGATTACTGAGATTATTGAGATCGTAGAGGATGATGCCGAAATCGAAGAGACTGAGATTATGTCAGTTGAGGACCAAGGCGAAATCGTAGAGATCAACGAGGACATGAACGTCGTAGTTGAAGAGGAAGTTGAAGAGGAGAAGATCTTCCAAGTTGCAGAGCAACAGCCCGAGTTCCCCGGTGGTCCACGTGAGCTTATGAAGTTCCTTCGCGACAACATCCAATATCCCCGTATAAGCCGCGAGAACAACTCACAGGGTAAAGCATTGGTAGCTTTCGTCGTTAACACCGACGGTTCTATTCAGGATATCGAGGTGTTCAGAAGCTCAAGCGACGTATATCTCGACCGTGAGGCAGTTCGCGTTGTTAAGGCGATGCCCAAGTGGAATCCCGGTAAGCAGGCTGGTAAAGCTGTACGTGTACGCTTTATCCTCCCCGTTACATTCCGTCTACAGTAATTTAACGTAACATATAAAGATAGCCGGCGCAAATAATTATTTGTGCCGGCTATCTTTATATATATGAGATATCAGAGTAAAACAGAAACAGCACTGCATCAACTTTTCACCATTACACACCTATACACTATCAAAAATTCACATATTTACGCTTAATAAGTTTTAAAATTACAACATTTATTTTAATTTTGCACTCAATTTGATAAAACCCAAACAATGATAACTTTTATTATCTGCCTTGTTGCACTTATTATAGCATATTTCACATACGGGAAATATCTTGAGAAGGTTTGTGAAATTGACGACAGCAACCCGGTACCTTCAAAGACAAAGTTTGACGGTGTGGACTACATGCCACTGCCCAAATGGAAAATATTCCTTATCCAGCTTTTGAACATCGCCGGCTTAGGACCCATTTTCGGTGCACTGCTTGGAGCCGCCTATGGCCCTATAGCATTCCTTTGGATTACATTGGGAGGTATATTCATGGGGGCTATGCACGATTTTATCTCGGGGGTAATATCTTTGAAGAACGACGGGCTTAGCCTGCCCGAGATTGTAGGCAAATACTTGGGGAATGAAACTAAGATATTCATGCGCATATTCTCGGTACTGCTGATGGTACTCGTAGGTGCAGTATTCATGTCGCAGCCTGCAGAACTTATTGCATCCAATGCAGATATCCCGCTTTTGGAAAGAGAGTTGTTTGAAGGATGTTCTTGGGAAGTGTTCATTATACTGACAGTGATTCTACTATACTATATGCTGGCTACAGTGTTGCCTATCGACAAGATTATAGGACGTTTCTACCCAATATTCGGATGCATGCTTCTGATAATGGCAATAAGCATATTATCGGTTCTGATTATCAACCACGACACATACGTCATTCCCGAACTGACATCCTTTAGAAATCAGATAGCAAACCCCGAGAAATTCCCTATCGTTCCAATGTTGTTTACAACAATAGCATGTGGAGCCTTGTCGGGTTTCCATGCCACACAATCACCCATAATGGCACGCTGCATGACATCAGAGAAGCATAGCCGGAGTATCTTCTACGGTGCCATGATATCAGAAAGTATCATTGCTCTCATCTGGTGTGCTATAGGCATGGCTTTTTGGGGCGGTGTTGAGGGAGTCAATAATGCCATTGCAGAGTATGGCGGCAGTGCAGCACGCATGATTAATATTATAACAGAAACCACATTGGGCAACGCCATATCAATTCTTGTAGTTTTCGGCATAATTGCATGTGCCATAACATCGGGCGACACTGCGTTCAGATGTGCACGCCTTATTGTATCAGATATATTCGGTATTGAGCAAAAGAGTCTTACAAAAAGATTATATATCTCATTTCCACTCTTTGTTGCAGGACTTTTTATTATATTTGCTTTGCCGTTCCAAACAATATGGAGTTATTTTGCATGGTGCAACCAGACACTTGCCGTTATTACACTATGGTGCATCACACTGTTCCTTGCACAAAAAGAGAAACCGGTAATCATAGGAGCGTTGCCTGCAATCATCATGACATATGTATGCTCGTCATATATATTCATTTCGCCAATGATGTTCAACATGAACAACAAGCCGTTGGCCTACATGTTTGGAGGAGCACTCACACTGATTGTTGCATCAGCTGCCTACATGAAAGGACAACGCTCGCTGCAATGCTGCACAAGCAGGTAAGAACATAGACAATAGGAATATAACAATATACACTATAAGAGTCACATGCGCAAAGAGGGAGTAAAGAACGTACTCGGACTAAGATGCGAACCCATTGAAAAGGTACGCATCGGATTCATAGGACTTGGAGTCAGAGCCAAGCGTGCAGTGCTTCGCATGGCAAACATAAAAGGCACTGATATAAAAGCGATATGCGACCTTGTAGAGTCGAACATCAGCGACACACAGCATATTCTGGCATCAAACAACCGCGCTGCCGCCGAGACATTCTGCAGCGACGAAGGATGGATGCGTGTTTGCGAGCATAAGGATATAGACCTTATATATATATGTACCGATTGGCTTAGCCATGCAAAGATTGCACTCTACGCAATGGAGTGCGGCAAGCACGTAGCAATAGAAGTGCCGGCTGCGACAACCATTGAGGAGTGCTGGCAGCTGGTGGATAAGGCTGAGCAGACACAACGACACTGCATAATGCTCGAAAACTGCTGCTACGACGAATTTGAACTTACCGCACTGCGCATGTCGCAAGAAGGTACACTCGGAGAGATTATACACTGCGAGGGCTCATACATGCACGATCTGCGAGAAAGAATAGTGTCGAACGACGGTGGCGAAAGGAAATGGAGCAATTGGCAGGTGGAATTTATGAAGAGCCATAACGGCAACCCCTACCCCACACATGGACTTGGCCCCATTGCACTCGCAATGGGAATTCATCGTGGAGACAGGATGAGCAGGATTGTATCCATGTCATCAAAAAGAGTCAGCTACGGAAACTGCGGGAGCGCCCTTGTAGGCAACATGAACTCGTCAATAGTAACAACAGAAAGAGGGCGCACCATACTTATACAGCACTGCATCTCGCTGCCACGTCCCTACAGCCGTTCATTCCTGATTAGTGGAACAAAAGGTTTTGTTCAGAAGTATCCAATGTCACATATAGTACTCGATTGCTGCGGAGAAGAAGCACTCACCGGAGACAACCTGAACAGAATATTGGAGTCGTACAAACACCCTATAGTAAGCATGTACAAGCAGAGAGGAGAGGAACTGTGCGGCCGCAGATGGATAGACTATGCAATGGACAGCCGCCTGATACATTGCCTTAGAAACGGATTACCACTCGACATGGATGTATATGACGCAGCCGAATGGAGTTCTATTGTGGAGCTTTCACAACTATCAGCTGATGCAGGCGGCACGCCGATAGAGATTCCCGACTTCACAAGAGGCGACTGGAGAGAATTTGGCAAGCACGAGTTCTACGGTCTCTGATTCACTTCTTAAGAATCACCTTACCGTCTATTATAGATATTTTCTCTTCGTCGCACAACATACGCAATGCAACTTGCAGGCGTTTGCGTGTGAGTGCGAGCCGTTGAAATTCATCGGGCGCATGCTCTTTGCCATCGGCAAGAAGAGCGAGAATTGTAGCCACATCATCATCTATACCATCAGCACTGCTGCCACCTTGACGCGCTATACACACATCGCACAGACCGCATGTATGGCTATTCTTCTCGTTGAAGTATTCGAGCAACACCGCACTACGGCAGCGGCTGTCGGTTGTAGCATACCCGAGTATGGAATTTATGCGCTCTTCGAATGCTTTTTTACGTTCGTCGTACACCTCGGTTGCAAAGCGCAACTCCTCGCCAAGTACACGCTGTCGGCTGAAAGTCACAATAGGGCACTTCTTTGATGGTGAATAGTCGATAATCCTTTTTTGGGATAACGATACCAGAATCTCATACATCCTGTGACGGGTCAACTTTGTAACACGCGACAGATAGCGTTCGTCTATAAACACATAGTCGGTAAAGAGAGCACTATAATTACGCAGCAGCGCATTAATGAGCGTCTCATACTCTTGCGGCAAATTATTTATTCTGTACAATTCGTCGCGCTCTATTATGAAACGCAGACGCGATGCATACTCCATCTCTTCGACATATTCGACATAGCCCATACGTGTGAGTATACGCAGGGCACTGTCGGTGGGCAATATCGGCAAATGGTACTTGCGACAGAAATCAGTCAGCGAAAACTCAAAGGTGCAATCGAGCCCGTCGCCCAAAGCCATGCTGTAGTAGTAGCATAGATTATCGTACACATCGCGTATGAAAAGTTTCTGAGGATAGTTGTCATTGATGCGTCTTTTAACCACTGTGCTGTCGATGCGGCTATAAAGCGTCACGGCATAGGCCCTTTCGCCATCGCGCCCTGCACGACCGGCCTCTTGGAAATACGACTCAATGGAATTGGGAAGGTCTACATGAACAACCAGACGCACATCGGGTTTGTCTATACCCATACCGAAAGCATTTGTAGCAACCATGACACGCGATTTTCCACTCTTCCACAGTTCCTCTTTCTTATCCTTGCTCTCGGCCGAAAGACCTGCATGGTAATATTCTGCTGCTATACCGTTGGCAATCAGGAAATCGGCAACCTCCTTTGTTCTTTTGCGGTTCAAGGCATATACTATGGCCGAACCTTCGATGCGGTTGAGGATATGCAGCAGTTCCTGTGGTTTATTCTCAGTACGGCGCACAACATATACAAGGTTCTTACGCTCGAAACTCATACGGAAACTCTTTCCGTTGCGGAAAGAGAGCCTTTGCTGAATATCGGCAGCAACCTCTTCGGTTGCTGTAGCCGTAAGCGCCAACACCGGGACATCGGGAAAAAGCGCACGCAAATCACTTATGCGACGGTAGGCCGGACGGAAATCGTGTCCCCACTGCGAGATACAATGCGCTTCGTCTACCGTAATAAGACTTACATCAGTCTTTTGAATCTTTTTCAGGAATATTTCAGAAGAAATTCTCTCGGGCGAAATATAAAGGAATTTATAATCACCGAAGATGCAATTCTCAAGGGCAATAATAACCTCGCTGTTCTTCATGCCGCTATATATGGCTGCCGCCTTGATGCCCCTGCTGCGCAGGTTGGCAACTTGGTCTTTCATCAGCGCAATCAACGGAGTGACTACTATACAAAGCCCTTTTGCAGCCATTGCAGGCACCTGAAAGGTAATACTCTTGCCACCACCGGTAGGCATAAGGCCGAGCGTATCGTGCCCGGCCCCTATACTTTCGATTATCTCGCGCTGTATTCCGCGGAAATCGTCATACCCCCAATACTGTTTAAGAATACTCCTGTATTTCACAATGCGTTCTTGAACTCAATACCACATCAGCCCTTACACAAAAGAGAACGGCACAGACAAAGCATCAGTGCTTTTCGCCTCTGTTGCGGGTGCGTATGCTCTCAATCTGCAATTGCACCTCGCCATGTTTGTATGTGTTATCCTCGAGAGTGTAGCATATATCAAACGACTGTTTCGACTTTATATACTTGGCCTGTTCGCTCTGTCCGAAGGCTATACCATTGATGACATTGCTCGACTTATTGTCTACAAGCTCCAGTTTTATATGCTCCTGTCGACGTCCTACAACCTTGCTTGTACCATAATCGTACACATTGAGAGTGCAGAAAATGGGTTTGGGATTATCGGGGCCGTGAGGAGCAAATTTCCTTAGGTCGTTGAAGAATTTACGAGTTATATTCTGGAAACCGAGCTCGGCCTCTATCTCAATTATAGGGTCGGTCTGCTCGGGCAGGATATTCTCGGTCACATACTCCTCGAAACAGCGTGCAAACTCTTCAATCTTATCAACCTTAAGTGAGAAGCCGGCCGCATAGGTGTGGCCTCCGAAATTCTCGAGCAGATGACGGCAATTCTCTATTGCCTTATATACGTCGAAACCTGTTACCGAACGCGCCGAGCCTGTTGCAATATCACCCGAGCATGTCATGACAACCGCCGGACGATGATACACCTCGGTGAGACGCGATGCAACAATGCCAATGACGCCCCTGTGCCAATCTTCATTGAAGATTACAATCGCCCTCTTTTCATCAAAGTTCTCGAGATTCTCAACTATCACATTCGCCTCTTCGGTCATGCTCTTGTCGAGGTCTTTACGTGTCTCATTGAACTCGTTAATCTGTTCGCTCATGGCAAGCGCCGTACGCAGATTGTTTTCTATAAGCAGATCAACGGCAACCTTACCCTGCTGTATGCGGCCCGAAGCATTTATACGCGGACCAATCTTGAAGATTATATCATTGATGTTAATCTCCTTGTCGCGCAGACCGCACACCTGAATAATGGCCTTCAGTCCTGTACTTGCACCATGGTTGAGCTGTTTTAATCCATGATAGGCCAATATACGGTTCTCGCCCATTATAGGCACCAAATCGGAAGCTATACTCACAGCAACAAGGTCGAGCAAAGAGTAGAGCTGCTCGGCAGGTATACCATTGTCCATGGCGAATGCCTGCATAAACTTAAAGCCCACACCGCATCCCGACAGATGCTGGTAGGGATATGTATTATCGGCCCTTTTAGGATTAAGGATAGCAACCGCCTGAGGCAGTTCCTCATCGGGAACGTGGTGGTCACACACAATAAAATCTATACCCAAAGACTTAGCATATGCAATTTCATCAAGAGCCTTTATGCCACAGTCGAGCACAATAATAAGTTTCACTCCTGTCGAATGTGCATAGTCGACACCTCTATGGGATATACCATAACCATCCTCTTTTCTGTCGGGGATGTAATAATCGATATTTGACGAGAACTGCTGCAGGAATTTATAGACCAGTGCAACTGCAGTAGTACCGTCAACATCATAATCGCCGTACACCAAAATGCGTTCTTTGCGCCCCAGCGCCTGATTCAGACGCTTTACTGCAATATCCATATCATTCATCAGGAACGGATTATGCAGATTCGAGAGTCGTGGGCGGAAGAACTGTTTAGCTTCGGCTACAGTCGTAATACCTCGCGTAACAAGCAAACCGCAAAGAATGGGACTCATGTCCAACTCTTCCGAGAGCCTATCAGCTTCCTCTATCTGTTTGTATGTTGGAGGTTGATATTTCCATTTTTGACCCATTTATATATTTTTTTATTTTTTGCTTTCTCGAGTGCAAGATGCCAAGACATCATGCATAATGACTGTAATACAGTCGGTTACTGTTGAGTTTCAACCGCTTCACATCAACGCACTTATACATATAGGCACTTTAACCGCAGTATAACACTCTATTCAACTTGTAAAGATACAGAAAAGCAGTATAAAAAGAGCCCATTTCTCAATATTTTTTGAGAAATGGGCTCTTTTTATACAATTTTAATATTATAATCCCTTTTTATTACTTAAGGTTAAGTTTCTTTGCAATGTGCTCGGGGATTGCATCCTTGTGAACTACGATGTTCATAGTCTTGTAACGTACAAACGCCTCTGAAGCATACCACAAACCTTTATATTTGCCGGCCTCACCCCAAGAGTTCTTCACCATGTAATAGCGTGTACCCTCCTGATCTTTCGCGATACCGTAAATCAACATACCGTGGTCGTCGGTTGTCTCCCAATTGTCATATGCCAACTGACGCTCAGCCTGTGTACACCATTTCTGGGGCTGGGGCTTTGTTGTGAGCTTCTTCTCGGCAGGCGACAGCTTAAGCCAGTGCGCCATATCAGAGCCGCTCAACTCCTGAACCTTACCGGCATCGGGCAACACTGCAATACCGTCACGAGTAAAACCGTCCTCGCTGACATCGCTACCCCATGCGATAGTGTAACCGTTCATGATTGCGTTCTCGAACACCTCGAGCAGCTCATCAATAGGAAGGTTATAAGACTGCGCCCAACGCCAGTTGTCCTGAATCTCAAGAACAAATGAGCTATAGAAAGGATGATGAGTATATGATGTAAGAGATACATAGTCACTTGCATTGAGGCCTGTTGACTCATAGAAAGTGGCAGGAGTGTACTCAACACCGTTGTATGTAAATTTCTCGGGACGCTCGCCAAGGTAGATGTCGTGAACTGCTGCAATTGCCTTCTTCCACAACATGTTGCCCTCATTATCAGACTGCAGGCTGCGGCTCTTGCCATTTGCAATGGCAGCTACAACAGCGTTGCTTACAGCTGTAAGCTCGTTGTGGTTACTGAGGGTATCGCCATACATTACACCGGGACGCATCTCTTCCTCGGGAACAAGACCAAAATGCTCCATACCGTAAAGCACATCATAGAATGAGCCACCTTGCGAGAATGAGACATCACCATGTGTGCGCACTGCTCTGTCGGCACGATCGAGATAGGTATTGTGTACGATATACATCTCAGAGAAATCGTACTCACCCTTACCCATACGAAGCAACTCTGATTCAATGAATGCAAGTGTAGAGTAACACCAGCAAGTACCTGCACGATTCTGGTTCTTTACACTTGTAATAGGATTCTCCTTTACTACGGTAAACTTGAAACCAGCATCCTCACTCTTTTCTTTCTTCTTGGCACTCAGACCCAAAGCCACAAATGCCATAACTACGAACAGAATTGTTTTTTTCATAGAAATATTCTTTAATGATTAATCTTCAGTATCTACATCAGCCTCTATGCCCTTCATAGCTGCTGCAATCTTTACCTCGAGTTCCTCGGCAAGTTCGGGGTTATCGGCAATTATAGCCTTTGTGCGGTCGCGACCCTGCGCCAACTTGGTTTCGTTATAGCTGAAGAACGAACCACTCTTCTTTATGACGCCGTATGCCACTCCGAGGTCGACAATCTCACCTACACGAGATATACCCTCGCCGAACATTATATCAAATTCGGCCTTGCGGAAGGGAGGTGCCACCTTATTCTTGACAACCTTTACGCGTACCTGATTACCGACAGCATCCTCGCCATCCTTAAGCTGGCTTACGCGACGGATATCGATGCGCACCGAAGCATAGAACTTGAGCGCATTACCACCGGTTGTTGTCTCGGGGTTACCGAACATGACACCAATCTTCTCACGCAACTGGTTAATGAAGATACATGTAGTCTTTGTTTTGCTTATGGCAGATGTCAGCTTACGCAAAGCCTGTGACATAAGACGTGCCTGCAAGCCGACCTTATTGTCGCCCATTTCGCCCTCAATCTCGGCCTTGGGAGTCAATGCCGCTACCGAGTCGATAACGATTATATCAATTGCCGATGAACGTATAAGCTGCTCGGCAATCTCCAAAGCCTGCTCGCCACAGTCGGGCTGCGAAATAAGCAGATTGTCGATATCCACGCCCAACTTCTGAGCATAGAAACGGTCGAAGGCATGCTCGGCATCTATGATAGCTGCAATTCCACCCATTTTCTGAGCCTCGGCAATGGCATGGATAGCCAAAGTAGTCTTACCTGCCGACTCGGGACCGTAAATCTCGATTATTCTACCGCGAGGATAACCGCCTACGCCCAACGCTGCATTAAGGCCGACCGAGCCCGAAGGAATGACATCCACATCTTCGAAGCTGTCGTCGCCCAATTTCATGATAGAACCCTTACCGAAGTTCTTCTCTATCTTATCCATTGCAGCCTGCAGGGCTTTCAGTTTTTCTGATGCTGCAACGTTCTCCAATTCTTCTTTCTTTGCCATTTTCTGGTTTATTTAAATTTCGACACGACGTTTATCAAAGCTCAAGGTCATTGTCAAACTCCTCGTGCCAAGGCAATCCTTGCTTATTCAACTGCTCCATGAATGGATCGGGATCGAACTGCTCCACATTCCAAACACCGGGTTTGCGCCACAATCCCTTTATGAACATCATAGCACCAATCATAGCGGGAACACCTGTTGTGTAGCTGACACCCTGCATACCTGTCTCCTTGTAAGCCTCTTGATGGCTGCAGTTGTTATAAACATAGTATGTGCGCTCCTTACCATCTTTGATACCGCGGATTCTACAGCCGATAGATGTCTCACCCTCGTAGTTCTCGCCCAAATCCTGAGGATTGGGAAGCACTGCCTTAAGGAACTGAAGAGGAACAATCTTCTGACCATTGTAGTCAATCTCATCGATACGTGCCATACCAATATTCTGAATTACGCGGAGGTGAGTAAGATACTCCTGACCGAATGTCATCCAGAAACGTGCACGTTTGATTGTGGGGAAGTTCTTTGTAAGCGACTCGAGTTCCTCGTGGAAAAGAAGATACGACTCACGGGGACCGATGTTGGGATAAGTCAAAGGCTTATGTATCTCAAGAGCACCTGTCTCAATCCATTTGCCATCCTCGAAATAACGGCCCTTCTGGGTAATCTCGCGGATATTGATTTCGGGGTTGAAGTTGGTTGCAAATGCCTTGTGGTGGTTACCTGCATTACAGTCAACGATATCAAGATAATGAATCTCGTCGAAATAGTGCTTTGCTGCATAAGCTGTGTAGACACCGCTCACACCCGGGTCGAAACCGCAACCGAGGATAGCAGTAAGGCCGGCCTCTTTAAAGCGCGCGTGAGAAGCCCACTGCCAGCTGTACTCGAAGTGTGCCTCGTCCTTAGGCTCGTAGTTAGCTGTATCGAGGTAGTTTACACCG
>JAEIGA010014044.1_pt1 | contig 12176 bp, 8 predicted proteins | sample 9270691 | NCBI WGS metagenome assembly JAEIGA01 (sample SAMN17057246, study PRJNA624740) | gut metagenome | biome: biome; isolation source: fecal sample | host: Bos grunniens | place: China: Xizang | collected 2019
ATTTCCGATACGACCAATGGCGTGTACTGGCCGATGAGATAGGCAGCAGTTTCGTCATTGAGGAGGGAATGTATACAAGTATATTGCCTACAGCTACGCAATATGCCAGAAATGCCATATTCTCGGGGCTCATGCCAAGCCAGATAAAGGAGATGTTCCCCCAACTATGGGTAGACGAGGAGGAGGATGAAGGCAAGAACCTGAACGAAGAGGCACTGATAGCGACACAAATAACCCGATACCGCCGCAAGGATAGTTTCTCGTACAGCAAGGTACTTACATCGGCTGCGGCAGAGAAATATCTCGACACGGTAAACAATCTTGCCAAGAATGACATAAACGTGCTGGTAATAAACTTCATCGACATGCTATCCCACGCACGTACCGAATCGCTGATGGTACGGGAACTTGCCGCCAATGAAGCCGCATACCGCTCAATCACGCTATCCTGGATAAGGCACTCTGCAATAAAGAAGCTCTTTGCCTACCTGGCCGAAAACAGATATACGGTAGTCATCACTACCGACCACGGCAGCATACAGGTGGACAACCCGACAAAGGTCATTGGCGACAAGAACACGAATACCAACCTGCGCTATAAACTTGGAAAAGCACTGAATTGCAGCAGCAAGGATATTTTTGAGATAAAGGATCCGGTAAAGGCATTCCTGCCGTCACCCAATATAAGCACAAGCTATATTTTCGCCACGGGGGGAAACTTCTTTGCCTATCCCAACAACTACAACTATTATGTATCGTACTATAAAGACACATTCCAACACGGCGGTATTTCAATGGAAGAGATGCTGATACCGATAATAAGGATGAGACCGAAGAATCTGGCCAAATAGGCCTATTTGCCATTGAGAAGAAAAGAAAATGAAGGAGCATATAATAAGAATAAACGGATTGGAGGATTACCCGAGAGCCGCAAAGGAGTTCACGGGATTCCTTGAGAAAGGCAACATCTTCGCATTCTATGGCAAGATGGGAAGCGGAAAAACCACATTTATAAAGAGCATATGTGAGGAACTGGGTGTTGAAGACGCCATCAACTCCCCGACATTCGCCATCGTCAATGAATACGAGGACCGAAACGGAAGAAGCATCTTCCATTTCGACTTCTACCGAATAAAGTCGATTGCGGAAGTGTACAACATGGGGTATGAGGAATATATCTACAGCGATGCACTGTGTTTCATGGAGTGGCCCGAGCTTATTGAAGAACTGCTCCCTGAGGAGTGCACAAAAGTCTACATAGAGGAAGGCACCGACGGTTCACGGACAGTCAGGATAGTCGAACAGGAAAACCTGTAACAACACGGAATAAATGAAACAAACGACATGAATATGAAGATAAACGCAAATGCATCGGGCACCAGGACAATAGAAGTCACCGAGGTACAACTACAGATCATAAGAAAATACTCGTTGCTGGACAGGATTGCCAACAGTATGGGTATCATTGATGAGGATTCATTGAATAGGCTGCGTCTTACAGTACGTTCCCTGATTGCGACACAGACAATGGCATCAAGAGAACTGATAGAACTGTGCGTGGTACTATACCATGAGGACATGAAGGCATTTGGGCTCAACAGCCTTACCAAGTGCTATACAGAGTGGCTGGCAGAGCAGGTTGCAAAGGAGAGCACGGAGACAGAGAATGCAGAACAGGAAGATAACTGATTGGTTGCCTACCACACGCAAGGAGGCACAGATGCGCGGATGGGAACAGATGGATGTCGTCATATTCAGTGGCGATGCCTATGTCGATCACCCGTCGTTCGGAGCGGCCGTTATCGGACGCCTGCTCGAGGCTGAGGGATTGCGTGTAGCGATAGTACCGCAACCCAACTGGCAGGACGACTTGAGGGATTTCAAGAAGATGGGACGTCCAAGACTGTTCTTCGGCATTTCTGCAGGCTGCATGGACTCCATGGTGAACAAGTACACGGCAGCAAAGAGATTTAGGAGCGAGGATGCATATTCGCCTAACGGCAAGCACAGCATGCGACCAGAATATGCCACAACGGTATATTCGAACATTCTAAGGGAGTTGTACCCGGACTCTGCTATTGTGATAGGCGGAATTGAGGCATCCATGCGCAGGTTCACACACTACGATTACTGGCAGGACAGGCTGATGAGCAGCATTCTTGTAGACAGCAAGGCCGACATTCTTGTGTATGGCATGGGGGAACAGCCGATAACATCCCTTGTACACGCCATGCTTGAGAAAGTAGGCAATGACGGAGAGAGCTATATAACAGCCGAAATTGCCCGGGAAATTGCCAAAGAGACAAGGCAGACCGGCTACCTTGTGCCGAAGAAAGAAATAACCGTTGACACGGAAAACGACCGTATACTTGCCCCACACCACGAATGTCTGGAAAGCAGGAAGAAACAAGCCGCCAACTTTCTTGCAATAGAAAAGGAGTCAAACAGGGTAAATGCCAAGCGTCTGCTACAAGAGAACGGCAACATGATGGTTGTAGTGAACCCTCCGTTCCCCACAATGAACACCGAGCAGCTGGACCATAGCTTTGACTTGCCATACACCAGACTTCCACACCCCAAATATAACGGCAAGCGCATACCTGCATATGACATGATAAAGCACTCGGTAAACATACACAGGGGATGTTTCGGGGGATGTGCATTCTGCACGATATCGGCCCACCAGGGCAAATTCATTGTAAACCGCAGCGAAAAGAGCATACTGCGCGAGATACAGGAAATTGCGAAAATGGACGATTTCAAAGGCTACCTTAGCGACCTTGGCGGACCGTCGGCAAACATGTACATGATGAAAGGACGCAGAAGCGAACTTTGCGCCAAATGTTCCCGCCCGTCATGCATACAGCCCAAAGTCTGTCCCAACCTGAACATAGATCACACGGCACTGCTCGACCTCTACAGGAAAGTCGATGCACTACCCTGCATAAAGAAAAGTTTCATCGGGAGTGGAGTAAGATATGACATGCTGCTTCACAGAAGCGGCGACAAAAGGCTCGACGACGCCGCAGACAGATATACCGAGGAACTGATAAGAAAACACGTGAGCGGCCGTTTGAAGGTGGCTCCGGAGCACACAAACGATGCAGTATTGAAACTCATGCGCAAGCCACCCTTCAAGCAGTTCCATGAGTTCAAGCGCGTATTCGACAGGATAAACACCAAAGAGGGACTGAAACAGCAAATCATTCCATACTTCATAAGCAGCCACCCGGGAAGTACGATGGAGAGTATGGCAGAACTTGCAGCAGAAACAAAACTGCTGAACTTTCACCTGGAACAGGTACAAGACTTCACTCCTACACCAATGACCATGGCTACTGAGATGTACTACACAGGCATCAACCCTGAAACAGGTGAAGAAATCTATGTTGCAAGGGAGATGCGCGATAAGGAAGCCCAAAGAAGCTTCTTCTTTTGGTACAAGCCGGAAGAGAGAAAACGCATACTGCAAACACTGCGCCGCATGGGGCGCAATGACTTGATAAAGAAATTGGGTATATAAATCAATAGGCCGGAATTCCCGGCCTATTGATTTATTCAGTCACTTCGAAATCTTCCTTTCCTACTCCACACAACGGACATACATAATCCTCTGGAAGTTCCTCAAAAGGAATACCAGGTTCAATACCCTGCTCCGGGTCACCGATTTCCGGGTCATAGACCCACTGACATACTGTACAGATATACTTTTTCATAGATATATTTTTTTATTGTTAAACATCTGCTGGAATACTTTTGTTCGTATCGTCATAATACCATTCACTCGTGGAATGAAATATCAACGATGCAAATTTAGCTATTTTTTATAAAATAGCAAGGCATTTTACGTTAACAATTACAAATTTGTAATCGCTTCATATTTTAAAGGTAATTCTCTTTCAGTTCCTTCATTCCTTCCGAAGCTCCCTTACGTAGAACCGTTACGTGACGGACGCCATTGACCTGAACCTCGTTAGGATCTATCAGATACACAGGAACATCGACAGGAATATAGTTCAACAGCCCTGCAGCCGGATAAACATTTAGCGAGGTGCCTATAATTATGAAGACATCCACACCTTTACGTAATTCCGATATGGCATCGCTCATCTTGGGGACTGCCTCGCCAAACCATACTATGTATGGACGCAACTGGGAGCCGTCAGCAGCCTTATCACCTATGGCGATTTCATCGGTAGGCGCAGAGAAGCTGCGCACATAGAGTAGGTTCTGCGGTTCCTTTGAAGAGCATGCCTTCATAAGTTCACCATGCAGATGTATAACGTTTGATGAGCCGGCACGTTCGTGCAAGTCGTCCACATTCTGTGTTATCACCGTAACATCGTATTCATTTTCCAAAGCAGCGACAAGTTCATGTCCCCTGTTAGGCTTGACATTTGCCAATTCACGTCTGCGTTTATTGTAGAATTCGAGTACCAATGCCGGATTACTTTCATATCCTTCGGGAGTGGCAACAAGTTCAACCGGATACTCGTCCCAAAGTCCATTACCTCCTCTGAAAGTGCTGAGTCCGCTCTCCACACTCATTCCTGCACCTGTCAACAGAACAATTCTCTTCATAAGAAATAAGATTATAAAAAGATTGGGAGAAACATCTGCTTCCCCCAATCATATTACTATTCAATCACTCACCTTCGGTAGTTGGAATATCATCTACAGGAAGGTCTTCAGGGTCAACTGGTGCAACTACGCCTTCGGGGAGAGGTAGGTACCAGTTTGACTCATCGGACAACTTGCTATAGAGAGAAGGCTCATACTGGAACTCGGGATGACGATAAGAGACACTGTTCTCGATAGCACGGCCAGCGATACGCTTTGCTATCACGTCATTATCGCTCATAGCTCTTGCAAAACGCATAAGGTCGCCATAACGTGTACCTTCCCAAGCAAACTCAAGAGCAAGTTCATCAATTATAAGGTCACGTACATATGTAACAGAATCTTCCAATGTAAGAGTCCTTGTTATGACCTCAACATTATCCTGCTTCTCGGTCCAACCATTGTAACGAGCGATACATGAATCAGTAAGTGCATAATATACATTGCGCTCGCTGTCACCTGAACCACGTGAGTGGATACCGAGGTTACCCTCAAACGCTTCGGCAGTGAAATTATATGACAAGGAGTCATCGTACGACTCAAGATAAGTCTCCATCATATACTTGAAACCGATTGTATCCTTCGTTACCTCATCAATTTCATATATTTTCAAAGTATCGCCGTTAGCTGTTATCTTTTCTCGCTGGGCATAAACAGGATTCTTAAGCAGTGAATAGTTCTTCTTGACACCGACCTTAAGAACTTCCATAGCCAACTCTACAGCACCCGAATAGCCTTCATTGGCCATGCCGGCAAGCGCCTCTGCAAATCTCAGATATGCATGTTCAGGGCGCAGAAGGACAATACATGTAGTACGCTGAGTAGGGACATAGAATGTCTTCAAGGAGCCAAGACCGCCATCCTCGAGGTTAAATTTACCGATGATATTGTTGAATTCGTCCAATCCTTCATCTCCACCAAGCTGAGAGTAAGTCGTGGCCTTTATACGCAAGTCACCAGGATACTCATAATTGTGGCTGTACTCAACAAGATCAGGACGATCAGGATCCTCACCCTGATAGTAACGGTAAATCTGTCGGCGTGCCAAAGAAATCATTCCTGGAGATGCGAATACCTGTGCACCACCCTTGTCATTCTCAGGTGCAAATATCGAAGCTAGATTAGAGACAGAACCAATAAGGTTACTGTTAGCATATGGAATCATCATAAGCACACTGTTTTCACTCTGTGCCGAAAAGTCCTTAAGCGAGAAACGTCTTGAATAGTTGTCAGAAAGGCTCTTACCAGACTCTGATGTGTATTTGATAGAATAGTTGTTATCCTTGTACTTTGGTGCAGTCTCGTTTGTGCCGCCACCTGTAATATGGTCATAGAAGCATTTCGCGGCCCTCTTGTAATCCCCGGCAGCACCTCGCCACAAATACAACTCACCAAGAAGCATTCTTACAGGTACGAACAACTGTTTTGTCGCAACATCTACACCATTGCCATAGCCGAACTTAAGAACCTTGCCGTCCTTGTCCCATGCAGGCATACGGAATTGTGCAGGATTCTCATACGGCAACATTTCATTGATAAGGTTTGTTATCAACTGCTCGCGTGAAAGCATAGGCTTGCTCATCACATTTTCAGCAGCACTATGGGTCAGAATAGGTTCTGTAAAATAAGGAACACTTCCATGATTTATTGCAAGCTGCAGATAAGTCCATGCGCGTACACTCTTTACTGCAACATACTCGGGCATCATCAATTTTACATTATTCTTCTCAAGAGTCGTGTCAACACGTGCAAGGTATACATTACAGTTATTGATAATGGTATAGTAATCCTTTACATCAAGATATTCGTTATTCTCGAGATCGTAGATGTATTCGCTCAACTGTTTGACACTTACAATAGCCTTTGCATCATTCGGAGTAATAAGATCGGCACGCAACTCATTCAGAAGAACCTGACGGTCACCAACCTCCTGAACCGATTTGAGAATACCCAGAACTGAGTATACCGAGTCGTTAAGGGTCCAATCATCAAATTCATACTCAACGCGATTCGACTCCACATTCAACATATCCTCGCATGAACTGAAAGACAGAACACCGCAAAGAAGGAATGCCACTGTATAAATAAAATTCTTTTTCATTTTTTTATTGTTTTTACCTGCGGGCACAAAGGCACCCGCAGGGTATTCGTTCATTAGAGATTAACCTTAACACCAAGGTGGAAACTGCGTGACTGTGGCAACAATCCAGCATCGACACCCTGATACATCACATTATTACTTACCGAGAATTCCGGATCCATACCCTTATAGTCGGTGAATGTATACACATTCTCTGCAGCACACCATACTGTAAGTCCCTGCAACCAGTTCAGATTGAGTGGCACATCATATGAGAGCTTTATGCTCTTTACTCTGAAGTATGAACCATCCTCAATCCAACGGTCTGAGAAACGAGAATTGCCAACCGGGTCGCCATAGGCTATTGCGGGGATGTCAGTTTGCTGTCCCTCTACTGCCCAACGATTGGACATTGCTACAGTCTGGTTGTAGAAGTTTGAACCGCTCTCAAGCTGCTGACGATAATAGTTATATATATCATTGCCTACAGAATAGTTGCAAAGAACGTCAAGATTTACGCCTTTATATGAGAGTCTGGTAAAAATGTTTCCATAGAAATCGGGATTCGGATTACCGATAATGGTCTTGTCAGGCTCATCAATACAACCGGGATCATTAGCAGGGTTAACATCAACGAACTTCATGTCACCTGCAACGAAGGGCAATGGTTTGCCTGTAGCGTCACGCTGGAAAAGACCTAGAGCCTCTGCCTCTTCAGAAGTTGATATTACACCATTTGTCCTATAACCCCAGAACACTCCAACAGGCTGTCCTACCATTGTTGCGACTTGGCCGCCATAAACAGAAGTCGGAAGAATCTCCTCATCGAGAGCTGTAATCTTGTTCTCATAGTGACCCACTGATGCACCAAGTTCCCACTGGAAGTTTCTGCCAGCAATAACCTTTGCATTTACAGTCGCTTCAAAACCTGTATTTTCGAGTTCACCTCCATTTGCCCAATAACGATCCATACCTGTCACGAACTGGTACTGCTTCTGAACGAGAAGATCACTTGTCTTTGACTTGTACCAGTCAAATGAGAGAGCAATTCGATTATCGAACAACATGGCATCGAAACCAACATTGAATCGGGCTGTAGATTCCCATTTTACTCCGTCGTTCTCGACATTACCCAACTGGAGACCCATAGACTGGTCATAATACTTGACTGTCTGCAAATAACTGCGCGCCGCAAAATAATCTATGGCATCGTTACCTGTAATATCATAACCGGCACGAAGTTTAAGCATATTTACCGGTTTGAATTTAAACCAGGACTCCGAAGAGATCAACCAGCCTGCCTGCACTGACGGGAAGAGTCCCCATGCAACACCACCAAGCTTAATAGCCCCGTCAGCATTGCTGCCGAAACGTGAAGAAGTCTCCATTGACGCAGCCAACTGCAAGAAATAGCGTGTCTTGTATGAATAGTTGCCAGAGAAATACCAAGCCATATTGGTCCATACATTCTTGTCACCGTCACTGCTCAAATGGTCGAGACTGGTATTAATGTCAAATGAGTTGTCATTACCCGAATTGGCACCTGCAATAGAATTGGAGTCGAAATTAAAGTTCGTATATCTGAAACCAGCGAAGACGTCAAAGCTATGTGCACCCAGCACCTTGTTCCATTCAACACGTGTATCACTTGAAAGAGCCGCCTCCTTACCGAAAGAAGAAGAGATATAGTTTCCAATCTTTCCATTCAGAGACTCCACATAGAAATGATAGTAATCACTGTCAGCCGATGTCGGATAAGGGAGATAGTACTTTTCACTGATACGATACAACGAATAGTTGAATCTCTCTGTGATTGTAAAATCGCCTAGTTTGAGTTCCGGAGCAATTGTAATACCCATATTAGTATACTCCAACTCATTCTTATGAGGATCGGAAGCCTTTGACAGGATTGTCATCGGGTTATAGTATGAGTTGTTCGGATGCACGATACCGGCAGACTTTGCAACATCAAACGCAAAGGCATCGCTTACATCAAGAATAGAACTCATCTCACCTGTTGTTGCATAACGGTTAGGGCTTAAGAACGGTGACTTTATCGCAGAGAGAATACCGATTGATGTCAATGGGAATGCAGACTGATCCTCACGGAAACCATCATCATTCAATTCACGGGCAAAACGTGAATATGAAATGTCAATACCGGTCTTCAGATTATCGGTAAGAACAATATCCGAGTTGAGTCGCACATTCATTCTGTCAAAAGAGTTGCCCTCTGTTGGCACTTCACCTGCTGCATAGCCGAATGAGAAGTTATACATGGCAACGTCATCACCACCCTCTACATTAAGCTGGTAATTCTGCGTGAGAGCTTCCTTGTATACCAAATCGGCCCAATCAGTATTGTTATGGTACTTATTGTAATATACAAAATCCTTATCCTCACGCAAGAAAGGTATGCTGCGGTTCGGGTTCACATCCATTGTACCGATAAGGTCATTTGCATACAGGCGATAAGCCTCCGCTCCCATAACATCGGGTGTATTAGGAGCCATTGTCACGTTAGCATAGATATTTGCGGTAATTCTTGTAGCCATACTCTCGCCACGCTTGGTATTGATGATTACGACACCGTTCGCAGCACGTGCACCATAGATGGCGGCACCGTTCTTGATGACCTTTACGTCACGAATATCATTGACGTCAATTGCAGAAAGCACGTTGTTGTATGCACCCATATGGATAGTCTCGTTGCCTTCCTGCATATCCCAAACAACTCCGTCAACGATGAACAGAGGTTGAGTGTTGGCATTGATTGAGTTTATACCGCGGATAAACATGGTTGCACCGATTCCGGCAACACCGGAACGGTTTACAGCACGTACATCGGCACCAAGACGATTCTGTATCTCCTGATCAATCGTAATTGACGAATTCGTTTCATTCTCGAATGATCTTTCGGCAGTAACAATCAAATCCTCACTGTAGTTGTCCGAAAAATCAGAAGAATAAAGACGTACATTTACTATATCACTATTACTAACAGGACGCTGAACAAGAAGATAGTCCGGTGTAGAGAAACTCAAGAGAGTAACATACTCGGGCACATTCAAGGTAAACTTACCTTCAGCATTTGTCATAGTAGTAATCTTCTTGTGGCCTGTAGCCTGAACGCGTACACCGGCCATAGGAACATTTGTGGCTGCATCATATACAGTACCTGTTATTGTACGCAGGTTCTCAACCGCAGCAGCCTTTGCCTCGACCTTTACAGAATCTCCAGCTTCGGAACCGCCATTCAGCATTGATGATGCATTGACAACTGATGGCACCAACATCATCAATGCCACCGAAAATTGCATAATTTGTCGCATATACATAGTTAAATTCCTTTTTTTCATCCTACAAATTATTCTTCATCGGATACCGGTACGAACATAATCTTGTCAAGGCGCAATGACATATCACGTTTATTCGCACGCACAGTTCTGATTTCGACCTTGGTCGAATAATCATCCTTATCGCCGGTATTGTAGTACTCGCAGTTTGGTATATCAAGAACAATATCTCCCTTTGTATCGGCAAGGAATACCGTATCAACACAGGTCGGATCTACCTTGATATTGTTAACCATCTTGATTTGCTTATTATTCTGAGACACAGTTATACGAAGCACAACATCAAGAAGTTCCTCTTTCTTTATATCACTGTTCACGATATTTCTTGGGACAAGGATGAGGGCAAGCCTATATTTGGCTGAGAGCATATTGGGTATCGCATATTCTGCCATAACAGCACTCTTTGTACTCTCATCTCCGAACTGATAGTAAGCTCCGCCAGAAATCTCTGCACCGATGAACGCTGAATCCTTGTTAATTTGGTTCTTGTATGCGGTCTTCATAGAAGAAATGATACCGGATGTCTGGTTGGTAAGCATATAGGTATTCTCACCCTCGACAAAGACTGTATCGTGCCATAATTCCGTTGGCAAGAACGGGAACTTGTTTATAACGTGGAATGTTCCATTAGAAAGCTCCTTTGTAGAGAGCACACACTCTTCCAAGTTCTTCTTGAGGAATTGAGGACGCAAGCCGTCTCGATGAGCAGGCATCACAGAATCGGGGCTGTTAACAAACCTCTGCTCCTTCTGGCTGTATGTCAGATACTTGAGGACATTCAATTTAGGGTAGTAATTACGTAACGAGTCACGATACGTGCTGTCCATCCTTACCGGATTTCTTGAAATCCTGTTGTAATTGTAGTACTTGTCAGCCTTGGCTATCTGTTCTTCCCAGATATCATCAGTCGGGAAATATACAGTATAGAGAGAATCCTCTGCATTGAGATTACCGATACCACCCCAAACGGTAAGCCATTTGTTGTTGAAATCAAAAATCGAATCGAGATAGGTCTGGACACCGTCAACAATAGGTCCCTTAACACTCTGTCCCTCATTGAACTTGTATTCATTGAATGAATAAAGATATTTGGCAACAGAATCAATACCCTCGGCAATATTCAGATACTCCCAAGCATTGTACTTATATTCAGAAGGGGTTGCAATCTTGTGAAGGATGCCGTTCATTACACGTATATTTGACTGCTCGATTGCACAACCTGCGAATGTATATCCACTCTTGTAGTCTCCCTCGAACCTTGCCATCTTCTCATTAAGAAGAAGAACCATATTGTCCTCATCCAACTCACCGGTTGCTGGCTTAAGGAAGTTTGCTACATGTGCCTTTACAAAAGTATTGAACACAACTTCCCTGTTTCCATTTGTCGCCTCGGCTATCAGGGCTTCCTTATCAAAAGAACCATTAAGAGGAGCCCACAAGGTATATACTCTTGAATGATTGAACAAAGAATCGGCACATTCTGCACCGCAGGCATTTATGACATCAACAAAATCCGAAAGTTCGGTGTCGTTGACAATGACTTCATACAAAGTCTTGTCTGCAAATGGAGTTTCAGGAGTTACCTTCAAGCCTTCAATACTGTCATCGCAGGATGATCCCGTGAACAGTGCGGAAAGAAGCAATGCCCCCGCTAGAAACTTATTCTTAAAATTTGTATTCATATATGATGTTTTTTTCTTTATACATTAAGCTTTCCAAAATTCGCTCCTAAAGGATTGAAAAGCCTTTTCAAAAAACTTTCACTTAATTAATTCATCTCAGTTGATGAATCCTCATCATCATATGCCGGATTCTGCTTCAACAACTTATTGTAACGCAACTCATTGATATATATCGGGAAGAACAATCCGTCAATTGTAGACATCTTTGTCTTGACTACACTTGAATTGCTTGAAAGTTTGTCAGCAACAAAAAGAATACCGTTAGTGCTCTTCTCGCGCAAAGCCTTACGTACAAGATCGTACCAGCGTTTTCCTTCATATGTGAGTTCCAGAAGACGCTCCTTCATTACAAGATCCAGCGATGCATCTCTTGTCAGATAACTGTTCAACTGTAGCGGCTTTAGAATATTTGTCGTGTCCATACGTGAACGCGTGTTG
>JAEIGA010014045.1_pt1 | contig 12176 bp, 8 predicted proteins | sample 9270691 | NCBI WGS metagenome assembly JAEIGA01 (sample SAMN17057246, study PRJNA624740) | gut metagenome | biome: biome; isolation source: fecal sample | host: Bos grunniens | place: China: Xizang | collected 2019
AATGCTAACTGAAATATAATTCACTTGAAATTCAGAGTATATATCAGATAGGTAAAATAAATAGTTTGTAAAAGATTAAAAAATATGCATATATAATATATACTGACTTCTTTTAAAAATAGAGTTAAAAAGTGAGTTTAAAAGTGAAAAAGGAAAATGTATTACTATAAAATAATGGGATTTGAGCAACATTAAATAGTACATATTGGAATTTCACTTGGCAAAAATGATTTGAGTTAAAAACTCTGTTTAAAAGTTAAAAAGATATGTGCCTATGATATTATTGAATGTGTAAAAAAAGTTTATTGAATAAAGTATATAATCCAGAGGTAATGAGCGAAACACAAAGAAAGTATAATCCAAATATGTAAATGATATTTATATCAAAGTAAGTATTGTGTTATATGATTTATCCACCACAATGGAAAAGTGAAAAACTATGTTAAAAAGTGAAAATATAAATTCCTATTATATATACGATTTTAAAAAAACAAAATTGTGGTATGAGATATACATACCACAATAAAAAAGTGAAAAACTGTGTTGAAAAGTGAAAAAGATTTTGTATTAACAATGTTTCACGTGAAACATTGTTTAATGAAATATAGTACAATCATTTGATAAAATTACGAAGTACTAAAATAAAATGAGTATAGTGTAAAGTAAAAATCTTTATACTAAAGAAAAAAATATTATACAGCATATTGACAAAAATAAATAAGTGTGTAGAAAGACTTGTCACAAATTGTGTAAAGTTAAAAACTTTATACTAAAGACGTTTGTTGTAGCTACGGATGAAAAACAAATGAAAGAAATAGAATAGAGTAGAGTCTCAGGTAAAAGCATTGGTGCAAATTGTGTAAATTAAAATGTTTATACTAAAGAATTTAGATGTAATAAATGGTTTATCTATAATTGAAAGTGAATTTTAGAATAATAAAGTTAGAAAATAAAAAAATAGTGTAAAGAGAAAATCTTTACACTATTGAAATTTTAAATTGTTATTATCTTGACCAAAAGATATACAAGATAACAGATACCAAGAAAAATACGGTTGTTGCAGCCATAAGTAATGCAGGAAGGGAATACAGCGAACCTGATGCAAGGAACATACCAGTTGAAAAAGCACAGAGAAGTCCTGAAAAACATCCGATGGCTGATATGAGCTTAATTTTTTTTGAATTTTTCATATCGAAATCCTCAAATATTGTTTAATTACTATAGATTGTTGCCATTTAGTTTACTATAGTAATTTTAATACATTTCAGAGCGAATTTCAATATATAAAATGGAAACAAAAAAATTTGTAGAAAAGTAGTTTTGCAAAATTTGAATAAAGATGTAAATAAAAAACAGTGATAAAATAAACTAAATAAAAATTAATAAAAAATTGGAATGAAAAGCAAGTTTTTTGTATGCTTAAATACTCAAAACTGATAATTGAAATATAAAGGTGACATATAGCAAGGATATTATTTTAAGATATATAAAGCAATTTTATATAAAGCAATTTTTTATATTATAAATTTAATAATTCAATCAGACAGTTTGAACGTAGAAAAAGGCGAAAAACACAATAAATGATTTTCACCTTTATAATACATAAATATAAGAATATAAGCGAACAGTTTGAGCTCAGGGAAAAGTCAAGGAATAAATATAGCTTTAACGTTTTTATCCAATTCACCGTTTGAGCCGAAGGAAGATTTATTTTCGTTTGCAATTTCTTTAGGATCTACACCGTATAGTTTAGAAATATCCCATAATGTTTCGTCTTTGGAAGGATAGTAGATTGTTATACATTCCTTTTCTCTTATGTTTCTTTGAGATACTACGGAGTAATCGGAAAGGAGAGTATGATTTTTTCTTTCGTACTGCATAATGGATGCGTTTGCAGATACTCTGACGGTTATCATATTTCTTCCTGTTACTGACGCACTTGCTTGGATTGGGATTACAGTACATTCATTATTGAAAGAAGGATTGATCTCAGGGAAGTTTTGGGAGAAATTAACGTTAAAGCTCACAGTGTCGATTCCCCTATCGGTTTTACCGAGGACAGAGATTCCACTTCGTCCGTTTAAGGTGAAACCGTTTTCGGTATTTTCCGTGGATTCCACATCCATTACGGCAGACGTATCGTATATTTCTGAAAACTCAACCTCTGGAAGCTCAAAAACCTTTTCCAACGTAAAAGGACGCTGAATTATCCCTGACAGTTCGTCATAAGTAACTGTTTTTATATTACCTTCAAGAATATCTGAGGGCGAAAAAACGTCATTCGGGATTTCCTCTACTGTTTCTTTTATTTTAAACAGAAGCAACTCAGGCATATATGAAAAAACGATTATTCTGTCTTCACCATAGTTATCCATTTCTACTCTGACAGATTTATCTGTTACTGTTAAAAAGTAATAAACCAAGGTGTTTTCGTCTATATCGTCATCCTCTACCGTCAATGATACAGGAACAGAACGGGAAAACATATAATAGTTTCCGTTGTTTTCATAAAATACCTTGAAAATTGCTGTTGTATTCAAGGTAGCCGAACTAATGTTCTTAACTATGTCAATAGGGAGCATTTTTATAGAAGTGAATATAAGATTTTCAACTGGTGGGTAGGTGCCGTCAATGACCAGGGTTTCTTCAAGATCAAAGGATTTGAAGGTGGGGGTGGAGAATGATTGCATAGGTATGGTATCCGAATTGAAAAAGAGAATATCGTTGCTTACGTTTACGTCGGGGATAGAAACAGGAACGTTTTCTTTCACAGACAAGGATATTTGATTTTTTGATTTTATATATAGTTTTCGTTGAGAAAGCACCTTACAATTAAGTGAGCTACAGAACACCGTAGCAAACGGAAAAATCTCGCCTGATGATTTATTGACGTCCACGGAAATAGAGAATGGATCAGAGAATGTTACAGAATGTATTTTTTCGTCCTCTGACGATAGATAAAGGACGTTGAAATGGTTTTCCCCTTCTAACTTAATTGCGTTGCCTACAAGCTCTGTTTTTGTTATTTTAGGGGATGAATCCATACGGATGAGCCGTTGGACGTCTTTCATATCGTCGCTTAAAGAATATTCTTTTTCCCAATCGGAAACAAGAACGTTTTTTTCGGTATTCTTAGGGAAAAATAAAGTTTTATCTGGTGTATTCATAGGAAAAACCGCCTTTCATCATATTACGTTTACTAACATATATGATAAAGACGGTTTTTTTATTACGGATAAATTTATTTACTGTCTCAGAAGTCCTCAGCCAAGGCGATAAACATTTTCACGAATATTTTTATGCAATCTTCAAACTCTTTCACAGAAAGATATTCGTCGTTTTCGTGTGCGCCACCCTTTCCAGCTCCTAAAAGAGTTGAATATTTGGCTTGAACACCACCAAAAACGTAGGTATTAGGGAATATTTTGGCATACGTGCCACCACCTATTGTATATGGTGCTGAGTCATCATTTGTGACTTCTCTGTAACAGCTGAGAAGTGTTTTTATTTCCTTGCTGTCTGCAGGTCTGTAATATGGCTTTGAGCTACCTGTAAGGGTGAGTAAGAATCCGTTTTTGTCACAAAAATCTTTTATCTTACCAAATACAGTATCCCAATCCTTAGTAACAGGGAGTCTTATATTGAAGGACTGGGTAAGTGAGTCTTCTTCCGTTGTTGTAACACCTGCAACACAGGTTAAATATCCCGATGGTTCATCATCACAAGCAATCCCCAAAACTTCGCCCTTATAGTCAAATGCTGCGGATTTCAAGAATTCAAAGGCTTTTTTCTCTTTGTCTGAAAGTGTTGCATTTTCAAGAAGGTATTCCGATAAAAGTCCGATTGCGTTGACTCCCGACTCAGGAATTGCCGCATGGGCTGTTACTCCCTCTGCTATAACTGCATTATCACAAATTGTGATGTTTTCACATTCTTTCAAGTTCTGTTTTGAGAGAAATTCGGCCTGAGCTTTACCCGCTACTGCGTTTTTAACGGTTCCAGCGGTGAAGCTTTTTAAGGTGGAGAGACAATGTGGGATTGTAATATAAACTGTAGAGATACCTTTTTCACCGATACAAACGGGGAAACTTGCATCAGGGGTAACGGAAAAGAAAGGAGCTTTATGCTTTTCCAGATAATAGGGAAGGTCTTTCATTCCTGTTTCTTCGTTACATCCAGCGATGATAGATACGTCGAAAGGAAGCTCTTTTCCGTATTCTTCTTTAATATATCTCATTGCGTACAATGCGGCAATAAGTGGGCCTTTATCATCTTCTGTACCACGTCCAAGGAGAAGACCGTCTCTGAGAGTCAAGGAGAAAGGATCACAGCTCCACGTGGACGCATCTGCAGGAACTACGTCGATATGCCCAACAACACCTACTTCGTTCTCAAAACCCTCTTTTATTGGAGAGGATTTTTTATTTTTCGATTTCAAGGTGATTTTTCCACAACGATAATCAACGTTTTCACACTCAAAACCGTATTTTTCACCCATTTTAATGAAAACGTGCAAGGCTTTTGCCACATTTTCACCGAACACCCATTCGCCCTTTTGTTCACTTAACACACTTGGAACCGAGATGATGTCTGAAAGGTCTTCCATATATTCATCTCTGATTTTTTCTATAAACTGTTGTATTTTATTTATCTCTGTCATAAACATTCTTTCCTTTGCTGTCTATAGCTACTATAAGCGGGAAATCCTTGAAAGTAACCCTTTTAACAGACTCACATCCTAAATCAAAAAGGCGATTTCTTCCAAATCACAGATACAGTCGGCACATAAAGCACCTGCACCACTGATATCAACAAGATAAAGCCCACCGTATTCCTTTATTGCTTCCGTTACTTTCTCATTCTTTACCCTTGTAAATATGGTTTGATATACGTTCAAGAGCGATATTGAACGTTTCTTCCGTTGTATGAAGAAGCGCCATTATTTCTCTTTCCTTAGCTGAGTATTCTGCAACGGCTTTTTTGATTCCTTCGGCAGAAAGCTTTGCATCCTCAAGAATTTCTTCAACTTCTTTGTTTGCGTTTATTCTTGCGTCGGCAACGATTTTTTCTGCTTTTTCGTTTGCTTCGTCAATAACCTCAGAAGCTTTTACTTCTGCAAGAAGGAGCTTTTCGCCCATATCTGTGCAAAGACGCTCATACTTTTTCTTGATTGCATCAAGATCTTCATCAGCTTTTTCTTCTTTCTTTTCTGTAGCTTGTTCAGGCTATATTTTTGAAAGTCTTCTTATCTCGTTTTCAAGCTCTTTTATTTTCTCGTCTTTTTCAGCGAGTTTTGCTTCAGTAGCTTCGTTGAGCTGTTTTATAAAGCTATTGACTTCCTCCTTATCATAGCCTTTTTTTGATTCGGTAAAAACAGGCATACGTTTTCTCCCTTCAAATAAATCATTTTATCTATTGTTAAAACCACAATTTTTCCAATCGTACTACATAATAACATATTTTTCGTCAATTGAAAAGGGCTTTTTAAAAATTTCTGCATATTTTTCTCATTATTTATCACGAGAAACAAATATATTATTCTCGTAAGGGGGAAATGGCTTGAAATTTTTAGAAATTGTTTTCACTTTTCCGTGTGTTTTGCTTCTCGCTGGGTTTGGTATATATTTCTCATTCAAATCCAGATTTATTCAGCTTTTCGGTATGAATAAACTCAAATTGTCAAAAGACAAGGAGTCGTTTAAAGCCTTCGCAACAGCTCTTGGGGGTACTGTGGGGATAGGAAGTATTACTGGAATTGGGTTTGCCTTGTCAACAGGTGGCGTGGGCAGTATATTCTGGATGTGGGTATCGTCCTTTTTTGCAATGGGGATAAAATATGCTGAAACCTATATTTGTGTCAAATACAAAAAGGGGAAATACGGTGGCCCTATGTATGCCCTTAAAAGTATGGGGTATAAAAAAATAGCCGTCTCTTTCGCATTTATCACCATTTTGGCTTCCCTTGGCGGTGGTAACTCTGCTCAAAGCGGAGCTATGGCTGAAGCTTTTTTGAGCATTGGTGTATCTCCTGTAATTACCGCCTTGGTCTCTGCCTTGGTACTTGCTTCGATTTTGTTCGGTGGTAAGGATAGAATTGTCAAGGTGAACTCTGTTCTTGTGCCTTTATCCACAGTTTTATACGTTTTCGGAACGTTATTTATACTATTTAAATCTCATTCTGAGATACCTTACGCATTTAAAATGATTTTTGGTGACGCATTGGGGATTAAACAGTTTAGTGGTGGAGTTTCAGCCTTCGCTTTCGCTCGTGCCATAAGGGTAGGCACGGTAAGGGGTGTTTTCTCCCACGAGGCAGGGATGGGCTCGTCACCCATAGCACATTCCAGTGTGGAAAACGCAATCCCAGAAAAACAAGGGCTGTTTGCCGTTGCTGAAATATACGTTGACACGTTTTTGGTGGGAACACTAACGGCTCTTTGTTTGATTTGCAACAGGTCTTTTTCTGTATCAGAGTTGTTTCTGTGGCGGTTTGGAAAATGTGGCGGTGGATTATTCTCCGTCTTCATGGCTGTTTTCGCCATATCTGCAACGTTAAGCTGGTGTTATTATAGCGAGGGATGTTTGAAGTTTTTGTTTGGAGACAGCAAAAAGTCCTTTGGAATATACAAAATTATAGCGATTGCATCGTTTTCACTTGGATGTGTCTTGCCTATACGGTTTTCTATGGGGATGTCTGATATACTTAACTGTCTTATGACTTATCCTAATCTGTTTTTACTGTTTATAAAAAGGAAGGAGATTTGCCACAATGGAAAAAAAGGAGAAAAAACCTTGGGAGCTGAGTCCTGCATACGTTGTCAAACAGCTTTGTAGCTCGTCGGCAGGACTTACAAAGGAAGAAGCAGAAAGAAGGCTGATGGAAAACGGAAAAAACACCTTTGAGACCAAAAAAAGAAAAAGCTTTATCAAAAAAATCATAAATCAGCTTTCTGATAAAATGATAATAATATTGCTTCTATCAGCCCTTGTGTCCTTCCTTTTATCATATTTCAGCGGTGAAAAGGACTATGATTGGGTAACTATCCTTATAATAGTAGGGATAAACTCAATAATCGGTGCGGCACAGGAGCGAAAAGCAGAAAATGCGATGGATGCCCTTAAAAAAATAACTGCGCCTGAGGCTTTCGTTTTGCGTGATGGGGAGCGTGTGAAGATTAAATCGGAAAACGTTGTTGTGGGTGACGTGGTTTTCATAGAAAAAGGTGCTGTTTCACCAGCAGATATTCGTTTACTAAACGGTGAATTTATAACTTCCGACGAGTCTTCACTCACAGGAGAGTCCACAGAAGCGGTGAAAAATCCCGATTTTATCTGTGGTGAGAATGAGCATATATCTGATATGGCAAATATGATATGGTCAGGATGTCCTATACTTTCGGGGAAAGGGTTGGGAATAGTTACAGCAACAGGAATAAACAGCCGTGTGGGGATGGTCGCCCATTCGTTGTCAAAGTCAGAAAAGGAGAAAACACCACTTCAAAAGAAGCTTTCTTCTGTTTCTACCGTGCTTGGAAACGGTGCTTTGATAATCTGCGTGTTGATTTTCGTGTTTTCCGTTATAAAGAAAATGCCTGTTATGGAGATGTTTATGACATCTGTCAGTTTAGCGGTGGCGGCAATCCCTGAAGGACTCCCTGCTATTGTTACAGTTGTACTTAGTCTTGGGATGCAAAAAATGGCAAAGAAAAAAGCCGTTGTGAAATCTCTGCCAGCGGTGGAGACATTGGGCTGTGCTGAGGTTATCTGTACGGACAAAACAGGAACTATAACGAAAAATAAAATGACCGTTACTGAAGAATACGGCGATATGGAAAAAATGCGGAAAATCTACCTTCTCTGCAACGATTTTTCTTCGCCAACGGAAAATGCGTTGAGAGAAAAAGCCTTATCGGTGGGTGTGGATAGTCTTGACGGGTATGAAAGGGTGAGGGAAATCCCCTTCGACTCATCGAAAAAATATATGGTTACCGTCCATAAATCAAGAAGCGGATACTTTGTATCAATAAAGGGGGCTCCCGAGGCTGTGTGGCAGTTTTGCAAGGGCGACAGCGGTGGATACAAGAAAAAAAGCAACGAGATGGCAAAAAAAGCACTTCGTGTTATGGCTTTCGCATACGCAGAGCTTAAAACCGAGCCTGATATTAAGAAGCTAAGTTGTGTGAATTTTTCCATAGCTGGTATATCAGGGATAAAAGACCCTGTGAAAGAGGGCGTGAAGGAAGCTGTTCAAAAATGTCACGGTGCAGGTATCAAAACCGTTATGATAACAGGCGACCATCCTGATACAGCTTTGGCTATCGCTGTTGAGGCTGGGTTTCACTCACCATCTGTAGTGACAGAAAGGGAGTTGGACGGACTTTCAGAGGATAAAAGACGGGAAATAATACTTAAAAATAACGTTTTTGCAAGAGTTACGCCTGAATTCAAGGTGGAGGTTGTGTCTGCCTATAAGAAAGCAGGGTTTACGGTTGCAATGACAGGTGACGGAGTGAACGATGCTCCAGCATTGAAGGCAAGTGATATTGGATGTGCAATGGGGATCAGCGGTACTGAGGTGGCAGCCGCCGCTGCGGATATGATACTGACAGACGATAATTTTTCCACGATAACCGATGCGGTTGAAGAGGGCAGGGGAATATATGAAAATATAAGAAAAAGCGTTCATTTTCTGCTTTCCTGTAATATCGGTGAAATATTGGTGGTGCTATGTGCTATTTTAGCTTCGTTGCCTTCTCCCTTGGCGGCAATTCAGCTTTTGTGGGTAAACCTTGTTACAGACTCGCTTCCCGCCATCGCCTTGGGAATGGAGAAGCCATCGAAAGATATTATGAAAAGAAAACCTATAAAACAAAAAGAGGGCATCTTTTCCGACGGTATGGGGATAGAAATCATATTCGGTGGTGTGGTTATCGGCATACTATCACTTTCTGCATATATTATAGGAACAAATATGGGTGGTCATATGCTGGGGCGGACAATGTCCTTTGCGGTGCTGTCATTGTCACAGCTCATGCATTCGTTCAATATGAAAAGCGGTGGATTTTTTTCCAACGGATACCTTTTGTGTGCTTTCGTCATCTGTAGCGGGTTACAGCTTTCCGTTATACTTGTGCCATCGTTGAGAGGGATATTCAAAACTGTACCGCTTGATACCACGTCGTTTTGTATCGTTGGTATTCTGTCAGCACTTGCATTGGTAATCGGAAAAATTTTCAAGGTGCTTAGAAAATAAAATAGAAAATAATAAAAAGAAAAAGGAGACGAATTCCGAAAAATCGTCTCCTTTGTTGCTGTTTAATACGTTTTTTAATTTTACGTTCAGCTTATACTGATAAAATTAAGACAGAATACAATTACTGAAGATTGTACTTCTTCTTGAATTTATCAACTCTACCACCAGCATCTACAAATTTTTGTTTGCCTGTATAGAATGGATGGCATTTAGAGCAAATATCCACTTTAAGGGTTTCCTTAGTGGAAAGAGTTTTGAATTCCTCGCCACAAGCACAACGAACTGTTGCTTCTTTGAGAACGGGATGGATACCTTCTTTCATCGTTTTTCCCTCACTTTCAATTTCAAACTTTTTTTCATGCTTTGATAGTATAACATCCTTTTTCGAAAAAATCAATAGCTTTCACGAAAAAAAACAAAAAAATATTGAAAATATCGGAAAAATATCGTTACAAAACCGTGAATTGACGTTGAAAAGCCTGTTTTATGAGAGTTTTTATATGAGTTTTAATCTGATTTGAATGTGATAAAACAGAAGACGGATAAAACAACGGAAAAATTTCTGTCAGAAAAGATATACAATATATGGAACAAAAAAAGCAAGAAAAAAGGGTGGATAATACTGTAAACAGGGGAATTGTTGCTTCATCCATAAAATGTTTGCATTTAAAAGTTAAATTTTTATCATAAAGTATTGATTTTTTCGTCAAGATGTGTTATTATTCATTTTTAGTGGTGGTATTATGCCCTCACGGGATAGTTTAGTTTTATAGTGATAAAGTAACGGAGGATAATAAACATGGCGAACTATTCAAAAAGCAGCTTAAAGAAGAAATTTATCTTCTTGATGATTCTCACAGTAATTGTTGTTGCATTTACAGCACTTCTTGCATTGAGAACCGTTTATATGACTTCAAGCCTTATTTCCGATAAGGAATTCGCAAAGAACTTTGCAGAAGCTCACGGCGAATTTGTAGGCGAAAAGTTTTATCCCAAGGATATTGATCAGTCAATGTTGGATAAATACGAATATCTTTCATTCGCTGTTGAATACAATTCCGAGGATGGATTCAAAAACGTTATTTATTTAGGTGATAGCGTTTACGCAGACGAAAGACTTGCAAGTGCAGAGTCTGACGTGGAAGAGCTTCTTGCTGACCCTTCTTCAAAGGAAGAGGAGTCTGAGGAAGAATCCAAGGCATCAGGTGAGAGCGCATCTGGCGAATCTGCTGATGGTTCTGAAGCATCATCCGAGGCTTCATCTGAAGCAGCATCTTCTGAGGCGGCATCTTCTGAATCATCTTCATCTGAACCCGAAGAAGTTCACTACATTAAATTTGAATGCAGCGAACTTACACCTGAAACTCTTTCAAACTTCAAGAACCTTAAATACGTATCTGCATCAGGTGCATCCATAAGACAGAACTACTATACGTACTATATGTATTATCAGTACGGATACTATTCCGCTATGCCTGACGTTGATCAGCTCGACTGTGAAAAAATCACATCCCTTGATTGCTTCAAGGATATGAAAAACCTTAAATATCTCGCATTGGGATATTCTGGTCTTACAGACTTGGAAGGAATCGAAAACCTTAAATCCCTTAAATATTTCGAAGTAACAGGTACAGCAGTTTCATCCTTTGAAAAGCTCAATTCTGAAACAGTTCCTAACCTTTTCAGCCTTTCTGCAGCTGCTATGAACCTTGTTGATATTTCTTCCATGAAGGATCTTCCTTCCACACTTACAACTCTTGATTTGAGCCAGAACGCAATCAAAGACGTTTCTGTTCTTTCCAACTTCAAGGGACTTAAAAATCTTATGATCTATACAAACGAGATTGAAGATTTGACAGCAGTTAAAGAACTCACAGAGCTCAGAATCCTTTACGCATCCAACAACAAAATCAAGGATATGTCTGCTATCGGTTCACTTGTTAACGTAAATACTGTTGACCTTTCAGGAAACGAAATCTCCAAGGTAGACGGAATCGGCGCACAGAACACCAAGCTTCAGACACTTACCCTTACAAACAACGAAATCTCTGATCTTGGAACTATCGGCACTGTAACAAGCCTTGTAACTCTTGACCTTTCCAATAACGCACTTAAAGAGGAAGAAACTGAAGAATCTTCCGAAGAAACTTCTGCTGAAGAAGAAAAAGAAGAAAAAGAGCCTGTTAAGACTCTTGAAGACGTTTCTGCTCTCGCAGGACTTAAAGACCTTGAAACACTTACACTTACAGGTAATAAGGTAAGCGACATTTCAGTTCTCACAGGCTTGAAGAGTCTCAAAACTCTCGAAGCTTCTGAAAACAACATCACAAAGTTGGGCAACCTTAAAGAAAATATGCCTAAACTTGAAACTCTTAACCTTTCCAAGAACAAGATTGTTGACATAAACGGAATCGAAGGTCTTGACAAACTTGCTGACATCAACCTTGCTGATAACGTTGATATTAAAGATTTGAGCGTATTCGCAAAATTCGATCCTAAAGTATTAAAGACAGTTGACATCTCTGTAACTGTTGACGATAAAGAAGGACAGGTTAACGACAACATCAAAGACTTCTCTGCATTCAAGAAATACAAGGGTGCAACTGTTACAGGTCTCCCTGAGGACTTCAAGTTTGACGAGTCTTCCACAGACACTTCAAAGGATGAATCCAAGGACACATCCAAAGACGCATCTGAAGAAGCTTCCAAGGATTCTTCTGAAACAGCATCTGAAGCTACATCCGAAACAGCATCTGAAGAAGTTTCTGAGGCTGTAACTGAAGAAGCATCCGAAGCAGCATCTTCTGAGACTGCATCAACAGCAGCATAATTCAATATATGTATAGGTTCTCCGAGAGAAATCTCGGAGAGCCGATATATAGAAAAATCATATACTTATTAGTATGAAAGCTGTTTGAAGAGA
>JAEIGA010014046.1_pt1 | contig 12176 bp, 13 predicted proteins | sample 9270691 | NCBI WGS metagenome assembly JAEIGA01 (sample SAMN17057246, study PRJNA624740) | gut metagenome | biome: biome; isolation source: fecal sample | host: Bos grunniens | place: China: Xizang | collected 2019
AAAGTCACCCAGACGGAAAAGCAGCACTGCATCCGGAGGAATACTCTTTTTGGCCTCCAGATACTGCGCCATCATCGGAGTCAGTTTTTTGCCGTCGCTCTGACTCATTGAACCATCCCTCCGGAGGTGAATTCAGCTTCAACAGCGACCGATTTGCCATATTTTGAAGCCGCAGGTTTATCAATTTTGACCCGGCAGGAGATCACTTCGGGATGAGCGACGATCGCCATCCCGACCGCATTGATCAAGGCTTCAAGCAATTTGAAAGAGGATTTTCCGGCAACATCAACGACCTCTTTTTCCACTGCAGAATAGTCCAGCGCATCGGTCAATTCATCACTCAGCGCCGCCTTTTTCATCGGCACAGTGATCTCAATATCCAAGGTGATGCGCTGCGGAGTGATCCGTTCATGCGGCAAGGTACCGATGATCGCGCAAACACTGATCTGATTCAAAAAAATCTTCCCCATATCCGGAACTCTCCAAAAATCTTACAATTGCCCTAAAAATTCTTTCAGCCGGTTCAACGGCAATCCGATCACATTTTCCAATTCGCCGTCGATGGAACTTACCAGCATATCCCCGTGTTCCTGAATGGCATAGGCTCCGGCCTTATCCAGAGTGTTGACCTTTGCCACATATTCATCGATCAATTCAGCCGACAATTCCCGGAAACTGACCCGGGTGACCTCGCTCCACGCCTGACATATATTGCGTTCTGCCCATAACAGAGCGACCCCGGTCACGACCTGATGACACCTGCCGGAAAGATCCGAAAGCATCCGGCGGGATGCATCAATATTTTCCGGCTTGCCGAATGCCCGGCCGTCACAAATGACCATCGTATCGGCACCGAGTACCAGCTCCTGCGGAAATTTCCCGGAAACCTCCCGGGCTTTGAGCAAAGCGTTGGCTTCGGGCAGCTGCTCCAGAGCGATCCCGCTTGCCGGAGTCAACTCCGCGATCGTGGACTCATAAACGAAAAACTCCACACCGCAACGGCTCAACAGCTCTTTGCGGCGCGGAGAACGCGATGCAAGAATCATTTTCCAGAGACATCCGGCAATTCGGGTGACACCGGGATATCCTCGCCGGTAAAATCCTCAAAGTTGTCGGAACGCTCAACTTTAAGCACGATCCTGCCGACATCGGTCAAACCGAAAATATCTGCCAACCGGCACTTCACCAGCGGTTCGATCAGCGAATAAAGTTCCGGCAGACCCCGTTTGTCCTGACTTTTCACCAGAGCGCAACGGATCTCCACCGAATAGACACCGCGCTTGCAGAACAGCACGACCCGATGGATCTCCAAAGCACTGAAAGGCTTCAATTCAGAACGCAGAGCGGAACTTACTGCATCTGCAGAAACGACAATATCGCCGTTTTCCCGGCGAACCGTCACCGCAGAACAGCGGCGGCGGCCGAATTTGCAGAAGATGATGATCTTCAATATCCAGTACAAAATCAATACAGCAAGCACCCCGCCGAGGGCGCACAGCCCTCCACGGTAGAAATCCACCTGCCACATCGCGTTGAACATTTCCAGATATTTATTCATTGCAACCTCTCAAAGTATATCGACTGCAAGGCTTATTCCAATTCGCCCTCATCCTCTTCGTCATCGACATAATCATCGTCAATGTCCTGGATCAGCACATGAACAGTTTTGACGGTCATGCCGGTGACTTTTTCCACATCGCCGATGACGGCTTTCTGAACCTTTTCAGCGACATCGGGGATGGTGTAACCGATTTTGAGATTGAGTTTGATCTCAATGGTGATCTGGTTGAGTTCATTGACAGCGATAGCGATGGCACGGCTCTGCATCCGGCGGCTGCCGACGATTTCGGCGAGGTTGTCGACCAGAGCATTTCCGGCGAGCCGGGAGACCCCTTCGATACCGAGGGCGGCGCGGCGGGTCAGCGTAGCAATTACTCCATCGTGGATCTTGACATCACCAAGTTCGGAATCTCCGAGCATCATGGTTTCTACGGGTTTGACGGCGGCGGCTTCTTTTTTGTCAGCGGCGGCATCGGAAGTGTTTTTCATCTGACTGTTCTCCCTGGGTTACTGAATTGATTATTTCTCCTGAAGGATACGTTCGACAAAGCCGGTATCGTATTTTCCTTCGATAAAATTCTTGTGCTTGAGCAGTTTCTGCTGGAACGGGATCGTGGTACGGACACCTTCGACGACCATTTCGCTCACCGCCCGGTTGCAAACTGCCAACGCTTCGGCGCGGTCATGTCCCCAGACGATGAGTTTGCCGATCAAACTGTCGTAGTAGGGAGGAATGACATAACCGGTATAAGCGTGAGTGTCCATACGGACATTGGCGCCGCCGGCAGGGATGAAAAGTTCCAGTTTACCGGGGGACGGAGCGAAGTTGCGTTCCGGATCCTCGGCGTTGATACGGCATTCGATGGCATGGCCGCGGAACTGAACATCTTTCTGACGGATGTTGAGTTTTTCTCCGGCGGCGATAGCGATCTGCGCCTTGACCAGATCGATACCGGTAAGCATTTCCGTCACCGGGTGTTCGACCTGAATACGGGTATTCATCTCCATGAAATAGAAATTTTCATTGGCATCAAGCAGAAATTCGATGGTACCAGCGCTGGTGTATTTGGCAGCCTTGGCGGCCTTGACGGCGGCAGAACCGAGTTTCTCCCGGAGTTTGGAGGAGACCGCCGGACTGGGGGTCTCTTCCAGAAGTTTCTGGTTGCGCCGCTGGACGCTGCAGTCACGTTCGCCGAGGTGGATGACATTGCCGTAGTTGTCGGCAAGGATCTGCACTTCGATATGGCGGGGGTTGACCAGAAATTTCTCCATATAAAGGTCGCCGTTACCGAAAGCCTTTTCGGCTTCAGAACTTGCGGAGTGGAATCCCTGAATGACTTCATCATCGTTGCGGCAGATCCGCATACCGCGACCGCCGCCACCGGCGACCGCCTTGATAATGACGGGATATTCCAGTTTATACGCCATGGCGAGCGCCTGTTTTTCATTGGCGATGAGTCCATCGCTGCCCGGGGTGATGGGGACACCGGCGGCCTTCATAGTTTCGCGGGCGACCGCTTTATCACCGAGGGCCTTCATCGCTTCGGGAGTGGGTCCGATGAAGGCGATTCCGTGACGGCGGCAGGCTTCGGCGAAATAGGGATTTTCCGAAAGGAATCCGTAACCCGGGTGGATGGCATCGACTTCGCAGATATCGGCGACCGTGAGCAAACGTTCGATGAGCAGATAACTCTCTGACGGCGGCGGCGCACCGATGCAGATGGCTTCGTCGGCAAGTTTCACCGCCATACTGCCGGCATCAGCGGTCGAATAGACCACCACCGTGCGGATATTGAGTTCGCGGCACGCCCGGATGATCCGGACAGCGATCTCACCGCGATTGGCAATCATTACTTTATTAAACATGTTTTCTCCTGAGAAAGGGGAAATAAATCGTGATTATCCGATGACGAAAAGCGGCTGGCCATATTCGACAGCCTGAGCATTTTCAACGAGGATCTCTTTGATAACGCCGGATTTTTCCGCCTTGACTTCGTTCATGACCTTCATCGCTTCGATGATGCAGATGGTGGTGTCCGGATTGACCCGGTCGCCGACCTGAACGAAGGGCTGGGCATCCGGTCCGGGGGCACGGTACAAAGTACCGACCAACGGAGAATCGATGGTCACGCGGGGCTGATCGGCAGCGGCAGCAGCCGGGGCCGGAGCAGCAGCCGGAGCAGGAGCAACGGCGACGGGGGCGGCGGCGACAGCGACGGGAGCGACCTGAACTTCGCCGCAATTACGACGCAGGCAGAGGTTGCAGCCATCCATTTCGATTTTGATCTCGCTGAGGTTGTATTCCCCCATCATGCTGACCAGTGAGCGGATTTTTTCAAATTCCATTTCCATAAATTTCCTCAAACATTTATTTTTCTGACCAAATTCTCAAATATCCCCGGCGACACCCAGTTTATTCAGGAGCGCCCGAAGGGCCATTTGATATGAAAACGCCCCGAATCCGGCAACCACACCGATGCAAACCGGTGCAGTAAGTGATTCACGGCGAAACGATTCACGGGAATTCACATTGCTCAAATGGACCTCGACCGCCGGCAATGCAACAGCGGAAATGGCATCCCGAATGGCAACGGAAGTGTGCGTATAAGCAGCAGGGTTGATGATGATCCCGGCAAAGCCGTTGGCCCGGGCATCACCGATGATCGTGACCAAGTCACCCTCGGAGTTGGACTGAAATGCCTCAACTTCAACTCCGAATTTACTGCCGAGTTCTTTCACATCGGCAACGATGGTTGCCAGAGTGGTCTTTCCATAAATGTCCGGTTCCCGGCTGCCGAGCAGCTGAAGATTCGGACCATTCAGAAGCAGAATTTTCATATTTTCATTCCGTTTACCGACGGTTACCATCGGATATTATTTCATACCGGGACTTTGCTTTACACACAAATGTCTCTCATTAAAGATAACATCAAAACCGACTTTTTTCAAGTCTGACTGCGTACTTTTTTTATCCAAGTTCCCCTGTTATCAACTCAAACTGCCCGCTCGGCGATATTGCTCAAGTGGCGGGAAACCGCAACCAATTCTCCGAGCAACTCGACGTAAATGATACCGGTTTGAGCAGTACATTTGCTGTTTTTGATCCGGCGGATGTGGTTTTCCTCGGAATCAGCAGCCAGTTTGCCGATAAGTGCTTCGGATTTCACGGCACGCTCTTTCCATTCCTCTTCGGAAAATTCCAAAGCATTGAGCGCGAATGCGGTCTGTTTGGACAATTCGGTATAGATCCGTTCCAGTTCCTCCAGCGCCGCGCGGCTGATGGTCAGATTTTCCGCCTCCAGTCTCCGGGTGAGATTGATGATGTTTTCGGCACGGTCGGCGATACGTTCAGCGTCGTTGGTACAGTGCATGAGAGCGGGGATCAATTCGGCCTGCTTCGGAGAAAGTTTACGGCGCATGACCTGAGAAAGATATTCCATGATCTCGGTCTGATAGCGGTCGACACGCTCTTCACGATTCTGGAACTTCTCCATGCGATTCTCGTTGACCTTACCCTGCATAAAGTTGCTGACCACCGCTGAATCGACCATTTTCCACGATTTTTTCAACATCTTGCCGATGGCGGTGACGCTCTGCCGCAGAGCCAGCGCCGGAGAATCCAGCAGGTGCGGTTCCAGATACTGGAAGTGGATCTTTGCCTGAGTGATCGGCATAAGTTTTTCGCAGATCGCCGCCAGCACTCCGGTGAAAGGAAGCAGGATCAGAGCCGTCGCCAGATTGAATACCGTGTGAGCATTGGCAATGTGGCGAGCCATATTTTCCGGGATCGCCGCAAAGGCATTGCCTTCGGTGAGCGAATTCACAAAGTAGAAAAATACCGGGATCCCGGTGTCGCGCCACGGGATCCAGAAACTGACCAATACCAGCAATACACCGAGAACATTGAACAATGTGTGCGCCAGAGCAGCCTGACGGGCCGGACGGTTCGCCGGGATCGCCGCCAGCTGGGCGGTGATGGTGGTTCCGATGTTGGCACCGAGGATCAGTGCCACGGCGGTGTAAAGGTCGATCAGGCCGCCGGCTCCGAGTACAACGACCACACCGGTCGTCGCTGAAGAACTCTGCATGATCAAGGTTGCCACCAGACCGATCAGGATCGTCCCCATGACACTTCCGAACGGCATGACACCGTTGACCGGAGCGCATTCCAGAAGTTGGAAAAATTTAAGGAATGAGGGAAATCCGGAGAGTGCCTTCAACTCGGCACTCATCAGATTCATACCGAAAAACAGCAAACCGAAACCAAGCACCGTCAAACCGGCATCAGCCACTTTGCCCCGCTTGATAAAGCGCATCACCAATCCGAGAATGATCGCCGGCATCGCAAGAGCACCCACATTGAATGCGATGATCTGCGCCGTGATGGTCGTACCGATATTGGCACCGAAAATAACCCCGACCGATTGGACCAGATTCATCAAACCGGCGTTGACAAAACCGATGATCATCACCGTGGTCGCACTCGAAGACTGGATGACCGCAGTGATCACCGTACCTGCCAGCAATGCGACGAAACGGTTTCTGGTGCAATAACCGAGAATACTTTTCATCTTTTCACCGGCGATATTGGCAAGTCCGTCGCTCATCATGGTCATACCGAGCATGAACAATGCAAGTCCGCCCAACACGCTGACGACAATGTTCCATATATTATAGGACATGACCTCAAGGGTGATATTGCGGAACTTTTCACCGTTGCCGGCATCGATCTCAAAATTGACCTTGGCGGCGCCGGATTTTTCCGGCAGAGTGATCCGGGTCCCGGCGACACCGGATTTGTCCGTGACTGCCGATTCCTGCGCCAGACGCACACCATCGTCCGAAGTCATATAAACCTTTATTCCCGGACGGGCATTGCCTGCGGCATCGACCAATTTGATACCGACCGGCTGGGCGAGCGACTTGCCGGAAGCCCCCTCCTGCTGATCACCGATCAACTTCACACCATTGACGAAACGCACCTCGATCGGCTTGGCTCCGGAGACATTCGGCTGAAAGGTGATATAATTATCGCCGATACGGTTTCCGGAAACGATTTCAAAACGAACCACTCCACCGGCATCGGTCACGCCTTCAGCGGGAGTGACCACGCAATTTGCCGGAGCGGAAAACTGCGGAATGACCTTGCAATTTTTAAACGGTGACTTTTCTTTATCCAAAGTGCGCAATGCCACCGTAAACTTTTCACCGGGCAGCACACAGGCGGCATCTCCGGAAACAACTTCAATCTTACCGAATCCTGGAACGACGGAACTCTTGCTGAAGTGATACCAGACAGCGACACCGACGGCAACGCAGATGATCAAAACCATCGTCACGACAAATTTGGCTGCACCTGCTGATTTCGGTTGTTTATCTTTTTTCATATATGTATTACCTTTCCTATCGGTTGTATACGCAAGAGATCAGGTTGTCATTGACGTACCTGCGGCTGCATTCTGTAATAGTGTCCGCCCAATTTTTTCATGGCAAATTCGGCGATCGTTCTCGGGTCAAAGAAACCGGAAGTAAAAACGTCAAGATAGACCCCGGAACGTTCGGCACTGGCAAATCCGCTCAAGTGCCCCCGGTCAAATGAACAGGCAAATTCGATCTCGTTTCCGTTTACCGAACAGCTCCACTCATATTCCCCGGGAAATTTCTCGGCAAGCAGAGCGACCACTTCACCGGCAAAATCTTTCAATGCCGCTTCGCTGGACAAATCGATCGCGGAACATTCATAAACATCCACGCAGCTGGACATCGCCCGGGCACGGGTGTGTTCGTAGCGATCTTTCCAGGACAACTGCAGGCCGCGGGAATCAGCATTTTCCACCACCGGGACCAATCTTTCCACGCCGCTTTCGCCGAGGATCCCCCGGTTGACCAGACTGGAAATTATCCAATAGCCGGAATTCATCCCGGCGGCAAGCGCTTTGACCGCCAGATCAAAATCAACTCCCGAACCGCAGGTGAACAGATCCACCGCCGCATAGTCATGTTCGGGCCAGGCGTGTACAGCGAAGTGGGATTCGGAAATGACCACCACTCCGCTCACCCCCTGCGGCTGAAAAGAATGAAATACTGAGTCCACCACATGGGCGCCGGAAACTTCTGCCGCATGCAGGAAAACTTTTTCCAATTCTGCGGCATCAGTCAACGTGGCAGATTTACAATCGTAAAATTCGATCGTCATCTGCCGCCCGAGAGCAACGGCTCCGGAAATATCTGCAAATTGCTGCATGATAAGTTACTTCTCCGGATTCTGATCCTCCAGTTCGTAACGGCAGTTGCGATCGAGGAAGATCATAAATTCGCTCTGGAGCTGCTGGCTCTTGTTTTCCATGACCTCACGGCGGATCGCCTCTTTGTTTTCCGCGAATTTATCCATCACGGCGGGCATACGTTTGACCATTTCGACCAGCAAAGCACCATCCGGACTGTCGATCACCGGAGAGATATCACCGGTTTTCATCACCCGCAGATGGGGACTGGCAAGACGGACGATCTCCATGTGAGTCGGATTATCTTTGGGAGCGCTGATCATGGAATAGGTGATGGTCTCCATTTTGCCGAGTTTGCCGAAAGCGGCAGAACGTTTTGCCGGAGCATTTTTCACCACCGAACTCCACAATTCTTTAGCACGGATGCGGGCGAGCTTGACGCTTTCAGCTTTGCGGAAGTCGGCAGTAAGTTTGGCTTTGGCCTCTTCGAAGGTCATCGCGCGGGGCATGATGCGATTCTGCAAAAACGCCACCACCACGCCATTGGCGGAACGGCGGGGACGGGTCAGCGGAGAAATGGTGTCAGACAGCGGCATACTGCGCAATTCAGCGATAAGTTCCGGAGATTCGATCTGATCGATCTTCTGGGACTGGAACAAAACATTTTTGGCTTCGATGACGGTAAGTTTGTTGTCAGCGGCGATATTGCGGAAAATTCCGGCACGTTTGGCGGGCTCCTTGGCCTCATCCATTGCCGTAACGACGGCACGGTAGAAAGCATTCATGCGGGCGGCGGCAAGTTCGCCGGCTTTCTGTTCGACCAGAATCGGACGGATGGTCTTGACATCGGCACCGGTGAATCCGCGTTCTTTGATGAAATCTTCCACAAATTTGTCGGTGACACTCTTTTCAGCGGCTGCCTTGTAGGGAGCGGAGGGCAATTCGACCACGAGAGCATCGAGCTTGCCGGGAACGACATAATCCGCTTTGTGTTCGCTCATATACTTTTTGAGCATCGCATCGTCGATTTTGACCAATTTGGCAAATTCATCACCCTTGACCTGGAACGCGCGGATGGCGACCCGGGGGAAGTTGCTCTTGTAGATCGCTTCAACTTCCTGATCGGTGACCGTCACGTCCCGGGAGAGAGCGCCGGGCAATCCCTGAACGATCATGCAATTGCGGATGGCATTGACCAGATCGGAGGAGGAAAGCTGATTGTTTTTGAGATATTCGTTATATTTTGCCTGAGAAAATTTGCCGTTTTCGCTGAACTGCGGGAAAACCCGCACAAAAGCGGCGATATCTTTGTCAGCATAGGTGAAACCGAGCTGTTCGGCACGTTTCAACACGCAGTGGAAATAGAAAAGCGTCCGGACTTCCCGCTGGAAACGGTTGCCGGTAAGCGATTCAAAAACCTGGAAGTCGCGATCGAGATCCAGCAGTTCACCATAGGTGACCTTTTTGCCGAATGCAGTACCGACTTTCTGATTTTCCGGTCCGCCGGAAAAAGCACATCCGCCGCGCCCCGGAGTCAGAAAATCCATAAAGGCGATGATGATGACTGCCGCAAAGATACCAAAGAGCCAGCGACTGTGTTTGTGAAACATTGAGTTGAGTTTTTTGATGACCATTTCCAGTTTTCTCCTTTTGAATAAATTTATGTTTTAATTGTTTTGTTTATTACCTGTTTTATTGATATTTCCCGGCTGAACCGTTACGGTAACAGCGGCGGGATGAATTTCGATTTCACGGATCCGGCCGGAACTGAAATTGCGCATAAGTTCCGGACAGTAGAGCCGGACATTCAGCTGTCCGGGGCGGTTGGCAAGCAGTTCCGCCGAAAGGTCGGCGACCACATAAAGTTTTTCCGGTTCGATCTCCTCAAAGACCGCCGGGGGCGCCGTGATGACCACCATCACCCGGGACACCGACGGCAGAAAATCCATCTGACGCTGCATCGATGCCAAACCGGAGAAAGTGTGCGGGAAGAGATAACGCACCGGGATATTTTCAAACACCTTGCGCTGATTGAGTACCGGTGAAATATCGACCTTTACGATCGTCTCATTGGCGCTGATAACGATATTCGGCAATTGGGGACGATTGAGTTTGAGATTCTGGGTGAAGTTGCGGTCAAAATCAAGTTTAAGTTCTTCGGTTTCAATGCTTTCGACCGCATTGACCTCGTTTTCCGGTCCGCCGATACGGACGGTTGCCGGGTCACAGGAGAGCGCTTTGAGTTCGAAACCGTCCAGCACTTTGCCGGAGGTCTTGGGCACGACCCGCACATCCCGCTGAATATACATCTGCACCGGAAGCTCTACGATTTCCGGCTCGATGCGGGTGATCTCGACATCTTTGCGGCGTTCAAAATTACGTTCATCCAGACGGATACGGAATTTGCCGTTCTGCCGGTCGTTGCGATTGATTTTGATGACACCTTTGATTTTGAGGTTCTGCAATGCCCGTTCGGTACCTTTGGCGGTGACGCGGACATCAAGTTTGTAATCTTCGGGGAGGAACAATCCGGCGGCGGCCGACAACTCCATCGGCACCGTGAAATTTTTGGAAACCTTTTCCCGGTCGCTCAGGTTCCAATAGAGCAATCCGGCCAGAGCCAGAGCCAACAGTTTACGCCAGATGTCTTTGCGGAAAAAATTTATTATGAACTTCATTTTTTATCCTCCGCATCAATAGTTTCAGCGAGGTCGCCGCTTTCTTCCTGGGCGCTCACCAGTTGGATGGTTTCGTCAAGTTCATGAGAATCCTTGCCCACGACCAGAGTTTCCAGCATCCGGTTGAGACCGAATTCAGAAAGGTCACGATGCAGTTCACCGTCATAAGCGATACAGACACCGCCGGACTCTTCGGAAATCATGATCGTTACCGCATCGCTCTCTTCGGCGATACCCATCGCCGCACGGTGGCGGGTTCCCAGATGGGGGGAAATTTCCTTGGAACGGGTCAGCGGCAGGATCGCCCGGGCGGCAACAATCCGGTCGCCCCGGATGATGACAGCGCCGTCATGCAAAGGCGAATTGGGGAAAAAGATCGATTCAAGCAGTTGCGAATTGACCTGTGCGTCCAGTTGGATGGCATCGTCGATCAGAGATTGCAACTGTTCTTTGCCTTCAATAACGATCAATGCGCCAATCTTGCTGCCCGCCATATTGACTACGGCATCCTCGATTTCGCTGATGACCTCTTTGCGGTGGCGTTTTTCCATAACCAGTCCCAGCTGGGTAAGTCCCCGGCGGACCTCCGGCTGGAATATGATCAGAAGTGCGATGATCGTCGAACCGTAAAATTCTTCAAACAACATGGTGATGACCGGCAGCTCCATAATTCGCGCCAGCACCCAGATGCTCAACAGCAGCACCACCAGCACCAGCATCATCCGGGAGCCGTGAGTTTTGCGGGAGTAGTACAACACGACATAGATTGCGGAAAACAGAATAACGATTTCCAGCAGCTGCCGCCAGTTCAAAATGATTTCCCAAAATTGAGTCATTGCTCTTTCAACCTCCGGTAATGAGTTGCAGCGATCATAGCATTACGCAGTTCCCGCACCGCATGGGTACGGATGACTCCGATTTTCAGTGCAGCAAGTTCCAGTTCGACGGCGAGCGTTTCACCGGAACGGCGGGCGGGCAGAGATTCCCCGGTGACTTCGCCGAGGAAACTTTTTCTGGAAACGCCGACGACCAGTCTCTCCGGAGATGCGATCGTTTCCAGATCCCGCAACAATTCCCAGCATTGCCCGGCGGTTTTGGAAAATCCGATCCCCGGGTCAAGCATAATATTTTTTTCATCAACGCCGCAATCAAGCGCGCGTTTTTCGGCACAGTTCAATTCAGCAGCGACGGTACGGGCAACGCCGTCCGGGTATTCGCAGTAGCCGGAATCCTGCATAACTGCCGATTCCGCCCGGGCATGCCCGATCATCAATGCCGCCCGGTGCCGGGCAACGACCTCAGCCATTTCCGGATCCCGGAGCATGGAGACATCGTTGATAATCGCAGCGCCGGCCTTGAGTGCGGCTTCGGCGACAGCGGCATGGCGGGTGTCAACGCTGAAAATCATCTGCGGCAAACGTTTTTTGAGTTCTGCAAGCACCGGCACGACCCGGGATATTTCAGTATCCGGATCGACAGCGGCGGCGCCGGGGCGGGTCGATTCACCGCCGATATCCAGAATATCGGCCCCGTCCAGCGCCAGCGCATATCCGCGGGAAACCGCTGACTCCGGAGCAGAATCAGCATTTTCGCTGAAACTGTCTCCGGTAGCATTGACGATCCCCATGATCGCACTCCGCTTTAAATTGCGGATAAAATCTTGCAGAACAAACATTTCCGGTCACGCCTCCGGAGTTTCACTCTCCGTGTTTTC
>JAEIGA010014047.1_pt1 | contig 12176 bp, 8 predicted proteins | sample 9270691 | NCBI WGS metagenome assembly JAEIGA01 (sample SAMN17057246, study PRJNA624740) | gut metagenome | biome: biome; isolation source: fecal sample | host: Bos grunniens | place: China: Xizang | collected 2019
AACTCCATCTCCCTATCTATCAATTCCTTAAGGAACCACTTATCCGTCGTTTTGGTCAAGAGTGGTACGATGAACTCTGCCTTGTAGCAGATGAATGGCACAAGCAATGTAAAAACTCCTAAACTTCTAAACACTAAACAAATGATTGCTTCAATCATTACCATCGGAGATGAACTACTGATAGGTCAAGTGGTAGATACTAATTCAGCATGGATGGCTCAACGCCTCAATGAGGTGGGTATTAGTTTGTATCAAATAACCTCTGTTCATGACAATCGCGAACATATTCTTCAGGCTTTAGACGAAGCTTTTTCTCGTGCGGATATTGTTCTTACTACGGGTGGCTTAGGTCCTACCAAAGATGATATCACCAAGCATGTCATGTGTGAGTATTTTGGAACGACCCTCGTGGAAGATCCTCAAGTACGCGCACATATACACGATTTATATAAGGATCGTCCAGAGGCACTTAACCGCTTGACAGCCACTCAATGGCTTGTCCCTCAAACCGCAACTATCCTTACTAATAGAGTAGGTAGTGCACCTATCATGGTGTTCCAGAAAAACACTTTTGAAACTTCTAGAACAGTTAGAACTTCTTCAACAGAAGGAGCAAAGTTCCTTATCGCCATGCCAGGTGTTCCTCACGAGATGAAGATCGCCATGAACGAACAGGTACTCCCTTATATTAAATCAAAGGTTAATGGCGAAAGGTTAAAGGTAGATGATATCTTCCACCGCACGATTCTTGTCCACGGTATCCCCGAATCCAAACTTGCTATACTCATCGAAGATTGGGAGAAGGCGCTTCCTTCTTCTATTCACTTGGCATACTTACCCAAGGACGGTATTATCCGCTTGCGATTGAGCAGTTATGGCGAAGCTACAAAAGAAGAACTCCAATCCCATATTGATACCCTTCTACCGCTTATAAGCGATTATTTGCTTGCACTTGAGGACATCTCTTTGGAGGCTCTTGCTGGCCGTTTGCTCAAGCAGCAAGGCAAGACCATTGCCACTGCTGAGAGTTGCACGGGTGGTCGTTTAGCGGCTACTTTGAATGCACAGCCAGGCTCTTCGGCTTACTATATGGGTTCAGTAGTTGCGTATGATAATTCTGTAAAAACCAATGTCTTAGGTGTATCACCTATAACACTTAATACCGAAGGTGCAGTTAGCGAATCCACAGTCCGCCAGATGGCAGAGGGTGTTCGCTCTTTGCTCAATACCGATTATGCGATTGCTACATCGGGCATTGCAGGTCCAACAGGTGGTACTCCTGATAAACCTGTCGGTACTGTTTGGATTGCCTGGGCAACGCCAAGGGGTACAGAAGCGAAGTGTTTTCATTTCGGTGTTGCCCGCGAACGCGAACAAATCACTCAACGTGCTGTGACCGAAGCACTTGTTAGATTAGTTAAAACACTTTCCACCCGGAGCGCGGCAGGATGTTGATTGCCGCGCAACGTTGTCAGTATTGTCGTTAATATAAAATAACCATGGAATTTATTAATGAGTTGTTTTTAGCGCCCTCCGTGACTCAATCAATAGTTATGCTAACTTTGGTTGTTTTCTTGGGACTTTGGGCTGGTGAGCATGTCAAGGTCAAGAACTTCACTTTCGGAGTTACTTGGATTCTCTTTGTGGGTATTGCGCTCTCCTCTTTCGGTATCACGATTGACCCTGAAGTATCATCTTTTGCTAAGAATCTAGGACTCATCCTCTTTATCTATTCTATTGGTCTTCAGGTGGGGCCATCATTCTCGCCTTTTGGAAAGAGTGGCTTGCGCCTTAATCTTCTCGCTGTGGCAATTGTTGTGTTAGGGTGTGTTATTACCATTCTTTTGCACTATCTTACTGGCACAAAAATGACTATTATGGCGGGTATTATGTCAGGTGCCGTTATGAACACCCCTTCATTAGGTGCTGTTCAACAGACAGCTTCTGATATGGGTATTGCATCTGCAGATATAGCTATGGGTTATGCGTTAGCATATCCATTGAGTATTGTGGGACTTATTCTTTCTTTCGAACTTATTCGTTGGTGTTGCCGCATTAATCTTAATAAAGAAGATGAAGCGCTCCGCCAAGAACATATTTCTGATGATGATCCCATTTGCGTAGATATCCGTCTATCTGTCACTACTTCCATTACACTCAAACAGTTACACGATATATGCCCTATCGACCATATGATGGTCAGTCGTGTTACCCGTGCTGATGGTACAGATGAACTAGTGGATGCATCTACTATCTTAAATCCTAATGATATTATTCGAATTGTCAGCGACAAGCGTCACGAGAAAGACTTACAAGTCTTGGGTGAGATAACACACTATGGTTTTCGTGGTCGTGAACGCTCTAATCACCTTATCTCTCGTCGTATTGTGGTAACGCGTACCGAGTGTAATGGCAAGCGTCTTTCCTCTTTTGATGTACGCCATCGCTACCACGCTACTATCACCCGTATCAATCGTGCGGGTGTAGAGTTGTTGGCTACACCAGATTTTATTTTGCAGCTCGGTGACCGCATTATGGTTGTAGGTGATAGAGATGATGTGCGTCAGGTTGCAGATATTTTTGGTAATGAGCTCAAGCGTTTGGATTTGCCTAACTTGATGCCTATTTTCTTTGGAATCTTCTTGGGCGTATTACTAGGTTCGTTGCCTATTGCTATTCCTGGTATGAACATTACCTTCAAACTTGGTCTTGCAGGTGGTTCTCTGATTGTTGCTCTGTTGATTGGTCGTTTTGGTCCTTACTATAATATGGTGACTTTTGCTACTACCAGTGCCAATATGATGCTCCGTCAAGTCGGCTTGACACTTTTTCTTGCAGCAGTTGGTTTGAGCGTAGGTGATGGTTTTATTTCAACGATTATCGATGGTGGATATATGTGGGTTTTATATGGTGTACTTATCACAATGATTCCATTGGTCTTGATAGGATTCATTGCATATAAAGTTCTACATATCAATTATTTCAAGGTAGTAGGTCTTCTTATTGGTGCAATGACAGGTGCTCCGGCTTTGGGCTATGCACAGAGTCTCTCTGACAAGAACGACCAAGCCTCTGTTTGTTATGCTACCGTTTACCCACTCACGATGTTCCTTCGTGTTATGGCAGGACAATTACTGATAGTCTTCTTCTGCTCGTAACTCAACATTTGACTTGCAACTTTCGACTTTCGAACCCTGTAGGCACTCCGTGCCGTCCTCTAAACAACATAAAAGGCGTCTTTTGAAGGCGACTTTTTTTGTAAATATAATTGAGGTTTTTGAGGGTTTGAAATCCTCGAAACCCTCAAATCCCTCAACCCTATCTTTCAATAAAATTTTGGTTAATTTACTGCAATTTACTACTTGATGAGTTTTATTCTCCCGTTCGCTTTACTCCTGTCGTAGGAGTTACGCCAGGCGCTCACTATCGAACATTATCAATGTTCTTCAGGTAGTGAAAAGAATAAATTTTGTTTTAATAAAATGTTCCACGGACTTTTCGCAGATGCCATGAATGTGTCCGTGGAAAAAATTAGAGAATAGCTTAACTTTTAGATTATCAATGTGATTTTTTCGTTTTGTTTAGTTTGTAACGTGTCGTTTTTGTCGTTTATGTCTCGGTATATATGCCGGGTATCCCCCCGCCTCTACACCCTACACTTTACACTCTCCACTAAACAGTAGGCGTAGCCGTCCTCTAAACTCTAAACTATCAATCACGGGTTCATTACGGGTTCATAGCGTAGGAATAGCGGTAGAGAAGTGGTTGAGTAGTGTAGAGTGGAATCGAGTACGGTTGAGTAGTTGTAAACAATGATTTTACGATAATTCACAAAAATCTTGCAAGAATGAAAAAAAAGTTGTAACTTTGCAGGCGTAATGAGTCCACGCTTTGGGCGATGTTGAAATATTAACTATTAATTGTTAATTATTAACTATCTACGGGTGGGCAGTTATTGACATAAGATAGGCGTCATAAGCGCTATGTTTTGGCTTTACGAATCTCGCAAGTTCTTATCTGTTTCAAAACATTGCAGCATTTTGATGTCCTCGGGATGTGTATATCCAATACGCTCGTACCAACTTATATTGTGTACGCGCGCATATGTACATATTCAGCGTGGACTCGGTGTTGCTTGTTCTAATCAGAAGGCAATGCGAGAGCCTCGTAAAGCGGAACAGCAACAGTGCAGTCCCGCTTTTTTTGTAGAAAAGCGGAGCAGCATTTTAGCTGGCCACCGCTTTTTTTTGTATACCGAAGTATGAATATTAATAACAACTAAATATTAACCAATTTAAAAGTTTATCACTATGAAGAAAATTTTGATGGTAGCTATGAGCTTAATCATAGCATGTGGTGCAAGTTATGCACAAGACGCAAAAGAAATTTTGAAAGAGCGTCAAGTAACAGCTAAATTAGCGAAGAAAGAGTTGACTGCTAAAGTGGACAAAACCACCAAGAAAGAAGCAAAACGCCTTATTAAAGAAGGTTGGGTTGTAAGTCCTGGTTCTCTACCATTGGCAAAGCAATTAGAACGTTCTTATTTGATGGAGTTTGAGTATGATGAGAACTTATTCCCTAAATATATTATGGCTAATGCGCAGTCTATAGGCGAGAACTATGACGCAGCTAAGACAGCGGCAACATCATTAGCTATTACCAATTTAGCTGGTCAAATCCAAACAGAAGTTACTGCGCTTATAGAGAATACTGTAGCTAACCAACAATTGGCTGCTGAAGATGCTGCAAGTATTTCTGAGACCGTAATGGCAAGCAAGAATTTGATTAGCCAATCTATTGGTCGTGTGATACCAGTTGTAGAGTGCTATCGTGTATTGGATAATGGTAACCGTGAGGTGATGGTACGTATTGCATACAACGGTGAGATGGCTAAAGAGGCCGCTAAGAAGGTTATTCGTCAAGAGTTAGAGAAGAAAGGTGAGAAACTACACGAGCAATTAGATCAAGTTCTTGGTTTCTAATGAAACGATTTCCTTTGATAATATGTGCACTATTGATATGCTTGGTGTCACTAGCTGGTGACATTAAGCATATCAGTATCACTTATGAATATATCTCAGACAAGCCGAATGAATCTCCAGAGCAAGCGGAGCAAACAGCATTGCATCTTGCAAAGCAAAAAGCGTTGGAAGAACATTTCGGTCTGGATGTAGTTGGTATCACTAGTACCATGCAACGCAATCGCCAAGAGGGGAATAATGTCAGCTCTTCTTCTGATGTTATTTCTCTCCGTGAAACGGCTGTCCGAGGTGAGTGGATAGAAACCACCTCACAAAAGATACTTGATAAAACTTTTCAAAAGGGCTTTTGGCATATTAAAGTGCATGTCGCAGGTCGTGCGCGCAACCATTCTACAGACAAGCCAGAGATAAAATATGCCTTTATTAATAATGTACATGACCGTCAAAACCGAGATCAATACTATGATGGAGATGATATATTCATGAGGTTCTCTTCGCCAGTGGACGGATCGTTATGCGTATATCTTATAGATGCTGAACAAAATGCGTATTGTCTATTGCCCTATCAATCAGCAACAATGGGGTATCAATCTGTAAATGCTAACCAAGACCACCTCTTCTTCTCTACCTCTACAGATCCGAATGCAGATGAATATACACTTAATACGATGCAGAATAGCGAGCACAATGTGCTCTATGTGATTTTTTCACCTAATACCTTTACTAAAGCAGTTGACCAGCAAGCGGGTAAAAATTGGCGTGATGAGCAATTACCTCGCCAATTAAGTTATGAAGACTTCATGAAATGGCTTGCTAAAAATCAAACCCGCGATGAAAATATGGTAGTTCGTCGTGAGGTGATTACGGTTAGAAAATAAATATTGAAACATTGTTATTTATAAATTTATGCGCAAATACTTTCTTATATTTCTACTATTTATATTTGCTTTGCCAATAATAGCAGAGAATGTAACCAATATCCGCGTGCGTCAAGAGGGTAAGAATATTGTCATTACCTACGACCTTAAGCAGAAATCTATTGTACGTATTGAAATGGCAACAGGCAATTCAACCGAATTTAAAGAACTGAAAGCGGTTTCGGGCGATGTAGGTAAAGGAGCATCTGCGGGAACTAATAAACAAATAGTTTTTCGTCCATTAGATGAATCTGAGAAGTTTATAGCGCAAAATGTTCGTTTTAAAGTAGTAGCACAAAGTAGTTTTGATGAATATGCAAAAAATTGGTCAACAAGAACTATGATAATGGGTCAATTCGGTTACTCTGCTACTCCTCAGTTGAGTTATGGACTTATGTTTGGACAACTCTATTACGGAATGGGTTGGTATGTTAATGCACGCTCCAATTTTAAATTCAATACTGCAGCAGAATTATCTTGTGATAAGAATGGAAGTATTGATGGTATTACTCCCTTTTATTCGGGCAAAACATCTCTTTCACATTTAATGGTTAATGCTGGTTTTATGATGGATATAGCAGAATGGATCTACTGGACTAATACTCGTTTTGAAGGATTAGGGTTCTATGTCGGAGGTGGTTATTTCAAACGAGAACTGCAATGGGAAACAGAAGATGGTACATGGGTAAAATATGCTCCAACATCTCATACTGGCTTCAGTGGAAATCTAGGTATTTTTGGCAGCTTATTTGGCGTAACAATCAATTTAGGTGTAAATACAATCAAATACAAGTATGCTGAACTCGAGGTCGGTATCGGTGTTGTATTCTAACAGAGTTAAGTATGAGAAAAAACATTCTACTATCGTGTACTTTATTGCTGTTGATAGCATCTTGTGAAAAAGATCACGATGCATTTAAGTCCACTAGGGAAAGAAGAATAACAAAAGACCTATGGTCTAACTGATGATGCAATGGCTGTATTATCTAATTGAAGAACTAAATAAATTTCGTTATGAGAAAAATATTTTTCTTTATGCTACTGATATGCAGTAGCGCACTTGTTGCCCAATCCAACATCAGTGCACCAATGGATTTTTACATTGAAGAGGAGGTTATTCCTGCAGTTCTTAATGTAGTACCAGGTACATTGCAATTCGTAGATCAAGACAACAATAATGTGATTGATGCTAACGAAAGTTGCAAAATTCGCTTTCAAATCTCAAATACTGGTCGAGGAGATGGTTATGGATGCGTGGCACGAACTACAGTTACTGGTAATGCTCAAGGTATCTCCATTTCAGATATTCAGCTTCCAGTAATTCCTGCAGGTGCGAAACAATGGGTAGAGATACCTATATCTTCTAATGCATATACCCAAACTGGAGAAGTCGCATTGAGCATTGTTGTTAATGAGCCAAATGGATTTGGTACAGAGCAAATAAAATCTACAATAGGTACAAGTAAACTTAAAACACCTTATATTAATGTTGTAAGTTATAAAATTTTAGGTTCTAATCATGGTATTTTAGAGAAACGTAAACCATTTACTTTACAAATCATTGTGCAAAATACAGACCAAGGAACAGCTCATAATGTAAATATTAATGTTGAGTTGCCGCAAAATGTTAATCGTTTAAGTGGAGATGTTGCGCACTTGCAAATCCAGTCTTTAAAGGCAGGTGAAAGTAGAACTTGTGAGTACGAGTTAATCGCTAATCAAGAAGCTGCGGAGAAGATGGATATAAAAATTGCGTTGTCCGAAAAGCAAGGAAGATATGCTGAGGATGCAAACATTCCTCTGCAATTTGGTCAGCACATTGGTGGCAGTATAGCGATGAATGTGCAACGACAAGACCATGTGGTGGAGATTGAACGCGCTTCGCTAGTATCTGCTGTGGATGAAAATATACCAGTAACCAACATAAAGAGTAGCCATACTTTTGCTGTAATCATAGCCAACGAAAATTACCAATCTGTTGCATCCGTACCATTTGCACTCAACGATGGTAATATCTTCCGTGAATATTGTCTTAAGACGTTGGGTATCCCTGAAAAACAAATAAAGTACATACCAAATGCAACAGGAAATCAAATCAAAGCGCAAGTTACTTGGTTGCAGAATATTTGTGAGGTGTTTGAAGATGCACAAATCATCTTCTATTACGCAGGTCATGGTATTCCTGATGAGAGCAGTCGCACCGCTTACTTGCTGCCTGTAGATGGTTTGGGAACGGATGTCACAACTGGTTATAAATTGGATGACCTATACACAGTATTAGGAAATATCCCAACCAAGAATGTTACAGTCTTTATGGATGCATGTTTCTCTGGAAGTAAGCGTGAGAATGGTATGTTGGCTTCTGCACGTGGTGTGGCTATCAAAGCTCGTAGTGGTATGCCAAAAGGTAATATGGTTGTCTTCTCCGCTGCACAAGGCGATGAGACAGCATATCCAGATTATGAAGAAAAACATGGTATGTTTACATATTTCTTGCTCAAGAAACTGCAAGAAACATCTGGCGATGTAACTATGCAAGAATTAGGCGAATATATCATTGATAACGTTCGTAAAAAGTCAGTCATAAATGGTAAAATCCAAACCCCTTGCGTAACTCCATCTGCAACATTGGATCAATCTTGGAAAGAATGGAAATTAAAGTAAGCTCAAAAAAAGATGAAGAATATAAAAACATACCTCTTAATCCTAATTTGTAGTCTGGTACTTTTCTCTTGCGAGAAAGACCAAGATGTTATATTGACGCAATTGCAAGTAGTGAAAGAGCAATTAACTCCTTCATATACCTCTATTGCAGTAGAATGTCAATTAAGCACTTCTGCTTCAATATCTTACGTTTATGTTCAGTATGCTACTACAGGTGACTTCGCAGAATATAAAGAAGTTGCAATGTATAAAAAAAATGGAAATTATAATGCCAAGTTATCTGATCTTGAAGATAATACTACCTATTATATACGTTACGCAGTTTCAAATATATATTCTGTAGGAATTTCTAAGGATGTTAGTGAAGTAAAAACATTAGCTCAGTCTGTCCCTATTTCTGTTCCTGTTGTTACCACCGCTTCCGCAAGTAATATCACAAGTACATCTGCAACTATAGGAGGTAATGTAACGAGTGATGGTGGTGCGAGTGTGACGGAACGTGGTGTGGTGTATAGCACTAGTAAAAAACCAACAACCTCAAATAGCAAGAAGACCAGTGGTAGTGGAACAGGACGTTTCTCTATAAGTTTGACAGGTTTATCTAATGGAACCACCTATTATGCTCGTGCTTATGCGATTAATAGCAAGGGAACAGCATATGGCAATGAGGTTAGTTTTACTACCCAAACTTATTCTGTACCTGTTGTTACCACCACTTCCGCAAGTAATATCACAAGTACATCTGCAACTGTAGGAGGTAATGTAACGAGTGATGGAGGAACGAGTGTTACTGAACGTGGTATAGTGTATAGCACTAGTCAAAATCCAACAACCTCAAATAGCAAGAAGACTAGTGGTAGTGGCACAGGTTCATTCTCTGTTGGTTTGACTGGTTTGACCGAGGGTACTACTTACTATGTTCGTGCTTATGCAATCAATAGCAAGGGTACAAGTTACGGTGAGCAAGTAAGCTTCACGACTACTTCTTATTCTTTGCCTACGGTTACTACCATTTCAGCAAGTAATGTAACAACTACAACTGCTACAGTTGGTGGTAATGTGACGAGTGATGGTGGTGCGACTGTAACGGAAAGAGGTGTGGTGTACAGCACTGTGTCTAATCCTGTGATCAACAACATTTATCACACTACAATAACGTCGGGTAGTGGAACAGGTTCGTTCTCTGTTGCTTTGACTGGTTTGACCGAGGGTACTACTTACTATGTTCGTGCTTATGCAATTAATAGCATGGGTACAAGTTATGGTAGTCAAATTAACTTTACAACGAATACTTCTTCTAGTGGTGGAGTAGAGAATGGTCATGAATATGTGGATTTGGGGTTACCAAGTGGATTGAAGTGGGCTACTTGTAATGTAGGAGCTAGTAAGCCAGAGGACTATGGTGGTTATTTTGCCTGGGGTGAAACAACCACTAAATCAACCTATGATTGGAGTACTTATAAATGGTGCAAGGGAACTGAAGATACGCAAACGAAGTATTGCACCAATAGTAGTTATGGTACAGTGGATAATAAGACATTGTTGGATAAAGAAGATGACGCTGCGGCAGCTAATTGGGGTGGAAATTGGCGCATGCCAACCAAAGCAGAGCAAGAGGAGTTGCAAAATAATTGCACTTGGACTTGGACAACGCAGAATGGAGTGAACGGTTTTAAGGTGACCAGTAAGAGCAACGGCAACTATATTTTCCTCCCCGCAGCGGGCTACCGTAGCGACAGTTCGCTCTACCGCGCAGGCAGCTACGGCTACTACTGGTCGAGTTCGCTCAACACGGACTACCCGATCCGCGCGTGGGGCGTGTTCTTCAGCTCAGACTTCGTGCTCAGGTACAGCAGCTATCGGTACTATGGGTTCAGTGTCCGTCCAGTGTGCCAGTAGAATTTATTGCTTAACTGGCAAAAAAAAATAATGAATACATTCGGCGGACTTTGTGTAACGGGCGCTCGCGGTAGCGAGCTACCCAGCCCGTTAGAAAAAGACTGCCACTAAATACGAAATATAATAAATGCAACTAAAAGAGGTTTTTTCAAAAGAGCAATCACGAATAACAGAGAAAAGTATCGGACGATTTTTCTCGTACTGAATAATTTCTGAGAACTTGTCGCGGACATTTTAGAATGCAGCAAGACTTGTTTGAGGGGAAATCCGCAGAAAAAAAATCTTACAGAGTTAAATTATTGATTTTCAATTGATACAAATCAAAAATATAGTTATCGTAAATCCCGTATTTCCCGTAAATCCCGTATTCGTTGTTTACGGAAAATACGGGATTTACGGTCTATATATAACCTCCTAGCTTGTTTATTTCATCCTTGTTTTCACACCGTAGGGAGAAGCAAGGTTAGAGGTGAAAACTGAAAACAATATACCTCACTTGTCTATTACTTTCTCCTACCGAAGGAACTCCGCAGGAACTCCGAAGGAACACGCTATTTAACGGCGAATGGAACGAATGAAACGAAATCACTATGATTAATACTATTGTCCTTACAAAATTAAATAGTATGGGAAGATAAAAAGGTATTAAGCAAATTATATTCAAAAATACTTGCTAGATTAAGCAAAAAGTTGTATCTTTGCAGGGTTTTACTTGAAAGTCTAAAGTTTAAAGTCAAGAATATATGTACGCAATAATAACAGGAGCAAGTTCGGGATGCGGATACGAGTATGCCCGAGTAATGGCACAAAAAGGATATAACCTCCTTATCGTCAGCAACGAAGAAGCTATACACGACAAAGCAGAGCTTCTTCGCCAAGATTATCCCGTAACAGTCCTTTCACTCGTGCAAAACCTTGGCACACAAACAGCTGCCAAAGAACTCTATGACTACTGCAAAGAGCAAGGACTAGAAGTGGAAGTGCTCATCAACAACGCAGGCGTATACCACGATCGTGATTTCTTGGATGATTCAGAGGGCTTTAATCAGCTCATCTTCAATCTGCACATGCATACACCAGCTATGCTGATGTACTATTTCGCTCAGGATATGGTCAAGCGTGGCAAGGGATATATTCTCAATATGTGCTCCATCACAGCTGATATTGCCGTACAACGATTGGGCAGTTATAGCGCTACCAAAGCTTTCTTGCGCAACTTCACTCGCTCCTTGCATGTGGAGCTCAAGGGCAAAGGGGTGTATGTCACGGATGTTACCCCAGGAGCAATCAATACAGGACTATATAACATTCGTCCATGGCTCACAAAGATGGGTTTGGTGCTCGGATATATCGTAGAACCTGACTATCTAGCACGCCGTGCCGTGAGAGCCATGATGAGGGGTAGAGCCAAAGTGTCGGTGCCAGGCGTGTGGAATACCATATTGCTGTTTTTTGTGGCGTTGATACCTACCTGTGTGCTCAGATTGGTTCGTAAACTGAAAATATTTTGATATGATTGAGAAACTAGAAAATAGAGCTTGGAAGGTACTCAAGTCCGAGAATATATTGAATCTTGGTCAATGGTTGAATGTGCGCCAAGAGTTGGTGGAGTTGCCTTCGGGTAAGCAGATACCGACATGGTTTGTGTTGGATTTTCCCGATTGGATCAATGTCATAGCGATTACCAAGGATGGTGATTTTGTGATGGAAGATC
>JAEIGA010014048.1_pt1 | contig 12176 bp, 11 predicted proteins | sample 9270691 | NCBI WGS metagenome assembly JAEIGA01 (sample SAMN17057246, study PRJNA624740) | gut metagenome | biome: biome; isolation source: fecal sample | host: Bos grunniens | place: China: Xizang | collected 2019
CTCATTGACATCAGGCCGTGGTACATTCACAATGGAATACGCAGAATACGCTCAAGTTCCAACTGACGTTCAAACAAAACTCTTGAAAGCTTACGAAGAAAGCAAAAAAGACGAAGATTGATAAAATCTCCACTAAATACAAAAACTCCCGCGAAGAAATTCACGGGAGTTTTTTTATGTCCAGGAAATGAAAAGATACGAAAACTTCCTTAGTAACTTTTTCCTCAAAAATATTTTCATAATTACAAAATAATCTTAACATTTGGCACGTTTAATTCACGTTTTGTTAACAATTTAAAACCGATATGCTCAATGGTATATAACGGAGCTCTTACACTATGAAAAAAATATCTTTATTATTGGCATCGATGATGTTAATATTCATCGTGTCATCATGCGACAGAATTGAAGACGGTGCTTATTCCCCAAAAGAAAAAATAAGCAAAATTTATTCCGACGACATGGACGGCGGCAAAGAACTTGAATCGGTCTGGAATTGGAATAAAAAACAATTACAATCAATCGATTACTACTGGAACGATAATATAGATTATTCAGAATATTATACTTATAATGATGATGGCAGAATTGAATCTATCTTAGATATCGATAATGATGAAAAAATCAGATATGAATATGATGATGAAAAATTATCCAAGGCTTACTATTATGATGGAGGCGAATTGGTGTACAAATATGATTTCGTTTATGACGGAAAGAAATTATCAAAAATTATATGGAAAGTCAATACTGATGATTTTTGGAAGAAAAACTCTGAAAAAAGACATTTAGACCCTATCAATATTATAATGCCTCAATATGACATCAAAAATGTTAAGAAATTTGTGACAAAAGCTAATCTCAACAGAGACAATACAACCGAACTCCCTATCAAATTAGAATGGGACAATGATAATGTTTCAAAAATGTCTATGGATATAACAATAGATGGCTATTCTATAGGAATTATAATGGAATTCAAATATGATGACAAGTTGAATCCATTCAAGAATTTATTGACATTATACCCAGAAGAATCTAGCTGCTTTGAATTCAGCAAAAACAATGTAACAGAAATAAAATATACAGAATATATTAAAGAAGGTTCTTATTACGATTCAGATACTGACGTAGATTATTTCGCATATACATACGATGGCAAATACCCTGTTACTAGAGATAACGGCTGGAGCAAAGAATATTTTGAATACAAATAATATTTAATACGTAAAATAAAAGGTCATTTCGAACTGAAGTGACCTTTTATTTTCAATTATCCAATCACTCCACTGTCCAAAACCACCGGCTCCGTCTCGTGATAGATGATATTAGCATTATTACAATTCAAGACTGTCTGTATTTAAAAGAAAATCTATGACACTCATATATAGTACACCTTGATCGTTGAACCAAGGCTTTGTCGCTGTTCGCTGAATGACAATCTTTCTGAAAGAATCATCTATGTTGCGGAAAGACTGTAGTTCCTGCTTCATTTTTTCCTCATTGGATATTTCGTACGCCGATTGTATGTAATAACGCTTATCTCCTTTATTCGCTATGAAATCCACCTCTAATTGTTTCTTCACATATTTGTCGTCTTTCTTTTCATTTACGGTAACAACACCAACATCGACGCTATATCTTCTTCTTAAAAGCTCATTATAAATAATATTCTCCATAATGTGATTTTCTTCCTGTTGACGAAAATTGAGTCGGGCATTGCGCAAACCAACATCAACGAAATAATATTTCATTGGCGTTCCTATATACTTACGACCTTTGACATCGAATCTATGAGCTCTTTCAATTAAGAAAGAATCAACGAGATAGTCGATATACGACGAAATAGTGAACTGCGAAAGTTTCATATTATTTGACGATTGAAATGTATTTGCCAAACGCTGAGGATTAGTAAGAGAACCTATAGACGATGCCAAAACATTTGTGAGAATTCCAATTTCCTCACGACCTTTCAGCTTATAACGATTTATTATGTCGGAAAGATAAACCTGTTCAAACAAGTTTTTAAGATAAGACTCCCTTTCATCGTCAAAGTCCATGCTCCAAATCAATGGCATTCCTCCATAACGACAATACAAGGTCCATAATTTTTCCTTGTCAATATCGGAGATACTACAAACCTCAGAGAAACTAAAAGGATACACTCTTATCTCATCACCTCTGCCTCTGAATTCTGTTATTATGTCGCTCGAGAGAAACTTCGAATTGCTACCCGTAACATAAACATCTACATTTGATAAATGCAAAAAGCCATTCAATACTGGTACAAAATCCTCAACCAACTGAATCTCATCTAAAAGAATATAATATTTCTCATCATCGGTAATTCTACTTTTGACGTAATTATACAATTCTTCCGGATTAAGATATTTTCTATTTGAAAAATCATCTAATGCTAATGCTATGATACGATTATCCGCAACCCCTGATTCTATCAACTTGCGACGAAACAATTTGAAAAGCAAGTACGACTTCCCACATCTCCTTACACCTGTAACGATTTTAATCAGACCATTGTCTCGTTTTCTAAACAGCCAATCAATATAATCTATCCTATCGACCTCTTTCATTTTATTTATTTTTTTAGCAAATATAGAAAAAATCTTAAATAAAAAGTGTTTTTATTTAAGATTTTAGCAATAATTAAAAATATTTTAAATAGAATTCTCACCCAATCACTCCACTTCCCAAAACAACCGGCTCCGTCTCGTGATAGATGATACCGAATTGTCCGGCTGCTACTCCTGAGATAGCTTCGTCTGAAATGATTGTCAAACCGCTTTCGGTGAGTTTTAAATTACCTAAATTAAATCCAGGTTGATGGCGTATCTTATAACGTACTCTCTGTCCGTCAGCTAATGTAATAGCAGGATTCATTGCCATGACATCAACCAAGTCGATGTTGTTTGTATATTGAGCTATTGGGTCGTAGCCTTTTGAAACGTAGATAAGATTTCTCTCTGTGTCTTTCTTCACCACGAACCAAGGACCTCCGCCTAAGCCTAAACCTTTTCTCTGACCTATTGTATGGAACCAGAATCCCTTATGTTTTCCGAGTTTCTTGCCTGTTTCCATCTCTATGATGTCGCCTTCTTTTTCGCCTACATATTCTCTGATATAATCATTGTAGTTGATTTTACCCAAGAAACATATCCCTTGAGAGTCGTGGCGTTGAGCGCTTGGAAGCTTATGGAATTCCGCTAAACGACGCACCTCAGCCTTTGGCAAATCGCCGATTGGAAACATCGCCTTTGATAATTGATGATATGTTATTCTTGCAAGGAAATCGGTTTGGTCTTTAAAAGTATCGACTGCTGTGCCGAGCCATGAGATGCCGTTTTCATCATACCACTGACGTGCGTAATGACCAGTTGCTATTCTGTCGAATTGATATCCCATCTTTTCCTCAAAGGCTCCGAACTTAATCATTCGATTGCACATGACATCAGGATTAGGAGTTAGTCCTTTGCGAACAGAATCCATGGTATAACTTGCAACACGGTCGTAATATTCTTTTTGCAAATCGACGATGTCGAATTTACATCCGTATTTTTTTGCTATGTAAGTTGTTATCTCAATGTCTTCTTCGGAAGGGCAATCCATCAAATCGTCTTTACCTTCGAGACCTATTTTGATATAGAAGATATGAGGATTATAACCTTGTTCTTTCAATAAAGGAACCATCACAGAGCTGTCAACGCCACCGGATACTAAAGCTGCTATTTCCATCGATTTATTATTTATTTAACATTAAGAGAAGTAAACTGTTTTTTGACAACTGCTACATAACCTGCATTTTCAAATTCTTTTTCTGCAGAGCCATAAAACGCACCTAAGCGTTTTCCTTTGTAAGCAGCCCAGTAGCGGTCGCCATACGAGTAATGCCACCATTGTCCAGGATGCTGCACGAAATCCTGCGATTTCATCAACCTCAGAAGATATTTCTGATTACTCTTCTGTTCTTTTGTCAATGTTACCAATCCCGTGTTCTTCTCATGATATTTTGTTCCGTAATCCAATTCTTTACCATCAGCATAGCATAAAGCCAAATCTACGGCTGCGCCTGTGTCGTGACCGCCCATGCTGGCGTCAGGACTTTTCACCTTATGTTTTAGCTGCGACAGCAGTTTCGCACGTCCGATATTAGGATTCTCAAGCTCCATTTTTTCAAGTTCATTTTTCCATATCTCATAGAGCTTTATGCGTGAACAATATGCACTATATATCTTTATATACAAGTCATCAGGCAATCTGTCAGCGATTTTATAAAGACGTAACGCCACATTTTTACGTAACAAAACAGGTTGCTCAACAGTGCTGCTATTGATGATAATCTTAGGATGTCGGACCAATTCAACCAAAGGCTCGTACGACTCTATTGGGCGAACCATTCCGATGTTTTTTCTCGACATACGTTTCTTAAGTCCCAGCTTGCATAAAACGAAGTTGAAATAAAAAGCGAACTTATAACGACGTCTTTTAGAATGTAAGATATAGAACATCAGACAAAGCACGGCAAGCACAATTGCAGCTATGATGAATTCTTCTATATGGAATCTGATATAATTCATGCTTATTTATTTAATTCAACTACTATAGGACAATGGTCGGAGAAATTGACTTCCGGCATTATAGATACACTCTGCAAAGAATCATTAAGATTTTCAGTCAGGATGTGATAGTCGATGCGCCAACCTTTATTATTCTGTTTTGCGTTAGCGCGATAGCTCCACCAGCTGTAGTTGTGAGGTTCTTTATTCAAGAATCTGAAGCTATCGGTATATCCGTCGTTTAAGAATTTTGTAAACCATTCTCTTTCTTCAGGGAGGAATCCTGACGACTTAGCATTACGAATAGGGTCGTGGATGTCTATTGCCTCATGACAGATGTTATAGTCGCCCGATATCACTAGTTGAGGGCGTGACTTTCTCAGTTCATTAACGTAGTTATGGAAGAAGTCGAGCCATTTCATCTTGAAGTCCTGACGTTCGTCTCCGCTTGTTCCAGAAGGATGATATACGCTCACCACCGACAAGTCGCCGAAGTCGGCACGAATGAATCGGCCTTCGTCATCGTATTCAGGATTATCCATGCCATACACCACATTGTCGGGTTGTATCTTAGAAAGTATAGCCACTCCGCTGTAGCCTTTCTTTTTGGCAGGGAACCAATAGTGTTTATATCCTAGCATTTCTATTTCCATGAGAGGAATCTGGTCGTGAGTTGCTTTTATTTCCTGAAGGCAAATCACATCAGGAGAATTAGCCTCCAGCCATTGAAGCAGCCCTTTTGAGATGGCAGCTCTTATACCATTTACATTATAACTGAATATACGCATCTATAAATACTTTTTTTGCAAAAATAAAAAATTATTTAGTAAAATTCACTCATATTATAAATTCATTTTTTATATTTGAAGACTGAAATTTGAATATTGTGGATACTAGAATAAAAGCACGCATAGTCTTAATGGCGCAGAAGATTAACAAATGGCGTTTCACGCACATGTCGGAGAAACAGTTCATGCTTTTGTTAAGTGTGCCTACCGGTTTTCTGGCGGGTCTATCTGCCATTATTATCAAGAAGTTGGCTCATTATATAAGAGACTATTTCTATAACATCGCAACGCATGACGACCATTATGGATTTTTGTTTTTCATCCTTCCGGCAATAGGTATTTTGTTTACGATTATATTCTGCCGTTTCATCTTGAAAAGAGATGTTGGCCATGGCATACCGGGCATTTTATATGCCATACAGAAGAACAAGGGAGCGGTGAAGCCATACAACACCTTCGCATCTATAGTCACGAGTGCTTTGACAGTAGGTTTCGGCGGTTCTGTCGGACTTGAAGGGCCTTCGGTATCCACTGGTTCCGCCATCGGTTCCAACATAGGGCAGCTGCTGCGTCTCAACCAGAAAAACATAGTCGTGCTCATCGGCATGGGATGTGCTGCTGCACTTGCTTCCATCTTCCAGGCGCCTATCACCGGTATCATATTCGCCATTGAAGTATTTATGATTGATATTTCTATGGCCTCGTTGATACCAATCATAATATCATCATTTGTGGCAATTCTCACCTCATACTATTTCTTGGGAAGAGCTTTCGAATACACCATCACCACAAGCACTGCATTCATGCCAGCCAACTCATTGTTTTATGTAGGATTAGGATTGTTTGTAGGTCTGGTGTCAGCATATTTCATGTATGTCTATTTCAAAGTCGATAAGAAGGCTAAGAAGATAAAGTCGCCATGGATGCGATTTGCGTTAGGCGTCAGCGGACTGGGAATCTTAATCTTTATCTTCCCTGCTTTATATGGCGAAGGCTACGAAGCAATCAACGCTGCTCTCAACGGAGATAACTCCATCTTATTCGAGAACCAGATTTTCTCTAGCTTCCAGAACAACAAATGGGTTATATTAGTGCTGATGCTTGTCATCATTCTTCTTAAGGCCTTTGCCACATCGTTCACCTTCGCGGCCGGCGGCGTGGGAGGCACCTTTGCTCCGGCATTGTTCTTGGGCGCATTCTCTGGAATGTTCTTTGCCACATTGGTCAATACTCTTGGACTTGGCAGCCTCAACATCACCAACTTCGCCCTCGTCGGCATGGGTGGCGTCATCGCTGGCATGCTGCACGCTCCGCTCACCGGAATATTCCTTATCGCCGAGATAACTAACGGCTACTCACTGATGGTGCCGATGATGATAGTGTCGGCAATGTCGTACGCCATCAACAGAACATTCTTCAAAGACTCTATCTACACCAAGGCCGTCAGCGAGAAAGGCGTACGCGTCACTCACAACAAAGACGTCAGCATCCTTAATATGATTAACCTCAACAAACTCATTGAGACCAACTTCTCGACAATACGCGCTGACCAGACATTGAGAGACTTGCTCCCAATAATATCATCCTCAAGAAGAAACATCTATCCTGTGGTTGATGAAAACGGCAACTTCAAAGGTCACGTTCTCTTCGATTCCATAAGAAACATCATCTTCGACCCTGAACAATACGACACTACAATAGAAGACATCATGCTTTTCCCCGACTATCTCATCACAACAGAAGACAGCGTTGAGGAAATAGTAAAGAAATTTGAACGCTCCGGAAACTATAACATAGCTATCGTTGAAGGGAAAAAATACCTCGGCTACATATCAAGAGCGCTCACTTTCACTACATATCAGGCTACTTTGAAAGAGATATCGGATGATTGATGACTAAGGGCTAAAGACTAATGGCTAAAGACTAAAGACTAAGGATTAGGGAAGAAAAAAACTTTTGTCATTTGTCGTTTGCCATTAGCCAATAAACAAAAAATTATGGATTACATTAAGAAATTAAAAGAATTATACAAAGACAAGAGATATACTTCAACTATAGATGTTGGGCTTTTCATCTTGTTGATTTTCAGTTTTCATTTCCTTTATCTGGGATGGCAGTCTCTGAACTATTTTCCTATATCAGGTGTTATTGCCAAACTTTTTGACTCGGCGTCTGCGCTTCTGTTCAACCAGAGCTGCTGGGTGCTGGAGCATATCTTCAATGTTGACATAATAACAAAAGACCACATCATCGGAGTGATGAACTGCAACGACACTTATTCGTTCATAAATGTAGCACCTGAATGTACTAGCCTCAAACAATGGCTGCATTGGCTTTTCCTGATGTTGCTTTTCCCTGGTCCTTGGAAACATAAATTGTGGTACATTCCGGCAGGCCTCGTCATCATAGAATGGGTCAACGTGGTTAGAGTTGTGGGCATAACTCTCTGCATGATACCATTCCCTGACCGTTTCGACTTCTTCCACGACTATTTCTTTAAAACATTATTCTACTTTTTCATATTTATAATGTGGGTTATTTGGGTAGAGAAATTTTTACATAAAAAAGAAAAAATAAAAAAATAAAATATCATGGATACAAAAAAAATCATCTTCGTCCTCGATGCCGGCGGCACAGGATTCAAATTCTCAGCAGTACAAGATTATAAAGAAATCGTTGAGCCTTTCACTATCAAGACAGCCTCAGAGACATTAGAGGAACAGCTTCAAAAAATCATCGATGGTTTCAAGCGCCTCAAAGAACAATGCGGCGAACCAGCAGCTATCAGTTTCTGCTTCCCTGGTCCTGCCGACTATCCTAACGGCATCATCGGCGACTTAGCCAACTTGCCTTTGTTCAGAGGCGGCGTCGCTTTGAAAGATATGTTGGAAAACGAATTCAAAGTGCCGGTATATATCAACAACGACGGTGACTTGTTCGCATACGGCGAGGCATTGGGCGGCGTGCTTCAAGATGTCAACGCTCTTCTCGAAAAAGCAGGCAATCCTAAGAGATACAAAAACCTCGTAGGCTTGACACTCGGCACAGGATTCGGCGGCGGCGTGGTCCTCGACGGCCGTCTGTTGCAAGGCGACAACTCAGCCGGAGCAGAGGTATGGTGCATGAGAAACATACTCTATCCTCAGACAAGCGCAGAAGACTCTATCAGCATCAGAGGCGTACGTCGCGTCTATGCTCGTGAGGCAGGCATTGAGTTCAACGAGGCTCCTCAGCCTTTCGACATCTGCGAGATTGCATTAGGCAACAAAGAAGGTAACAAAGAAGCAGCTCTCAAAGCTTGGGACGAATTCGCTACAGTATTGGCCGACATCATCGCCAACATCGCTACCGTCATCGACGGCATCGTAGTTCTCGGCGGCGGTCTCTCAGGCGCAGCAAAGATTTTCATGCCTAAAGTGGTTGAACATCTCAATACAGAATATCCTGGATTGGACGGAAATAAAATCCCTAGAATGGAGATTTCAGCATATAACCTCGATGATGAAGAAGGCAGAAACGCTTTCACAACAACATCAGGAAAGATGGTGAAAGTGCCTTTCTCCGACAAAGAAGTATGGTACGACCCATCAAAGAAAATCGGTGTCACCGCAACAAAACTCGGAACATCGTCAGCAGTGGCAATCGGAGCATACGCTTATGCTATCAATAAATAAAGTATAAGATATGACACTAAAAATAGCTTGCGTGCAGACTGATATTATTGCACGAAATCCTTCAGAAAACTTCAAACATCTTGATGAGCTTTTTACAAGAATTCAGGATGACAGAGATATTATCATTTTGCCAGAGACATTCACTACTGGCTTCCCTGCAGAAGCAGAACTCTTCGCAGAAAAAGAAGATGGCCCTACTATGACATGGCTCCGTAAAAAAGCTAAAGAACGGAACTGCGTCATCTGCGGAAGCTTTATCACTTCTTTTGTAAGTCAACAGACAACGGACAACGGACAACAGACAAAGGCTAATCACAACACTCTCATCTGGATGAATCCTGATGGTTCTTATCATGCTTATAACAAACGTCATACTTTCATGGGCGGCGAGAAAGAACTCGAATGCGGTCAGGAACTTATCACAATAAATTACAAAGGATGGAAGATAAGACCTTTCATCTGCTATGACCTTCGTTTCCCAGTATGGCTCCGTAACACTTATAAAGATGGCGAGTTTGAATATGACTTGGCAATACTCATAGCCAACTGGCCTCAACCTAAGGCATATATATGGAACACACTGTTGTCGGCTCGCGCCATCGAGAATCAGGCTTATTTCATTGGCGTCAACCGCGTTGGCATCGACCATAACAAAGTGCCTTATATCGGCGAAACGAAAATCGTCAATGCTAAAGGAAGGACAGTTGCTGAACTGACAGGCGACAAGGAAGATATACTCGAAGCTGAAATAGATATGGAATCACTCGTAAGTTTCAGAAATCATTTCGTTGTTCATAAAGACTGGGATGATTTTCGAATTATGTAAGCGTTTTTTTCGTACCTTTGCGTAAACTATAAATTATGAATATTATCATAGCAGGAGACGGCGAAGTTGGCATGCATCTGGCTCATGCCCTTGAACATGGCGACCACAACATCACCATTGTTGACCCGCATGAAGAACTTCTTAAAATGATTGAATCTGAATCCGACTTGATGACAATTGTCGGCGACTCTACTTCTATAAGAGTCTTGCAGCAGGCTAATGTCAAAAAAGCTGATTTGGTGATTGCCGTCTTACATGATGAACATATCAACCTTCTGACAGGTATTCTCGCCAAGAAACTCGGCGCCAAGAAAGTCATAGTGCGTGTCAATACTATGGAGAGTCTTAGCAAAGAAAACTGGCGTATATATCAAGACCTTGGCATTGATGGCATCGTCTCCCCAGAAGACATCGCAGCTCAGGAAATCATCAATTTGTTGAAACAGAATGTGGCTACCGAGGCTCATGACTTCGCTGGAGGCAAATTGGAACTCCTTATGATTAAGCTAGAGCCTAACGCTATTGCAATCAACAAAACCTTAGAAGAAGTCATTGAAAACTATAAACACATCGACTTCAGAGCTCTGGCTATACATAGAAGACAAAACACCTTCATACCAAAGGCTCACGACGTATTCCTAGAAGGCGACCTCGTTTATGTGATAACAAAGCCTCACGCCATCAAGGAACTGATGGAACTTAGCGGCAAGACAAAGTTCAATATTAATAATGTGATGATTGTAGGTGGAAGCCGCGTCGGCAAACTGACAGCAAAACGTCTTGAAGACGACCTTAACATCAAGATTTTTGAAATGGACAAGGAACGCTGCTTCGAACTTACCAACATCCTATCTAACACGCTTGTCATCAACGCTGACGCTAGAGACGTTGACCTCCTCGAAGACGAAGGCATCAAAGATATGGACGCCTTCATAGCTGTGACAGATAATACCGAGACGAATATTCTAACATGTCTTCAAGCCAAAAACTTCGGCGTGAAAAGAACTATAGCAATGGTTGAAAACATTGACTATATCGACATATCTCAGAACATAGGCATCGACACCATCATCAATAAAAAACTCATCGCTGCTAGTTATATGGTGCGATACACCCTCGGAGGCAACGTATCATCACTCAAATGCCTTAGCGGCATAGACGCCGACATAGTAGAATTCGTGGTACGCGACGGCGCTGCTGTAACAAACAGACCTATCAACAAACTTGATATGCCTGAAGGCGCTGTAATCGGAGGCATCATAAGAGGCGAAGATAGCTTTATTGCTACAGGTAATTTCCAGATTCAGGCAGAAGACAGAGTGGTAGTTCTCGTGCTTCCTAAGACAATACAACATGTAGAAAAAATATTCCGTTGATGCTATGAAGAAATTATCTGCGACAATAATAACACTGAATGAAGAAGATAAAATTCGTCCCTGCATTGAGTCTCTCAAAGATATAGCCGACGAGATTGTCGTAGTGGATTCTTTATCGACAGACGCAACAAAATCTATATGCGAAGACTTAGGCGTCAGATTCATAGAACAGAAATGGCTGGGCTATTCCGAACAAAAGAATATGGCAAACAGCTTGGCAACAAACGACTGGATTTTATCTATCGATGCTGATGAAGTCGTTTCTGATGAATTGAAGAAGTCTATATTAAAAATAAAAGAAAACGACACTCCAGACAACGCCGTATTTTCTTTCAATAGATTGAACAATTACTGCGGAAAATGGATTCGTCATTGCGGACTATATCCTGATAAAAAAATAAGAATATGGAATCGCAATATTGGAAAATGGGAAGGATATATTCACGAAGACATAAAATTTTCAACCAATGTTAAAGAAGAAAGACTCCACGGAGATTTACTGCATTATTCTTTTAACACACATGAAGATTTTGAAAGACAACTATTCAAGTTCGCCGAGATGAGAGCGCAACAATATTTCGACAAAGGAAAGAAAAAAGCTGGACTGCTCAATATCATCTCACCAATATATTATTTCATCCAACATTACATCATACGATTAGGCTTTCTGGATGGAAAAGAAGGACTCACAATATGCTGGGTTGGAGCTAAAGCGACAAGACATAAATATAGAAAATTAAAAGAGATTCAGAATCTCAGAAACTCAGAATTTTTAGAAAACAAATAAATACATTATTTAGATGAAAAACATAGAACAAGTCAATTTTGCTGGAAAACGCGTTATCGTTCGCGTCGATTTCAACGTTCCATTGGACGAAAACTTTAATATCACTGACGACACTCGCATCCGCGCAGCGATGCCTACTATCAACAAAGTCATC
>JAEIGA010014049.1_pt1 | contig 12175 bp, 8 predicted proteins | sample 9270691 | NCBI WGS metagenome assembly JAEIGA01 (sample SAMN17057246, study PRJNA624740) | gut metagenome | biome: biome; isolation source: fecal sample | host: Bos grunniens | place: China: Xizang | collected 2019
TCAAACTCATAACTTATATTAAATGTCTTTTCAAGTTTTTCACAAACACTGTTAGCTAATGGATGATTGCTATTTTTTTCTACATTATACGCAATATTTACTAAATCTTGATAATCACTATTAATATTTATTATTTCTTTGACTGACATCTTACCTTCTGTAAGAGTCCCGGTTTTATCAAACACAACTGTATTAACATCTTTCAAAATTTCCATACATGCGCTATTTCTAATTAAAATTCCTCTACTTGCAGCAGTACCTGATGAGACCATTATTCCCAGTGGTGTTGCAAGTCCTAAAGCACAAGGACATGAAATAACTAAAACAGAAATAGCATGATTAAATACAGAATTCTTATCAATAAAAAACCACACAATAGCAGTTATTATCGCTAAACATATAACAACTGGCACAAAAATTCTCGCAACCTTATCAACTAGTCTTGATATCGGCATTTTTGAGTTACTAGCCTCTTCTACTAATTTAACAATTTTAGCAACTGAACTATCTTCATATGCATGAGTTACTTTAACTATAATACTACCAGATAAATTTAAAGTACCAGCTAAAACTGTATCACCAATTTTTTTATATACAGGCATACTTTCACCGGTCAAACTAGCAGAATTTATGCTTGTTTCACCTTCAATAATAATTCCGTCTAAAGCTATCATTTGTCCAGGTTTAATCATAATAATCGAATCTACAGTAACTTCTTTTACCGATATTATTTCATATTTATCATCATTTTTTATTAAAACTTCTTCAGGAGTTAAATTTATTAATTTAGAAATAGCCTCCGTTGTTTTCTTTTTAGAAGTACCTTCAAAATATTTACCTATTGAAACAAAGGTTAAAATAGAACCCGCAGATTCAAAATAATATTGTTCATATAATCTAGTAACTACTTCTAAATCATTATTTAAATATCCTAAATATGACTCTATAATAGTTGTAATACCATATACTATACTCGCAAATGCCCCAATAGCAATCAATGTATCCATATTAGGATTAAACTTAATTAAGTGTTTTATTCCTCTTGTAAAATACCCAAAGTTTAATACGATTATTGGCAATAATAAACAAAGTTGAATTAATCCTAAATAAAAACCACTTAATAAATTATCCAAACTTGGTTCATGTAAAAAATGAGGAATTGGCACCCCTAGCATATGTCCCATAGAAACATACATAAGTAAGATTAAGAAAATACTAGAAATTATTAATTTTATTTTCGGAGTATTATGAGTTTTTACAACTTCTTTTTCAATAGATGCACCATACCCTATTTCTTTAACTTTTTCTATAATAACATTATTCGAACATACTTTTTCATCATATTCTACAATCATTGTATTAGTAACTAAACTAACACTAGCATTATTAACTCCATCTAATTTATTTATGGTTTTGTCAATAAAGGCAGAACAAGCTGAACAAGTCATTCCTGTAATATAAAATTTCTGTTTCATATTATCACCTTTTTAAATTTTATCATATTTTAATAATTTTTAGTGATAAAATGATATTTAAATATCAAAAAAAGGGAATTTAATTCCCTTTATTTTTGATATCCAATTATTAATAAAATACCATTTTCAAGATAATCTTTATTATTCATTGAAATTTTAATATCTTTTATATTATTAATTCTAATCGCTTCTAAGAGTTCATCTTCGAATGAATCACCATAATCAAAACTAATACGCATATCAATAGTAGTTTCACCATTAAAGTTAGTTAGATACCAAGTAATAATATCATTTAATTCTTTTTGACTTGTAATATTAAAATCTTTATTATCAGTATAATATGTTTCTTGATAAATATCATATACTCCATATGATACAAAGTTTGTATAATTAGACGCAACATATAAAGAACCATAAAAATCATCATTAACTAGTAAATATTTATGATTCAATACTTCATTATTTTGAATAATTACTCCACCATTTGTAGCATCTACAACGTACCAATAATTGTTAATACGCACTTTATTCCATGCATGATTATAAGTGTCATTTAAGGATGAACCTACAATACGAATAGCTTCAATTCCTTCTATTCTACAAAGCACTACAAAAGCTTTTGAAATACCATCACATACCGCTCTTTTGTCTAAAAAAACACCTTCTAAATAAAAACCACGATATTTATTGATATTTTCTACATCTGCTTCTACATAATCTTTTAGTCTTGCATCATACGTAACATTTATAACTAACCAATCATAAATAGCATGAACTTTTTCATAATCATTCATATCATCGCTAATTATATCTTTAAGAATATATTTAGCTTCATAGTAGATTTTCCAAACATCACTCATCTCATAACCTTTTTGTTCAAAAATAGGTTTATATCCCCTTTCTAGGGCATGAAATAATTGTTCTGAGTCATAGACCATAATAGTATTTTCTACTAAATCAATTGGATAATTATTAAATCCTGCTTCGCGTCCTTCTTTATAAATTTCAGCTACACTTTCTTTTTGTTGATATAAATCAGTAAGAGATGCTTTAGATGTTGCTTCTTCTTCAAAGAATAAAGTAATAGATAGAGTATTACCAAAACGTTGATATTTATAATCAAAAGAACGATCAATTCTTACTTTATCAAAGGCGTCGGACAATGCAGAACCTACATTATTAATATCATAATTTAAAATAATTTGATTTTCGCCAGCCTTTTTATAGAAAACTAAGTATTCTAAATATCTTTCTAACTCATTATAGTCATCAATTATATTATCTAAGTTACCATCTTCTAAATATGGGAAAAAGCCTAAATCCACAGTTTCAATTTTTTCAAATCTACCATATAAAGTTATACTTTCAATAGGCATCTTATAAAAAGCAAATGGGTTTTCATATAAATGATCTGTATACCACACAATTATTTCCCCATCTTTTTTGTATTCATCAAGCAATTTTGGTTCTGAAATTTTATCATATGGGGCTGCTTTTATTGGATCAAATTTAATACCATCCACATCTGTAAAAGTAATTGTAGAATACCAAATTGCCTCTAATACTAAATCATAAGCAGGCATCGTTTTTTCATCAAATAAAATCCCCTCATGATACCAACCAACAAATTCATATCCTTCTTTTTCAGGAATTGGTAAAACAGGCAATTCATCATTATAGTCACAAACAATTTGTTCAAAATTATCATCTGAGTTACTCTTAAAGGTAATTGAATACTGATTTATTTCATATAAAGCCTTAAATTTAAGATCTTTTGTAATTATATCTAATCCAGCAGAATTGTCCCAACCTACAAACGAATAACCTTCTTTTGCTGGTGGAACGGGAAACTCCATACTACTACCTCTAATAACTCTATGGGTCGTAATTTTACCGTCCATATCAAAAGTGATAGTTACGTATCCGTCACCAGTATTTAATGTTATTTTATTGTATATAAAAATACCACCTATGATTGAAACAACTATTATAAATATAGCTATCACTTTTTTCAAAATATCACCTCGTTGTATTTTAAATTTTATCATAAAATCCCTCATTTTCACAATCATTTTATAAATTAAATTTTAATCTAATTGGAACGTTTTTTTTACAATCTTAAATAACCATTTTTTAGGAATTATTCTCGATAAAAGATAAAAAATCTTATTTTTTAAGCCTACAACAACTAGAATTTTAGGTTTGTCTTTTTGAATTTGTCGAACAACTACTTTAGCTACTTTTTCTGGTCTCATGCCTTTTTGTTCCATTTTTTCTAAACATTTTACTGCGCTTACTAAATTCTGATATTCACCAGCATGACTATTATTTATTTTTCTTTTATAAGTGAATGCAGTCCTTGTTCCACCAGGTAATACGCTAGTAATAAAAATATTATCTTTATTACATTCTAAGTTTGCGTTAAAAACTAAATTATCAATGGCGGCTTTACTAGACGAATAAAAAGTATCATAAGCAATAGGAATATTAGACCCTAATGAACTTATAATAATAATACGCCCTTTTTTCTTAGATTTCATTATTGGTAAAACACTTTTAATACTTTCAACTATTCCAAAAAAATTAACATCAAATAAATAACGATACTCATTCTTTTTAGTATATTCTAGTGGTATTGCCATACTACATCCAGCACTATAAACAAGGACATCAATTTGCCCTTCTTCTTTTCCAATCTCTACAATAATTTTTTTCAAATTTTCATCATTAATAACATCACACACATGATTCTTAACTCTTGGGTTTAAACTATGATGTCGAGATATTTGATGAATTGAATAATCTTTATTCAGTAATTTTTCAATTATACTATTTCCGATTCCACTAGATCCCCCAATTACAACTGCTATATTTTTCATATTTTCACCTCAAATATAGTTTTTACCATTTTAGGAAATATATAACTAAAAAAATCTACTTTCGTAGATTTCTTTTTAATTGTGATTATGTTTTTTACTTATTAAAAATTGAAATAATTTGTAACCACCAAAAGACACAAAAAACGTACCTATATTTTGACCAAGAGTTACAATTACAGGATAAAAAATACCTGTTAAATTATATAATGTTTTTAAAACTGGATTATTAGAATAACTAGATAAAAACATATAATTAGTATCTAATATTTGATTTGTGATAAAAGATATTATACAAAAACTTGTTGTAATAATAAAATACCACTTAAAGTCTTTAATACTAGGTTTTAATAATCCTTGATATATTATAAAATATCCCATATAAAGCATCAAAACATGATAAAACATACTATGAAATGTTATAAAATGTAATACTGGATATCGACCAATTGATGTTGTAGGACAGAATAAATATACAAGCCCACCTACTATACCACCATAAAACATAAAAGTTAAAGCAGTGTGTTGTATCTTCCCTTTTCCGAATCCCGCAATAATACTTATTGGAATAAATAAACTACAAAACCATAATGGCAAATAATCATACCAGCCACTATATCTCCCAACTGATGTTCCCCAAATTACTTTCATCAATTCAAAACATAGGACAAAAATTGAAATAATCTTAATAACCTTAATAGGATTTTTAACTTTTTTACGTGTTATTAATATTGTAAAAACTAGTACTATAAAACAAAATATTAGTATTAATATGTGTCCTAATGAGTAAAGTCCTGCAGCAGGATACTCTCCACTACCTGCAAAAAATCCCATATTTTCAGTCCTTTCATTGATTTTATTTTTTGTCATTTTTTCATTTTTTAAGCTAATTCATATATATGAATTAGCTTGTTTAAATTATTATTTATTTCTTAAAACCGCTCCTAGAGAAGATGAATGTTATTTTTTCTCATCAACTCTATTTCGTCTTTCGGCCAAACTGAAGCTTGTACTTCTCCGATATGAGCTTTTTTCAAAAAGAACATACACATTCTAGATTGACCAATTCCTCCTCCAATTGTAAGTGGTAAATTGTTATTTAATACATCAACCGCATATGGAGTTTCAAGTTTATATTCTTCTTTTTTATGTTTTATTTGTTTTACTAATGAATCTTGATCTACTCTTATTCCCATTGAAGAAATTTCAAGTGAGATATTTAATTCATCATACCATAGTAATATATCACCATTTAAATTCCAATCATCATAGTCAGCAGCACGACCATCATGTGGATTACCACTTGGTAGAGGCCACCCAATTTGATATATAAATACCGCTTTATATTTCTTTGTGATAGCATCTTCTCTTTCTTTAGAAGTTAGATTAGGATACATTGTTTCTAGTTCTGTTGTAGAAATAAAAGCTATATCTTCTGGTAAACTAATTGATAAAATAGGATATGCTTTTTCTACTACTTTTTCAGTAATTAATAAAGCTTTATATATTTTACGAACTACTTCTTTTAAATAATCTAAATTACGATCTTCTTTTTTAATTATTCTTTCCCAATCCCATTGGTCTACATATAAAGAATGAATGTTATCTAACTCTTCAAATGGTCTAATCGCATTCATATCTGTATATAATCCATATTCAGCATCAAAATTATAAACACTTAACGCGTTTCTCTTCCATTTCGCAAGTGATTGAACAATTTCTAAATTACAGTTTTCTAAATCTACTGCTTTAAAAGAAACAGCTTTTTCATATCCATTTAAATTATCATTTAATCCCGTTTCTGGTTGTACAAATAGTGGAGCAGATACACGAATTAAATTTAATTGTTTTGATAATTCTAACTCAAATGTATCTTTCACTAATTTAATGGCTTTTTCAGTTTCAATTAAGTTTAATAATGATTTATAATTTTCTTTTACTATTACTCTACGCATATATTTCACCTACCATTATATGTTAATTATTATAGCACTTTTTTTATTTTTTTAAATATAATTTAATAATAAATTACATAAAACATTTAAAAAAAGACAAAGAAATTTCAAAAACTTCTTTGTCTTTTAATTATTTATTTAATGTTCTATCTATTATAATAGGTTTTTCTACAATTAACCCTTCTTTTGCGCCTTTAACTGCTTTAATTAATACCACATTTGAATTTTCTTTATTTATATCATAAACAAATTTCAGTTTTTTTACAATTAACTTTTTACTATTGAATAATTTCAATACTTCATTTAATCTTGAAGTTTGAAATAAAAAGTAAACCGTTCCATTATTACGCAAATTACGATTAATACAATTAACCATACTTTCTAATGAAAAATTATTTTCGTGTTTCGCAAGTGCTAGATATGAATTAGCTCCTAAATCGTTATTGGGAGTTTTAAAATAAGGGGGATTAAAAATTACGACATCCACTTCTTCATCTAATCGAAATGTATTTCCATCCGCATGATATAATTCATAATTTCTAACATTATTTTCTTCCATATTTTTTTTAGCTAACTCTAAAGCTTTTTCATTAATATCAATACCTACTAATCTACGAGGATTAAATAAGTTAGCATATAACATTAAAGCTCCAGTATTAGTTCCAATATCTAAAACAACATCTTGCTTGTATACTTCCAAAAACTCACCTAATACCATCGTATCAGTATTAATACAAAACATTTCATCATCTTGATATACTTTGATATCTTTATGATTAGGTAAATAATCTATTCTTATACTCATTATTTACCCCTATTTTTATCATATTGAGCTTCATACATTTGACGATATTTACCATTAAGAGCATATAACACATCATGTGTACCTTCTTCAACAATTTTACCATCATCTAATACATAAATGTTATCAGCATTTCTAATGGTAGATAATCTGTGAGCTACCACAAATGTTGTTCTACCAGATGCAAGTACTTTAAGAGCATTTTGAATTAAGATTTCGGTTTCTGTATCAATGTTTGCGGTTGCTTCATCTAGAATAATGATTGATGGATTTCTAAGTAATATTCTCGCAAATGAAATTAATTGTTTTTCACCAGTAGATAAGTTTCCACCTAAATAATCTAAATTTGTATTTATACCATTAGGATAGTCTTTAACAAATTTTGTGGCTCCTATCATTTCTAATACTTTTTCTACTTCTTCATCAGTTGCATCTATTCCAAAGGTAATATTTGACTTAATTGTACCACTAAATATAGCAGGTTCTTGTAATACATAACCAATATTACTACGAATTTCTTGTTTAGTATAATTCATAAAGTCATTATCATCAATTAATATTTTACCTTCTTGTAAATCATAAAAACGTTGTAATAAAATCATCATTGTTGATTTACCACTACCAGTATGACCTACTAATCCAATAAATTCACCTGGTTTTACATGTAAATTAATTTCTTTTAAAACTTTATTAGTATCTTCTTCATACGAAAAAGAAACATTTTCGAATTTAATATCACCTTTAAAATTAGGGCGTTCATTAAATCCTAAGTATTTATCTTCTTCTTGATCTAATAAATCAAATACACGCGTTGAAGCTACGAATGAATCTTCAAGTGAATTTAAGTTAGCGAAAATTTCTCTGATTGGATCAAAAATTTTATTAATATAAGTTACATATAAATATAAAGCCCCTGCAGTAATTGCTCCCGCATTAGTTAAGAATTGACGTCCAAAATAATAAATAATTAATGCTAATAAACCATTTTGAATTAATAATAATAATTCTCCACCAAAAATAGAATTTATTTTTAATGCTCTCATCTTATTACCATAATTTGTAGATAATAAATTATCATATTCATTAGTCATTTCTTCTTCTTTATTAAATTGTTGAATAATCGCCATTCCATCAACGTATTGTGCCATTGAAGCATTAATAATTGAATTCATTTCACGAATACGATGATGATATTTATTATTAATTCTTCTATAAACAGTCATCCATAATAAAATTAAAGGTGCTGCTAAGAATGTTAATAAAGATAATTTCCAGTTAACTTTAAATAATTCGATGTAAACCATTACTAGAGAAATAACAGCAGTTAAGATAGAGAATAGTACTTCATATAATCCTCTAACTCCTTCTGAATCACTTATTATTTTAGTAACTATTTTACCACTTGGTTCAGAAACAAAATATGCCATTGGCAAACGATTTAATTTTTCAAAAGCATCTTTACGAATGTCTAAGGTTAAACGCATTGATGCGGTTAAGAAAAATACATGTTGACAATATCTAAAAATTATAATGATAAATGTCAAACTACCATATAAAATCAATAATTTAATTATCGGATTAATACTAGGTTCATAAAAAGCCTTTAATTCAGATTTATTTAAGTGATGAGCCACAATATACGAATCATCAACTAGTAAAATCATTTGTTTTTCTTCATCAAATTCTACTACATCACTACTACTATATAAGCCATCTAATAAATAATAAGCATTAGAACAATATACAATAGAAATAAGTTCTTGATTAGAAATTTCTTCATCTTTTTTAATTTTTCGATATTCATTTCCTAAGTATTCAACATCACCATCTTCTACTTTTACCCAAGTAGTTTGTACACCTAATAAATGATCATCTAAAATAGTGTTAATTAATTTTGGTTGAAATAATTCTAAGTAAGTAAACCCTAATAAGAAAACCAATGAAACTATTATTAGAACTTTACTCTTCCAAGCATATTTTAATACTCTCTTTAATACAACTTCAGCTGGATAGTTTTGATATTTATCAAAACTTTTTTTACGTTTTGGAGTTTGATAAGTTTGTTTTTGCTTACTCATTATCAGTTCCTCCCATCTCTTGAATTTTGTATTGTTCATAATACCAACCACGAGAATTCATTAATTCTTGGTGAGTTCCACGCTCTACTATTTTTCCTTTATCTAAAACAATAATCTCATCACAAGCTTCAACTGCAGTTAGTCGATGGGCTATGATAATATTTGTTTTATTCTTTCTTATTTCCTTCATATTTTTGATAATATTAGCTTCAGTTGATCCATCTACAGCACTTAATGAATCATCTAAAATTAATATTGGAGCATCTTTTAATAAAGCACGAGCAATAGACAGACGTTGTTTTTGTCCACCTGATAATGTAACCCCATATTCTCCTACAATGGTAGCTAATCCATCATCTAGGAATGCTAAATCTTTTTCAAAATCAGCCATTTTAATCGCATAATTTAAGTCTATATTGGAATTTTCATTCTTTCCTATTAAGATATTAGCTTCAACACTTCTTGCGAATAACAAATGTTCTTGGGGAACATATGCGACTAATTTTCTAATATCTGTTTTACGATATTCATTTATCGAAATACCATCAATTAAAAAACTATTATCATCCACAACTGGATATCTTCTTAATAATTGTCTAATAAGAGTAGATTTACCACATCCTGTTTTACCTACAACCCCTAATGATTTACCATTAGTGATAGTTAAATCCACTCCCCTTATTACTTCAAATTCAGCATTAGGGTAACTAAAATGATAATTTTTAAATTCAATTTTATTAAAATTATCAATAGATAATTGTTCATCAGTTTCAATTATATCAGGAGTTGCGTTTAAAACTTCTAATACACGATCAAATGAAATAGCACTTTGAGCAAATCTTGCAATTTGATTACCTAACTGCATCATAGGTGATGAAAATTGTGCAAGTAATAAACTAAATGTAATTAATTCCCCAACTGTTAATTCTTGATTAATAATTAAATATGCACCATACCCATAAGCAATTAATTGACTAATATTAGTAAAAAATCTAAAAGTTGGACCAAATACTGACTGCATTAAAACTGATTTTTTTTCAGTATCAAAACATTCTTGAGCTGAATTTTTCAATTTATTACAATCTTCTTTTTCTGATACAAAAGCTCTTATTAATTTAACATGTTGTACACTTTCCATCGCCAAATTACTTAAAGTAGATGCCTTTTTACGCACCAAACGCCAATTATCACTAATTTTCGGTCTCATTAAAACAACTACAATAAAAATAAATGGTAACGGTAAAACTGAGAACAAAGTTAATAATGGGTGTAATTTTACCATTGATATTGAAGAAAGAGCAAGTGTTAATAATAACGTAATAACACTGAATATCAAGTGTGTGCATACATTTGCCATCGCGAATGTATCAGATGTAGCACGAGTCATTAAATCCCCTGGATGATATTCAACAAAATATGCAGCATCTTGTTTTAAAATATTTTTCATAAAAAGCATTTTAATATGATAAAATAGCTTATGAAATAAATTACCTAAACATATACTTTTAATAATACTAACTACATACTTAAGCAACACTATCATTACTAAAGATAACAACAATGTAAGTAATACATTAGATGTAATTTGACCTAATCCTATTATATCTACTGCTTCACCAATTATTTCTGGTTTTTTAATATCACAATAAATTATTAATATCGATAAAATAATTGTCAAAACATACTTCCACCAATATTTTTTCAAATACCAATTGATACTTTTAATTCGTTTCATATTTTGCTCCTTTCATCAAATTTCTTATCATTATATCACATTTTTTAAAAATTAAAAATATATTTGCATTTTAAAAAGTAGAGAATAATTCTCTACTTAATTTTTTATTTAAATATCTTAGAGATTGCAGCTACAACTTCTTTAATATTTGCGTTAGTTGTATTTATACACAAGTCGTAATTTTCTTTAGCTCCCCATTTTTGTTCAGTATAATGTTCATAATATCTTGAACGTTGTTTATCGATTTTTTTAATATACTTCCAAATTTCTTTTTCAGTATATTCATTTTCTACTTTGTTTCTTTCCATACAACGTTTGACTTTACTATCTTTACTAGCATATACAAATATTTTATATGGATTATATTCTTTTAATATATAATCTGCACAACGACCTACTATAATGCAATTAGATTTCATTGCTAAATCTTTTAATATTTTTGTTTGGGCACCATACACACTTTGAATTTGATATTGTGTGTATTGATCAACATAGGCAATTGAATTACCTACTGTAATAGGATATAATTTATGAGGTTCACTTTCAATTATTTCTCTAACATATTCTTCTGATAATGCAGTTTTCTTAGCTATTTCAGTAATTATTTCATTATCATAATATTCAAACCCTAGTTCTTCGGCTAGTCTACGAGCTACCTCACGACCACCACTACCAAATTCACGTCCTACAGTTATTATTTTATATGTATTATTACTCATAAAAGCACCTCCATCATTGATATTATAACATTTTTTTAAATAATAGTCAATTTTAAAAAAGAGAAGATTTTTAAATCTTCTCTTTTAAAACTATTTTGCAGCTTCAAAAACATAGTTTACAGTAGGTCCATAGTTAGCTTCAATGAAAGCTTTAACTTCTGGTTGGCTTAATGCTTCTACTAAAACCTTAATTTTATCACTATTTAAATCTTCAGTTCTAACAGCAATAATATTTGGATAAGCAACATCAGTAGATTCACCAAATACTTTATATTCAGCAGCTTTAGATGCTCCCCATGCTGTTAAAGCATAGTTACCAGGGATTACCGCATATCCACCTTCTGAAACTTTATTATGTAATAAACCAGCATCAATACATTCAATTGTAACTCCAATTGATGAAGTGTATACAGGGTGTTGAGCATTAAAGTTTTCAACACTATATGAATCAATTAATCCATTTGCTACTAATAATTTATAAGCTCTTTCAACATTTGAAGCATCATTAATAATGTATACTTTGGTATTTTCCCAA
>JAEIGA010014050.1_pt1 | contig 12175 bp, 15 predicted proteins | sample 9270691 | NCBI WGS metagenome assembly JAEIGA01 (sample SAMN17057246, study PRJNA624740) | gut metagenome | biome: biome; isolation source: fecal sample | host: Bos grunniens | place: China: Xizang | collected 2019
AATAACTTGTAATATTATAACGAGGTAGCCAAATGTATCTTTGGGATTATCTTTCTCAAACCGACAAGACAATTGTAATGTACGGAATGGGAAACGGAGCAGATAAAATACTTTCTGTCTGTAATGAATACGGAATTGAAGTTGCAGATTTTTTTGCAAGTGACACCTTCGTACGAGGGCAATCGTTTCACGGAAAAACGGTTTTAAAATTTTGTGATGTAATCGATAAATACGGAAAAGACAATATTATAGTTTTAGTTTCTTTCGCCTCCTCCCTGCCTGATGTTATGAATAACATTATTCGAGTCAGTCAAATGTGCGAAACATATATTCCTGATGTTCCTGTCAGAGGGAACAATATCTTTTGCCGAGAATTTGAATCGCAACATAAGCAAGACATTGATTCCGCGCTTTCTCTTCTCAGCGATCTACGTTCCAAGGAAGTTTACAAAGGGGTCTGGAACTTTCGACGATCCGGTAAAGCGGATGACCTTATCCCAACAGCCGATGACCGTTATGAAGTTATGAGCACTTTATTGAATTTAAAAGAATTCAAAACCGCATTCGATCTAGGCGCCTATGACGGCGATACCGCCAAAGAGCTAATCAAGCTTTGCCCAAATATCAACTCCATCATTTCATTTGAACCAGATCGCAGAAATTTTAAAAAGCTTGCAGCAGCCGCAATAAGCGAACCTAAAATTATTCCCATTAACGCCGCCGCATGGAAAGAAAACACAACTCTAATTTTTGATGACAGCGGAAACAGGAATGCCGGTCTTAATGAAGACGGTCTATCCAAGCGCAGTGCTGAAGTGTTAGCCAAGACTGTTGACAGTATCGCGTGCGGAAAAGTTGATTATATAAAATACGACGTTGAAGGTGCAGAAGAAGAAGCTATACTTGGCAGCACAGAAACAATTCAGTCGTATAAACCGGATCTTCTCATATCTGTATATCATCGCACAGAGGATCTATTTAAATTGATCTTACTAATCAAAAACATTTGTCCGGAATACAATCTTTATTTGAGAAGATATCCTTATATTCCTGCATGGGATCTAAACTTAATTGCAACCACAAGAAAATTATAATTATTTTATGGAGTACAAAATGAAAATCTCAAAATCACTGTTTATCTTTTTTATCATCTTATCTATGCTTTTTACAGTTTCGTGTCAAAACTCATCTGAAGATCTCACAGATTCCAAAGAATGCGCAATTTACCCGGCACTCATTGCAGAATTCGAAGAATCACACACAGCAGGTGAATTTGAAATCACCGTAAACTCAATTAATCTAAATTATACGGAATCCAAAATTATACTTACAGGAAATAATCCAACTGACAAGGTAGCAAGCTTTGATACCTCTTTTGACATTGAAAAGCTAGACGATGGTAACTGGAGCTCTTGTAAAGTTACTGACCCTGAATTTGCGGAAAATGAAAGTGGCATTCTTGAACATAGTTCATCCAAAGTCACATACGGTTTAGGCAATAATTTTGACCTAAAAGAAGTAGGAACCTATAGATTCAAGACAAATGTTTATTATGATGCTTTGGAAAGCAGGGGCAAAAACGAACTTAGCATAGAATTTAAGATTGTATATGACACAATCAGCCCATCGATTAATAGTTACGAAATATCCAACGGATCCGCGCTTTTTAATATCAGTTGGAATAACAACTCGGACAATTACATTTATCTAACCAATTCATATTACGTAGAAGCCTTGAACTCCGGTAAATGGGTTGAATGTGAAAAAATCCACTACAATCAGGCACCCGCTGTTTTCTCAGTAGCACCCGGGGAAAGTGCCGAAAAACTCTATAAAATTGACGAAATGTTTGAATTAACGTACTATGGCAATTATAGAGTATACATTGAATATGCAATCGGCACAGGCGAAAACACCAAAATGCGTTGTGCGCTCATAGAATTCTATATTCCTTACGAAATTGAAGTTGCTGCTTAATTATAAAAAAAGAAGTGTCCTCCGGACACTTCTTTATTTTTGATAGAAATTTATAAATATTAATTCACAAGGATTAAACAACCTTGGCACAAAGGCATTATTTGCAAGACCTCGACTGATTATAAATCTTTTATCATGTATGCCTGAAGTATATTTTGGTAAAATTCCTTGACCGGGCGCAAATAGACCTCTGCCAAAGATTCTCCATTGTCCGCCGTGTGCATGACCGGATAAAGTAAGGTCGATATTAAGATCCTTGATATAATTATCATAATATTCAGGATGATGGCTAAGAAGTATTTTATATCCATCCAAAGAAGCAAACTTTTCAAGCCATTTGACATCGGGGGCGGGAGTTTCCTTCCAATGATTTTCCTTAAGACCTACATTATTTTCAATATATCCCGAGGTCAAGCCTCCGATGTAAAGATCACCGAAAACAATGTATTCTTGCTCAAGAAGATGAACACCTCGCTTTTTACATTCGCTCCTTACAAGCTCCGTTGCACCACCTTCGTGATTTCCCAAACACATAAAAGTGGGAGCGATATTTACAAATGCAGAAAGCATATTAAATCCGTTAACAACATTATCATCATGACCGTATACTATATCTCCGGTCATAAAGATCATATCAACATTTCGTTTGTAAATTTCAGAAACAATACGATCATAAAGAATATCGTGTGTATCTGCCACAAATGCGGCGCGATAATTGCGCGAACAATTCAGATAAAGATCATACTCAGTAATTTTCATTAGCTAACAATACTTTCTATATATTCTGCAGCTTCCGGTGCAATCAAACCATCAAGAGGCAATTTATTGTCGAGTGCATATCTGGCGGCGGTTGAACTGATAGCGACGTTTTCACCAAAGGCTGACAAAAATACAGATTCTGTAACATTATTCCTTTTATGATTAAATTCAGCCATTTCCTGCTCATAAACAAAATCATCAGAATTTCTGACCCCTTTTACTATAGCAACAGCTTTTAATGCTGCGGCTAGGTCAGCAAGATACCCGTCAGCGGTGATTACCGTAGCCTCAGGAATATCTGCCAAAGTAAGTTCAGCTATTCTTTTGCGTTGAGCAAATGAAAATCGGCCTTTTTTATCGGGATTGATCATTATTGCTACTACAACTCTGTCAAACAACTTTAGAGCTCGTTGTACGATGTCTTTATGCCCCAATGTCATAGGGTCAAAACTTCCGGGAATTATAGCCGTTCTCATATGTATTCCTCCTTTGGTTGAATAATAGTTACAAAAGCTGCACCGTATTTTGCAGTCTTCTTTATTATAAAATATTTTTCGATTTCTATGTCACCGCCAAACACATCATCACCGTCGGATGACTCACAAACTAAAATTGAAGTAGATTTTAATTGCTTATTATCAATAAGTGATTTTAAAACGCTAGGTATAATCTTTAAAGCATAGGGTGGGTCAAGAAAAATCAAATCAAATTTTTCAGTACCGAGTTTATTAAGAAGTTGCAGCGAATCACAATTATGCAAATTTACTTTATCAGAAAGGCGAGTCTTGATTGCATTCTTTTTAATAATGTCTGCGGCTTGTTTTGAGGAATCGCATAAAACAGCTTCTTTGGCTCCACGTGACAAAGCTTCCAATGCAAGTTGACCGGATCCTGCAAAGAGATCCAGCACCTTTCTGCCTTCAATATCAAATTGGATCATTGAAAAAATGGCTTCTTTGGCTCTTTCAGAAGTCGGTCTTGTCGCTTCGCCTTCAAGTGTGATGAGCTTCGCTCCGCGTGCGGTACCGGTTATTATTCTCATTAAACTACTCCTCCGATTTATTGTCAAAATAAGACCTTATACGAATTACATCCGTAGAATTGATCCCTTTGATAGCTGACAGTGCTTCAGCCGAAGCATTCTTAACTCCATTAAATCCACCAAACGCAGATAATAGTAATTTTGCCTTAGCAGGTCCAATGCCATCTATCTTAGTAAGTGAAGATGTCTTTATTGCCTTTCGCTTTGCTTGCGTCATTTTGCCTATAGAATATCTGTGAACTTCTTCTTGAATCTTATAAAGGAATACGAACACTTCTCTTCTTTTAGCAATATTGACCTCGCAATACTCGTTTCCATCGAAAACTATCAACGCTCTGGTTTTGTGATACTCGTCCTTGACCATACCGGCTATCGGAATAATTATACCAAGTTCATTCATTACATCTATAGCGACAGATATATGATTAGCTCCTCCGTCAAGGAGTATAAGGTCAGGGTAAGATGAGAACGAGGAAGGCACTATCTCGCCGTTTTCGTCAGGTATAAGATACTTTAAACGTCGATAAAGAGCTTCACGTAAGGCGCCGTAATCATCCTGACCTGCAGTAGAATTGATTTTAAATGTCCTGTATTCTCTTTTTGCAAACTTACCGCCTTCGGTTACGATCATACCAGCCGTGATATGTTCACTTCCGATATTAGAAATATCGTAGGACTCTATTCTGTAAGGAATATTTGCAAGAGATAAAAGTTCAGCAAGAGAACTTGCAGCCTCATCATTTTTTTCATTATCGCGAATATATCTAAATACGGCTTGTTTGGCGTTTTCACAAGCAAGATCACAAAGCTTTTTGTTATCTCCGATTAGAGGCTTTGATATATCGACTTTTCTTTTATTAAAAACAGAAAGCGATTCAGCGAGAGCATCCAGCTCAGCCAGTGAGCAATCAAATGCTATAAGCATTCTGTCCGGAATATCGGATGAGGTTTTATAGTGTTCATAGAGCAAGGATATAATAGCAGATTCATCAGCTATTGTTTCGCCTGTAAGCGGAAAATCCAATTTATCGTTTAGCGAGCCGTCACGTATCCTCAGTATACAAACCATTGTCACAACATCATTCGAGTATACACCGATAACATCGCGATCTATTCCGGGGGAAGCAACGGCTTTTTGTCTTTGGGCTAGTTTTCCAATAGCCTCAATGGTGTCCCTACATCTCGCTGCAGCCTCAAATTGCTCTTCTTCAGCAAACCTGTACATATCATCTTCAAGAGCTCTTCTGATCCTTGCGGTATTCCCTCTCAGTACCTCGGAGGCAGAATTCACCCTAGCAGCATAGTCATCCTCTGAAACGTTTCCTGTACAAACACCGGGACAGATTCCAATTTGATAATTAATACAAGGCCTTGTTTTACCTATATCCGCGGGAAATTTTTTATTGCAAGAATATAGACCAAAAGTTTTGTTCATCAATGATATAACCGAAAAAACAGTTTGAGTGCCTGAATAAGGTCCAAAATACTTTGAGCCATCATCAGTTCTTTTGCGGGTCATAACAAGTTTCGGGTATTTACCTGCAGTCAGTTTTATAAAAGGATATGATTTTGCATCTTTTAACTTGATATTATATCGCGGAGTATGCTGTTTGATCAACGTGTTCTCCAGAGTCAGCGCTTCGATTTCAGTATCACAATGGATAATCTCAAATCTATTAACGGAAGAAGCCATTCGCATTGTCTTGGCGTTTTTTTCGCTATTACCAAAATACTGCGAAACTCTGTTTTTGAGATTGCGTGATTTTCCGACATATATTACTTTATCCGACGCATCGTGCATTATATATACACCGGGTCTCTCGGGGAGCTCCATCGCCTCCTCATAAAGTCGGCGCATTCTATCAAGCTTAGTATTTTTATTATATTCCATATCTACATTTAAACAATTTAAACAAACGGGCGGAAGCATAGAACTCCCACCCTTTGTTTATCCCATTCAGTCGTTAAAACCGTTTTCAATAAGGTCAACAAGACCGTCAATAGCAGTTTGCTCATCATCACCATCGGCAACGAGAGTAATAGTCATTCCCTTTGCAATGCCGATAGAAAGTACTCCGAGCAAGCTCTTTGCACTTACCTTGCGGTCATCCTTAACTACCCAAATACCGCTGCGGTAAGTATTTGCCTTCTGGATAAAGAAGGTAGCGGGTCTTGCATGAAGACCGCTGTTATTTGTGATCTTTACGTCTCTCTGGATCATAAATTACTCCTCAATTACATAAATGAGCTGATACAAAATAATACATTATAAATTATAACAATTTTTTGAATTAATTTCAATAGGACAATTGTATAAAAATATCACATTTTATGATCATAATATTGTTAGATTCAACTATCCTCTATATTACTCAGCAACTTGCTTCTGAACCTTTATAATTTCAACAGTCAAATCAACCGTATTTGTGTGAACAGTAAGCTCTACTCCGGGAGCTATATGAACTCCACTTTCGGTAAGAAGCATTCCATCTTTATCAACTAACATACATTCAATTTCTGCTACTATATCTACAAACGTATTATCAGGATAATAACATGCAATAAGTTCACCCGATTGAGAAGTTACATATGTCAACATAGGAGTTACTGTCGGAGCATGAATTGCATTGCCAAGCAAATAACCGTCATCAAGATAAAATGTAGTATCCGATGCAACTGCATCAACGCTGGTATAGCGCACACCGCAAGTTTTTAATGTCACGGTATACTTTTCAGTATCATACGCAAAAAGGCTATTATCCACTGTATATCTAAGAACTACAGATGCAGTAATTGCCAAAACTACAATTATTATAACAGCATCAAGTACACCGAATCTGATTTTATTATCTTTACGTTTACTCATCGTTATGCACCTGCATCATTTGTCTTCTCTTCACTGAGAGAAATACAAACTCCTTTCGATTCAAATCCCGGAAATATGAGTTCATATTCAGCTTCTAAAGCAATTCGCTTGCCATCAACTGTATAGCCATCTTCGTTAACCTTCGCATTAGCGGACACTGTTATAATCAAATCGACAAGTTCGGGGTGGTTGATCTGAACTATACTTCCGCTTCCATCCTCGTTTTCGCGGTATTCGTAAACCACGTGAGGTTCAATCTGAACGTCCGATGCCACTGTTCCGAGATTGTATCCTTTGGAATCTGTAACAACATCGCCGATTTTTACGCTTCCCGCGTAATCCGAACTAACTCCCCGGACACTGACTGTATAAATAATATCAGCATCATTGGAATTGAATTTAAATACGCCTACAGGTGAATAAACAATAACGATCACAGCAACAAAAGCAAGGATGCCTATAATAATAAATGCATCAAGTATATTAAATCCACCGCTCTTTTTCACACGCTCATTTTTCTTTGTGCGGTTTTTTTTGTCCTTCTTAACCCTCACATCTGTCATTTTATCTTCATTCATAACATTAACTCCTCATTAGCTTTGGGTATATTCCGATTCATCAAGAGGAATCGGCACCGTAATATACGAATAATTCTCATCACATTGTGTGATCCAGATACTTTCTTCTTTAGAGGTTACATTAACAGCAGCGCAAGCAAGTGCCAACAGTGCCCAAAATATAAACATCAATCTGAAGTTATACCAAGTATAATCAAAAATACCGGCAATCATAATTGCAGACGCTGCTGATATTGCAGCTTTAGAAACCATCGCAAGTTTCTTATCAGATGAAGCATCAAATATAAGTGTAAAGCTTTTTTTAATCACCGAACCAACCGAAAGCAAGAACACGATAAGTCCTATAATTCCCGTTTGAATAGCAATCTGCATAAACAGACTATGGGAATGCATAGCATATTGCGTTCCGTCGGCGGCATAGTTAATATAAGCCGTTCTAAATGCTTCTTCTCCCCAACCGATACCAAACCAAATAGAATCCGACAAGAGATTCCAAGAAGAATTCCACACTGTAATTCTATAATTATTAGCTGAATCAGCTAACGAAACAAAATTTATGATTCTCGCTCCGATTGTATCGGGAAAGATAAGCGAAAGCGCAATAATCAAAACCGCAGTAGGAACTAAAAACAAGATTCCTTTTGGAGTAATCATAACAGCAAATATGATTGCGGCAACAACCAAAGCCAACCACGCCGACCTTGAGTATGTCAAGATCGTTGTTACAGCAATATATGTGGCAATTATTCCACCCAAAACTCTGATTTTACGTTTATAACGAGAAGTGGTTAGCATCAAAGCGATCGGAAACATTGCTGCCAAATAAGCTCCGAGTATATTGGGATTATTAAATACAGAAACAGCTCTTTGTGTTATCCCTGAATAGATAGATTCATCAACCCATCCGGATGGTGCGCCACCCAAAAAATATTGAACAAAACCTAAAAAAGCCACAATTGCAGAAGGTGCAGCAAATGAAAACAAGCACGCATTTATCCATTGCTTATTGGTCATAAGGTTGATGATCAAAGGAAATATCAACATTAATGAACAGCACAACAAAGCATTTTCCATTGTATTTGCCTCACCGGGAGCAAATCCACTTAGAAAGACAACCAAAATAAATGCATAAACAGCAAGTCCGGTAACACCTATCTTGAATACTCGTTTTCCCCTGACAACCTTCAAAAAATAAGAAAATGCGGTTAACAGAACAAACGCAGCGAGAACAATTGAAGAATGCTCGATCACACCAAGCAGAGGTGAAATAGCGATGGAAATCAAAACGCCCCCCTCGGGGTATGACATAATCAATACCAGCAAAGTAAAAGCAGCTGCACCAACTATCATATCAAGAGGAGATACAACGTAAGTCGCCAGTCCCAATAAAATACCTAAAATAACAGCACCGCTTTGTCCCGTCTTCTTCGAACATTCATTTTTTGAGGATTCTTCGGGGATTCCGAACACAATAGTTAGAAATGCCCACACAAATCCGCTGTCTCGCGCCATTTTGCCAAGCGTTTTATCTGTAAACAAAAGCGGCAAGGATGCAAAGAAAGTAATAGCTCCGACAAACAGGTCTGTGACTGTCGCATCAGCAGAATATAGGGCAAAACGTTTAATGAGACCTATCAATATCACATAAGCACCCCAAGTCAATCCAAATGCACCTATAACGCGTCCCGGAACATTTACAATTGCGGTCACAACAGATGAAAAACATCTTAGCATAAATGAGCCTTCGAATTGTCTTGCTGTAATTTTTTTGATTGCATCAGTCAGACGTCTGAGCTTTTGAGCAAAATAATTAAAACAATTTGTAATTGCTGAACCCGAAAGCTCTTTCTTATCATTTTTATGTGATGTCAGTATTTTAAAAACGAAACCGGATCGAAACGCTATCGAAATTTTAATACACAACGCAAACAACAAGCCCAAAACAACTCCATAACTTCGCCGCTCTGATTTTTTCATACTTTCACCTCCCAATAACTGATGGTTACATTATTATTTATCTTTTAGCAGATCGGGGCGCTTTTCAGCAGTTATAATCAAAGATTGTTCATAACGCCACTTTGCTATATTAGCATGATGTCCTGACAAGAGAACGTCAGGCACTTTTTTTCCGTGAAACTCATAAGGACGAGTATACTGAGGATACTCAAGAAGCCCCGACGCTATACTTTCGTTTTCGTAGCAATCGGGCGCCGAAAGAACACCGTCTATCATTCTTGAAACACAATCAACTAAAATACAAGCGGGGATTTCTCCACCGGTAAGGACATAATCTCCTATAGATATTTCCTCGTCTACGATCTCATCAATGACGCGTTGATCGATACCCTCGTAATGACCGCAAAGAATTATCAATCTATCGTACTCGTCTTTTAATGCTTTTGCTCGTTCCTGGGTAAGAACCTTACCTTTAGGAGACATATATATGACTCTTGTTTTTAGTTCGGGAGCCATTCCCAATACTTCCTCATAACAGTTGTAAACAGGAGGTGCTGCCATCAGCATCCCCATACCACCTCCATAGGGAGTATCGTCAACCCTTCTGTTTTTATCTTCACTCCAATCTCTGATATTATGAGCATAAACAGAAAGATATCCGGATTTACGCGCTCTGCCGATTATGCTTTCAGAAAGCACGCTGTCAACAAGATTCGGGAATAACGTTAAAATATCAAATCGCATTAATTAAACATCCCTTCGATAGGTCTTACGAATATCCCTCGTTCGAGATCGATTTCGATTATAAATTCAGGAACAGCGGGGATCATTCTCTCACCGTCGCAAGTCTTTACGGTATATATATCAGAAGCGCCGGTATTGAACACTTCGCTGACTTTTCCATACTCAACTCCACTGTCAACATCTATAACCGGCAGTCCTATGAGGTCTGTGATAAAATAATCACCTTCATCAAGAGGAATGTCGGCTCTATCGGCGAAAATAACAATCTCTTTAAGAGATGCTGCAGTATCTATATCATTTACGCCTTCTAAGTAAGCAATAACGTGTCTCTTAAATACAGATGCAGACACAACTCTCCTTGCAACATATTCGCCATTAATTTTGAAATAGATAAAATCAAGATCGGCAAGCGTTTCAGGAAAATCACACCATGATTCCAATTTTACAGCACCTTTTATACCATGCGTATTTATGATTTTGCCGCATTCAAGATATTGCTTATCAATATTGTTTGACATATTTATATAACTCCTCTAAAATAACACACTTTTACTTATAAAGTATATCACAAAATTATTAGTTTTTCAAGTTTTTTTACTCTTTTTTTGGAATTTGAGATAAAATTTCACGATTTAGTATTGAAGAATTCGGTTTTTTGGTGTATAATCAATATAAACAATCTATCCGGAGGTCATATTATGTTCACTTTCCTTGAATCCACCACACCTGCAGGCGGCTTTGGCGCTTGGGGTACGGTTATCATGATCGTTATTATGTTCGCAGCTTTCTACTTCTTCGCTATTCGCCCCCAGAAAAAGCAGGAAAAAGAAACACAGGACATGCGCAACTCTCTTTCTATCGGTGATGAGATAGTTACAATTGGCGGTATCGTGGGAATTATCACCAACATTACCGAAGAAACCATCACCATCATTTCTTCCAGAGACCGCACCAGAATTCAGTTTCTCAAGTCTGCGGTTTCGAGAGTGCAGGTAGCTGCAAACGCAGTAGAAAACGAAGATTCTAAGAACGAAGAGAAAAAATAAGCTTTTACGAATATAAATGTCCTTTTGTGAATATCATTTATCACAATGAAATCACGGAGGTCACAAATGTCAGGTTCAACCAAACGCAGACACTATTCGGACAAAAAAGCTTCAAATAAAGATTCTATAGTTGCTAAAGTCCCGATAGTACTGTTATCTATGATACTTTCGGGGCTTATACTTTTAACTGTTTCAGCTTATTTGGTGCTAAAAACCGACTCCCCGATTAAACTTTCCGCACCATTATCCGCAATATCTCTATACCTATCATCTTTTATTGGCGGCGCTGTTTGCTCTTGGCTTCTCAATATGCCCGATTCTTGCATATGCGCAATATTATCGTCATCTACTTTTACGTTTCTTTTGATAATAATGAAAGCTTTAATACCAAGCTCTTCAACAGCGCCTCAAATCGGAGTCTCGGTAGTAATGCATGGGCTGATAGTTGCAGTCAGCATTATCGGAGTGCTCACCACCGAAAAAATCAAATCAAGAAACATCAGAAAATACAAATCACGGAGACAAAAATGACTTATACATTTTATAACAAAAGCGAAGCAATTTACATAATTTACGACAGTGTGAGCGGTGCCGTCATAAAAGCAGGCGAGCTTGAAGCTTACATTTGTGATGCACTTGATCCTTGCGGTGAAACCATTTTCAGACTTCCCGAAAAATGTCCGTCTGAAATCAGATACGAACTTGCCAGATTCTCTTCTACCGAAGTAGGAGAGGCGTATTCAAAGATTAAAGATTATTTTTCCGTAGGGCTGATCTACGGTTGCGGAGAACATAATAGAATAAAAGTAACAGGCGAGCACTCCGCTAGCCCTTCAATAATTTCTGCTATCTCTGCTGAAACAGGAATTCCTGAAACTGATTTTGAACTCATATGACAAAAAGCACCCCGAATTTATTCCGGGGTGCTTTCTGCAAATAGCGAAATTATTCCTAATGCTAACGATGACACCAATTCTCTTGCAACAGCATCATCGGCGTTTGCGTATCCGATCCCGACGTTTATTGTTATAATTCCATTATCCTGACCAAGGTTTTGTGGCAGAAGTCTAAAAACGCAATCCTCTCTACTCATATTATGATATATAGCTGATATGATCCTAAGATTTTCTTTCCAAGCGTAATCAGGTGAGACTCCAATATTAAAAAGAATAGGCGCGTCGATTTCAGCACTGTGCAGATCGATAAC
>JAEIGA010014051.1_pt1 | contig 12174 bp, 10 predicted proteins | sample 9270691 | NCBI WGS metagenome assembly JAEIGA01 (sample SAMN17057246, study PRJNA624740) | gut metagenome | biome: biome; isolation source: fecal sample | host: Bos grunniens | place: China: Xizang | collected 2019
ATTGGTGGAAACATCGCCCTCACTTACAGCCCTAACAGAACCGGGACGAACATGATACTCGCTCTGATCTGGGAGTTGCGCAGGAAAGAGCATCCATCCCAATGTCTTAAGCCCCCAATTGCGATAAGGCACGGTCTTATCTTTGTATCCGGCTTCTCCGCGCACAACAATGGCCTTTTCCCATTTTTTCGGTATTTCGTCATACATGCCAGTACCGGTAATTTCAAACTGACTTCCCGTACCCCAGCACTGGCCATTTCCGAGTGATTTCGGATTCGTTAAGACACCAACCTCCCAGTCCGTCTTTCCGGTCGTAAGCTTTTCGTCATATTCACCAGAGGCCTTTAAAATGAACCCGCCTCCATTAGTAAGCTGCGCCAAGGGAGCCGCCTTAGTCGTACTCCACACTACCGCAGAAAAGACATGCTCGCCCTTATCAAGCTTAAGACGATAAGATTGATACTGCCAATTATCAACTGTACCTCGATTTGGTCCGCGGGCAACGAACTTGCCGTCAAGCATCAGATAAAATCTTTCGTCCGCCGAGACATCAATCTCAAAGTCCGCGCCATTGTCTCCGACAGTAAAACGCTTGCGGAATTGAACAAAACTGATATCCTTAGAATACGCAAGTTCATGATGAATCCATGAAGCGGAATCTATCGGCTGCACAGGAATAAGATTGATGTTTCCGCGAGTAACGATGTTCGGGCGATAGATTCGCTCTACGGTATTGTCCGCTGCGGACAAAGAAATGCTCGCCGCCGCGAAAAACGCAACGGCGAGGATTGTTGGCATATTCATTATTGCAGAACTTTCTTAGTTTGAGGCCATTGATGGCTAACTATGATTCTAATTAAGGCTTTGGAGGAAGCTTAAGCCCTGGACGCACGCCTGGCTTCGGCGGGAGTTTTAGTCCCGACTTCAATCCACCTGCACCCATCTTCGGAGGAAGCTTAAGACCAGGCTTTAATCCGCCCAAGGTAGGACGGCGCAAGGTCGGAGTCTTAACTGCTGGCGCAGGCGAAATCGGATCTACACTTTCCAACGGTGCTACCGGTTCAAGCGGTGCTACCGGTTCAAGCGGTGAAATAGGCTCAAGCGGTGAAATAGGCTCGAGTGGCGTAATTTCTTCTAACGCAGAGACCGGCTCCAACGATTCAACTTTCTGGGTCTTAATCTTGGATTCCGGTTCTTTCTCCGGTTCAGGCTCCTTAACCGACTCTGGCTCTTTTACAGGCTCAAGTTCTTTGACAGGCTCTGGCTCTTTAACAGGCTCTGGAATAGCAGTCGCCACCGGTGGAACTGGGGCTACAGCCTCTACGCTGCCGAGTTCAATAACAGCAGCTACAATTCCGAAGCGAATGATATCCTTGTCTTTTAAAACGACGGGCGAATCGAGACGCGCACCTTTTAAGAATGTACCGTTTGAACTGTCAAGATCTTCGACATACCAAGATCCCAGCTTGTAGAAAATTTTCGCGTGATGACGAGAAAGCCCGTCTATCATAGCTGAAATGGTATTATCAGTATCTCTTCCAATGGTGACTTCCTGAGAATCTTCAAAATCGTAAATCTTAAATTCGGTATATGCGTCAAAATAGATTTTAATTTTCATAAGAGATAATACCTTTTTAAAATGGTGGACCCGGCGGGACTTGAACCCACGACCCGGAGATTATGAGTCACCTGCTCTGACCGACTGAGCTACGGGTCCACTTGAACGGATAGTATATCATAACTCCCCGTTGAAAACAAGGAGGATATTACCTATCGGATCTTGGATTTCACTTGATAAAAGATTCAATACGGCATCGATTTTCTTTACGGCATTTTCTCGTGAGCCGCTGTTCGCCAAAAGCTCCCGCACATTCGACGTAACCGAAGACTCTGTAAAATCTTCTTGCAAAAGCTCCACCATCGGAATATCCAAATTGGACTTCTCAGCGATGATATTAGCTAACCCCACATGACGCACGCCCTTGATTACCCGTCGCGCAAACCACGCCAAAATCCGCCCAACCTTATAAACTATAACTGTCGGACAACGAGCGAGCGCAGCTTCCAAACTGGCAGTCCCGCTGGCAACTACGGCGGCAGTGGCCGTACGTAACAACTCGCGCGCTCCTCCATTTCTAACTTCGATAATTTCCGATAAATTCTCTCGCGAAAGAATTCCATTGATCGCATCAAGCGCTTTAGAATTTGCTGCCGGCACCACGATCTTCAACGATGGATCGGCAGATTTCAGGTTTTTCGCGCAAGCCATCAATACCGGGAGAATTTTTTCTATCTCCCCAATTCTTGATCCGGGCAACATCGCAAGGATTTTTTCATCCGTTTCTGCTATCTTCGCCCTTCTAAAATCCTCAAATTCTGCCGCGAGCGGATGCCCGACAAACACTGCAAAATCTTTTTTAAATAACTTCGGCTCAAATGGGAAAAAGCAGCAAAGCCTATCTAATGATTTTTCGATTTTCGGTATGCGCCCTTTTTTCCACGCCCACACCTGGGGACAAACTATGTGAATAGTTTTTATCCCGCGTTTTTTGGCGTAGCGCGCGATTTTCAAGTTCAACCCCGGATAATCGATAGTCGCGACGATATCAGGCTTCCACTCATCAATCGCCCGCTCAATGACCTTTTTTACCCGTAAAAAGAAAAAGATTTTCTTTAAGACCGGCCAAAACCCCATCACCGCCAAATCAGCTGTTTCAAACCCATAATCGCCATATCCCCTGATCTCACAATCCGTTAGACGTTTGCAAATCGCATCTCTGTAAATGACCCCGGACTCTTCACCAGCTAATAACAGTATTTTTTTCATGGGCGTAGTGGTGCTGGCTCAAGCGCCGTGGGAAGCCCCACAATAGCAATGTCGTTTTTGTTTGCAAACTCAATTACCGACTCGCGGTCTAAAAGTACCAAACGTCCCGCCTGAAACGCGAGCGCCGTTGCGCCAGATCTTTTCATCACGCGAAGAGTCTTCATCCCGACTACTGGTATGTCAAAGCGCATATCATGGCCTTCGCGCGCTGCTTTGAAAATCACCGAGCCCTTTCCGCCAAGTTTTCCTCCGCGGCGAATCGCAGCATTCGTACCCTCAAACGCTTCCACAGCCAAAACCATCCCTGATTTCACCATCACCGTCTGTCCGACATCGTGAATGCCCATGTCAGAAGCTACCGCGACCCCGTGTTCAATATCAGAGGATTCCTGCGATGAGAGTCCTCGACGAGTTAATGTGCCAATTCCAGGTATGTAGTCATCCATGAAAAGACTCGCAGGGAGCACCTTTATCCCGTGGAGTTCAAACTTCTCAATCAACTTACCGAAAACCGTATGTGCGGTTTTGGCAGGAAGTTCCGATAGCCACTGTTTAACTTCATTTTCAAAGCGACTGCGGAATAACGACAGAGGATTTACCTGTCCTGCCAAAATCGCACCGTCATACCCCATCCCCGAGAGCATCTTAATGCCGCGAGCGATTTCGCCGATGCCGATTTCATAAACATGGTCAGCAGCCTTTTTAGTAGCGCGCAAAGTTGATCCGCGAACGGCCAATACATCAACAGTCTTTACGCCGTAGCGCTTGGCACCTTCGACAATGAGGCGTGGATATTGACCGCTTCCCGCTATAACTATGAGTTTGGAAATCATTTAAATATTATATCACTTCCAAAGCGAACATACTATAGTCGCCCAAATGATTCCCGTGACGAACCCCCACAAAACCTGAGTGCGAGTATGCCCCAAAAGCTCTTTAAAGCGTTTAACTGGCTTAAATTTAAATTCCTTTAAATCGCGAAGCATCATATTGAGAACTTTCGCGTGTTCTCCCGCAGCCCGGCGCACTGTCGCAGCATCAAACATCGTAATAACCGCATATCCGCACGCCACCGTGGCCAAAGGCGTCCCGAAGCCTTCAGTGTATCCCACACCGAACGCGAGCGCCGTCACCGCCGCTGAATGACTCGAAGGCATGCCGCCGGTAGATACAAGATACACAAAGTCAAATTCTCGCGTCTTAATCCAGGCGATAATCATTTTTATTAACGAGGCCACGATCCATCCGCCAGCACCGCACCAAAACCATTTACACAAGAAAAGCTCCCAGAATTCGGGATGAATTATTTCACTGAAAACCATAATTATTTCCTTTCCAGTGCGAGAGTTATACGCTCATCGAGATCATTCTCTTTAAGTGCCGACAATAGCTCCGTGATTTCGCCTTCCATAATCCTGTCGAGCGCATAAAGCGTCAAGTCGATACGATGATCCGTCATGCGATTTTGAGGAAAATTATAAGTTCGAATCCGCTCAGAACGGTCTCCTGAGCCGCGAAGAGAAAGACGATCTGCACCAAGTTTAGCTTCTTCTTCGCGCCTCCTGAAATCGAGAATTCGCGCTTTCAAAGTCTTTAAGCACTTTTCTTTATTGCGGATTTGACTGCGCTCATCCTGGCAGACTGCAACCAATCCCGTTGGTAGGTGAGTCATGCGGACTGCAGATTCTGTTTTATTGACGTGCTGACCACCGGCTCCGCCAGCACAGAATAAATCGATGCGAATATCCTTTTCAGGAATATCAAGTTCGTCTTCTTCCTCTGATTCAGGAAACACCACAACGGTAGCTGCGCTCGTATGTATACGCCCCTGAGCTTCAGTCTCTGGAACTCGTTGGACACGATGGCCGCCTGACTCAAACCTAAAAGTACCGTAAGCACCTTCCCCGACCACAGTAAAAACGATCTCTTTAAAACCGTCGAGACTCGTTTCGTTGGCATTCATCACTTCGATGCGCCAAGAGTGCGCTTCGCAATAGCGACTATACATCCTAAACAAATCGCCTGCGAAAAGCGCAGCTTCTTCGCCGCCCGTGCCGGCGCGAATTTCTATCACTGCGTTTCGCGCTTCAAAAGGATCAGGTTTAAGCAGAGCTGCGAGGACTTTACGCTCCAACTGAGGCAACTCGCTTTCAAGATGTGCGATTTCTTCAGCGGCATAATCCTTGAAATCGGGATCGTCTAACAAAGCGCGATTGCCTTCAATATCATTCACCGCCTTTGAGTAAAGACTAAATGCAGCATCAAGCTTTTTCAAAAAAGCATGCTCTCGGAGCGTCTCGCGATAGCGCTTGACGTCCTGCAAAACATTCGGGTCGCCCATGTCCGACTCTACGGCACTAAGGCGACCCAACACGTTCTTGATACGATTAACCTCGATCAACGGGTCATTCTCCTTCTGATTCTACGCCCATAAAGGCGAGAACGAAATCGAACGAACATTAAAGAATTACTTCGCGAATTTCGCGTAGCGCTTCTTGAACGAATCGACACGACCTTCAGTGTCAACCATAGTCTTCGCGCCGGTGAAATACGGATGGCAGGCAGAGCATGTATTCACCTGCATCGCGCTCTTGGTGGAGCGAGTCTTGATAACATTACCGCATGCGCAAGTGATGGTGGCTTCGCCATAATTCGGATGAATATCGTTTTTCATTAGTTTCTTTCTTTCTCTTTCAAAATTTTGAACATATATTATACTGAATTTTGTCCTTATTTTCAAGGACAAAATTCAGCTGTTTTCTACTTAGCGGCAAAGGGTGTAAAGAACACCGGCCACAACGGCAGAGCCAATAACACCAGAAACGTTTGGTCCCATCGCCTGCATCAAGATAAAGTTTGTCGGATCTTCTGAAAGCGAGACCTTGTTCGAAACACGCGCAGCCATCGGAACTGCCGAAACACCGGCCGAGCCGATAAGAGGATTGACCTTCGTCTTCGAGAACGCATTCATGAGTTTAGCCATGAGTACGCCTGCTGCAGTACCTACGCAAAACGCAACAAGACCAAGCGCCAAGATACCTAATGTCGTAGCTGAAAGGAACTTCTCACATGCGAGCTTTGAGCCGACGGAAAGTCCAAGCATGATCGTGACGATATTAATGAGCGCATTCGACATTGTATCAGCAATACGCGAAACTGACGTCCCGACTTCTTTGGCGAGGTTGCCAAGCATCAAAGCACCAATCAGCGGCACTGCCGAGGGGAGAAGAACCGCGCAGAGGAGAAGAACAATCAAGGGGAAGCAAATCTTCTCGATTTTCTTTACTTCGCGCAGAGGAGGCATCTTAATAAGACGCTCTTCTTTCGTCGTAAGTGCCTTCATAATCGGCGGCTGAATAATCGGAACAAGCGCCATGTATGAGTATGCGGCAACAGCAATCGCGCCCAAAAGATCAGGGGCGAGACGCGAAGTAAGCCAAATCGCCGTCGGGCCGTCCGCTCCGCCGATGATACCGATGGAGGCAGCCGCCATCAAGGCATCGCATCCGAAGAAATCTGCACCGAATGCGGCGGCGAGACCAAGCGCACCAAAAAGCGCGAAGAAGATACCGAACTGGGCGGCCGCTCCCAAGAGCGCCATTTTTGGATTCGCAATCAACGGTCCGAAATCTGTCATCGCACCGACACCCATGAAAATCATGATCGGGAAAATACCCGTGTCAATGCCGAAAGAGAAGAAGTAATGGAGAAATCCGCCGGGCTCAATAATGCCGCCAGACATCACCGGCACTCCATTTTCAAAGAAGGAAATAACTCCCGAATGCATCATCGCCGGAGCCGTCACACCAGAAAGCGGGCAATTCGCCAACAACCCGCCAAAGCCAATCGGCAAAAGCAGAAGCGGCTCAAATCCCTTGACAATCGCGAGATACATCATCACCAGACACAATGGAATCATGATGAGCTGACCGACGCCATAAGGCATTCCGAAGAGAGTCTTTACTTTATGACCCTCATGAAACGCGCCCTTCTCATCAAAATATCCGCCATGCCACTCGAGGTTCTTATCGTAGTAACCATTGCGGTTAGCGGAGAGCGGCTTCTTTTCAGGGCGATCGGCTTGTGCGTATTCACCGGTAATGTATGCCGGCGCGTCCAACTTCAAAAAGCCGGAAACGCCAGTATCAGAGGAAAGATCTTTTACGCGGCCAAGCGTATCTTTCCAGTCGCCTTCGGCGAATGCTCCGAGCACTGCGGACGCCATCGCCAACATCAAAAACAGTTTTTTCATTTTCTTTTACTTTCCTGAATTAGCCAATGACCGCGAGGACGTCGCCAGTAGCAACTTTATCAGTGGCGGCAACAGTAATCGTGATGGTTCCGTCGCAAGGTGCTGTAACTGGAGTTTCCATCTTCATGACATCCATGACGAGGATTTCGTCGCCCTTCGACACCGTCTGCCCATTCGAGGCGGTAACGCGGAGAATGGTACCGGGAACCGGAGATTTGACTTCTTCGCCGCCAGAGGGAGCCGCAGCACCAGCAGGAGAAGCCTTGAGACCCACTTCTGCCTTGAAAGCGACTTCCTTGCCGTTGACGATGGCCTTGTCGCCCTTAATCTCAACGCCATAAGCCTTGCCATTAATGGTGACAGTGACAGGACCACCCTTACCTGCGGCGGGCTTTTCGTCTTCGGCGAAGCGACAACCCATAGGAGCCTTAGACGGATCCTTCAAGAAGAGAATGCCCTTCTCCTGGCAAGATGCCGCGATAAAGATATTTTCATCAGTAATCGGCAAACCGGCATCCTCCAAAGCCTTCTTCGCAACCGCACCGCCCTTCTTGGGATCGGCGTCGTTCATCTCGAGCACTGTCTTAGTGGTCGGAGTGGAATAAGGCTTAGTGAGCTCGTTCGAGGCCATAAACTCAGCTGCCTTCTTAACGATTTCGGGATCAGGCTCGACCGGGGTCTTTCCGAAATAACCGAGAACCATCTTCGCATAGCCAGGAGCAAACTTCTTGAACTTGCCAAACATAACATTCTGAATCGCCTGCTGCGCATAGAACTGGGAAACCGGCGTTACAGAAGTGCCAAATCCGCCGAGACGAACGCAATCGTACATTTCAGCGATCATATCATCGTACTTATCCATCATGCCGTTGTCACGAAGCATCTGCGTATTCGCGGTGAGCGCACCACCTGGCATCGGGCTCCAAACAATCTGCGGATTGACGTTCATCGCTTCCGGCGGAAGGAAATACTTTTTCATCGCTTCCTTGAAGGAGTCCTCGGCCTTCTTGATCTTGTTGATGTCAAAATCAAAACCAAAGTCGGGATCGCCATCAAGACAATGCCACATCGTGATAATATCAGGCTGACAAGTACCGCCGGACATCGGTGCCATCGAAAGGTCAAGTCCGTCCGCGCCGCCGCGAAGTGCCGCGAGATAGCAAGAAATGCCATTGCCGGCTGTTTCGTGCGAGTGGAACTGGATGTGAACATCATTGCCAAGAAGCTGACGAGCGAGCTTCATTGTGTTATAAACGGTGGCAGGCGTGGAAGTACCCGATGCATCCTTAAAGCACACGCGATCAAACGGAATGCCCGCATCCATAATGAGTTTCAGGCGATCACGGTAGAACTCAGGAGTGTGCGTACCCTGGTTATCGATTCCCGGAGGAAGTCCCATCATCGTGACGACAACTTCGTGGTTAAGTCCAGCATCGTGGATGCACTGTCCGGACCACTTGAGATTGTTGACATCGTTCAAAGCGTCGAAGTTTCGAATCGAGCTCATGCCGTGCTTCTTGAACATATCGGCATGTAACTTAATCATATCGCTCGACTGAGACTCTAAGCCTACGACATTAACGCCACGCGAAAGAGTTTGAAGATCAGCTTCAGGAGCAGCCTTGCGGAAAGCATCCATTACATCGAAGGCATCTTCCTGGCAGTAGAAGTAGCAGCTCTGAAAACGTGCGCCGCCGCCAGCCTCAAACCAGCGTATACCTGCATCGTATGCCTCCTCCACGCAAGGAAGAAAGTCCTTAGAGAGTACGCGAGCGCCAACGACCGACTGAAATCCGTCGCGAAAAGCGGTGAGCATGAACTTTACGTTTTTCTTTGCCATTTTCTTTTTCTTTCTTTCGATTGTTTGAATTGTGAAATTATTTTATATCAAGTCTGATAAGCTTTCAGCCAAGCGCCACGGCAATAGCAAGCGCAATATTTTCATCGTCGTTTGCTTTAGCGACATTAGGCGATTTTTTCGGGGCATCTTCACCGAAGATGTGATTAAAGCGGGCGATGCCCTTCATCGAGACGTTTGTTACGATGATAAGCGCCAGCAAAAACAAATACACTATGCCCATTCCAGCGAGCATCAATACTAAACCTTGTCCAAGCACTGCCATTTTTTAATTCCTTGATTTTGTGTTAAGATTTAAAAGTTTCGCTTATTTTCCGTTTTATCAGGGATCGACATTCGTGAGTTCAAGCGTGTCGAAATCTATGCGGCGATAGTAGCAATTTCTCGGTTCGCCCTTAAGATTCTTCGTATGACATATACCGCCACGGCAAGGACGCACAAGATACAAAAGGGAATTCTGCTCGCAATTTACATAAGCCTCGATCAAATCAAAGGTCTCGCCACTAGTTTCGCCTTTGAACCAAAGCTTATTACGGCTCGTCGACCAAAGAATAAGTTTCCGCTTCTTGAAGGACTCCTTCATAGCGAACTCATTAGTATAAGCAACTAAAATAACTTCTTTGGTATCGACATTCTGAATCGCTACGGGAATAACACCAGGGTCATTCTCTGATGAACCGGCGGCGCGGGTGTCTAAAACCTGCTTTCCTACCTTCTCTAATTTACAAAAATCGAGCGTTAACTCAGATGTTTCTTCAATTTGTCCCATTTTAGACTCCTGTGATAAAAAATGTCTTGATATTATATCAAATTTTATTCCCTTTGTGGGCAAAAAAGTAAAACTAACTCGTTAAAACTTTACACTAACTCTCGCCGAATTATGAAGCTACCCCAAGTTAAAAAAGACGTGATGCGCGGTAGCGACGATACGTCATATACAATAATCCCCAAAGGAGATACCACAATACACTCGCCCAAAGCGGCCATTTTTCAACTTCGATGTCCGAAAACGGCAGCCACGCGACTACTTTCGACATTAACGCCATCGCCTGCGTAAATAGTCCACAGAGATTATTGAGGTGTATCGTTATAAAACTAGATACAAAACTCGCTATTATCGCTGTCAAAGCTATCTTCACGCTGAGCCCGGCAAGAGGAATCAGCAGAACATTGGCTAATATCCCTCCCGGCGTTATACGCCCGAAAACGTGTGCCGCAATCGGCACTCCCGCAGCCCACGCCACTACAGCCGGAATCAAGAATGACTTCAAGTCACACTCAAGTTTCTCGCTTTTCAAAACGAATATCACAAGCGAGAGCATCACCACGAACGAAAACGCGCACCCGACATCAAACACCATCGCAGGATTAAGCGCATAAACACCGATAAAAGTAATTGCCCACGCGATCATCGCATTGGGACGGCGCAGAAACACCGGCGCCAGAAAATACAAGCTCGCCATCGTCGAAGCGCGGACTGCGCTCGGCGGCGCGCCAATCATCATCACATAAAGCCATAATATCGGAATCACTATAAGCCCTGAGAATCTTCTCGGGAAAAGACACAACGAAAGCGCCATTACCACTGCCTCAGCGATATACATAACATGTAAACCAGAAACAGCGAATACGTGCACAGTCCCAGACGCAACAAAATCCTCTCTTACGCCTCTTGGGATTCGTGAGCGCTCACCGAGCAAAATCGCCCGCGCCAAATCGGTACCTAAGTTACCGTCATCCGTCCCAAGGCCTAAACGAGCTGAAAAATTCTCGCGCACCCGTTGCAAAGTATCTTTGAATTTCGTTTTGACCCCTCGATGATAAAGCTCGCCGCCGCGACCTTCTGCTGCCGCGAAAAATCTCCTCGGACGCGAGTATTCATCCTTTTGTAGTCTTTGAAGGTAGCCAGAGCACTTCCAGATATCTCCTATCTTGGGCCAACTCTCTCCATGTTTTGGGGTCATTTCCACTCGAAGTTTTACGCTACCTATGCTACTTGGGAAAACTGCCTTTCGCCCCCCTTTTTTGCCAAGTTTTTCCTCTACGGGACCTTCTACCTCTAACAAAACTTCGTATGGAACGGAGCTACAAGAATAAATTTCTGCGAGAATATCCTTGCGCGAAGACGCTTCATACATCGCTATCGCCATACCTCCCAAAAAAACAAACAAATACCCCAAAATCTTTTTTCGATACCCGTAAAATGCACATGCTGAACCCAACGACAATATCGCAATCCCCGCCCAAAGTTCAGACATTTTCCCGGAGAAAAACCCGCACACTTCGCCGAGCGCCAACGCACCGCTCGCCGCCATCCATATTTTTTCGCACCTCATGAGAATGCTTCTGACAATCGCGACATCATCTCTTCATGAGACATTACGGTATGCACCGACGACGGCAGAGCCTTTTTAAAACGAGATGCGTAATTTTTAGTGCAAATTCTCGGATCGGCTATAACCACTACTCCTCGATCAGATTTAGCTCTGATAAGTCTACCAAATCCCTGTCTCAACTTTATCAAAGCCTCCGGCATAAAATAATCAAAAAACGACTTTCCTCCATGACGGTCGATGTCTTCACACCGGGCCTCGATTATAGGATCACCGACTTGTGGAAACGGAAGGCGCGCGATTACGACGCACGATAACGCATCTCCTGCCACATCTACGCCCTCCCAAAAACTCTGCGCCCCAAAAAGAATCACGTTGTTTTCGGTCTTCAACTTAGATACCATCGCCTCGCGGCTCAATCCGTCACCTTGAACATAAAGCGAAAATCCTCGCTCGATCATTTTATCGAGTGCGAACTCCTTAGTAAGGCGCATCATTTCATAACTCGTAAATAGCACCAGAGTTCTCCCGCGCGTAATGGCGCCGGCGTCAATCAAGAATTTAGCAAGTGCCTTCGCACACTCAGCGACATCACTTACGCCAGGATCTGGAAAATAATCGCCGGTCAATACCGCGGCTTGGAGAATATAATTAAAAGGACTATTGGCGAGGAGCGCCTCAAATCGGTCTTCGCACCCCAAGCGCTTGGCGGTATACCTGAAATCATTCCCGACACGGAGTGTCGCAGAACACAAAACGACCGAATCCTTAAGTTCGTAAAACATCCTTTTAAGGGCATCGGCGACCGTCAATGGCGCCGCTACTAATCTAAAAGCGGCAGGACGGTTTTCCCGCTTAATAATCTCTGCCCAAAACGCATGGGTGCGCACATCCGCCTCAATCA
>JAEIGA010014052.1_pt1 | contig 12174 bp, 7 predicted proteins | sample 9270691 | NCBI WGS metagenome assembly JAEIGA01 (sample SAMN17057246, study PRJNA624740) | gut metagenome | biome: biome; isolation source: fecal sample | host: Bos grunniens | place: China: Xizang | collected 2019
CGGTCCTAAGGGCCTCATGCCAAACCCTAAGTCTGGCACAGTTACAATGGATGTTACTAAGGCATTAGCTGAAATCAAGGCTGGTAAGGTTGAATACAGACTTGACAAGACAAACATCATTCACACTCCAATCGGTAAGGTTTCTTTCGGTGCTGAAAAGCTCGAAGAAAACTTCAAGGCACTCGTTGAAGCAGTTGTAAAGGCTAAGCCAGCTGCTGCAAAGGGTCAGTACCTCAGAAGTGTTACAATCGCTGCTACTATGAGCCCTGGCGTTAAGATCAACCCAATGAAGCTCATGTAATTTAAATAGGCAGTTGTAATCATATAATTTGAATACACACCGTAGACAGCAGGTGCATAAGCTTAATATCCTGCCGAGGTCTTATTATAGAATTAAGAGCCTTTTCTGTCTGCGGGAAAGGCTTGATTTATGCTTAGGCAGATCAGCCTTGACCGAATAGACACCATGGTGTCGGAAAGGAGAATAATATGTCAGTTGAAAGCATTAAAGTAAAGGCAGCTGTCGTTGATGAAATCAAAGAAAAGCTCGAAAGAGCACAGGCTGCTGTAGTTATCGACTATATGGGTATCAACGTTGAAGAAGCTGATGCTATGAGAAAGCAGCTCAGAGAAGCAGGCGTTGATTACAAGGTATATAAGAACACTCTTGTTAAGAGAGCTATCCAGGGTACAGCATTCGAACCAATGGCTGAAGTACTCGATGGCCCAAGCGCATTCATCTTCGGTTATGAAGATGCTACTGCTCCTGCAAGAGAAATCAACAACGTTATGAAGAAGATCAAGAAGATGGAATTCAAGGCAGGCGTTGTTGAAGGTAAGTACTTCGATAAGGCAGGTATCACTGCTATCGCAGAATTACCATCTAGAGACGAACTCCTCGCTAAGTTCCTTGGAAGCATCCAGTCTCCAGTATCTAAGCTCGTTCGTACATTCCAGGCTATCGCAGATGCTCAGGCAGAAGGCGGTGCAACAGCTGAATAAGCTGCAGTAAGCTTAGTAAAAGCTCTACTTTAAAAATATAAAAAACGAAAATTATCAATGTATAAACATATCTGAAGAAATTCAGAAAAAGGAGGAAATTATGAACATCGAACAGATCATTGAAGCTATCAAAGCTATGACAGTATTAGAATTAAACGAATTAGTTAAGGCTTGCGAAGAAGAATTCGGCGTATCTGCTGCTGCTCCTGTTGCAGTTGTAGCTGCTGGTGGTGGCGAAGCTGCTGCTGAACAGACTGAATTCACAGTAGTTCTTAAGGAAGCTGGCGCTGAAAAGATCAAGGTTATCAAGGCAGTTAGAGAACTCACTGGCCTCGGTCTCAAGGAAGCTAAGGAACTCGTTGATGGCGCTCCAAAGAACATCAAGGAAAACGTTGAAAAGGCTGAAGCTGATGCAATCAAGGCTAAGCTCGAAGAAGTTGGCGCTGTTGTAGAAGTAAAGTAATTTCGCTTTAAGCAACGACAATAATTCAAAAACAAAAATCAAATGGCTGTCTCTACGAGACAGCCATTTTTATGTGCAAAAAAATCTTGACTGATACATTTTTGTATGGTATTATAATACACTGCTACGCCACTACACTTATGTAATTGTTGCATGCAAGGAGTGATAAAATATGCCTCAACCTGTCAGAATAGGTAAAAAGACAAGAATGAGCTACTCAAAAATCAAAGAAGTAGCCGAAATGCCACACCTTCTCCAGATTCAGAACGACTCTTACAAGTGGTTCGTTGAAGAAGGTCTTAAGGAAGTATTTGAAGATATCTCGCCTATCAGAGATTATGCGGGTAATCTTGTGCTTGAATTCATTGACTATTCTCTTAGCGATACTCCAAAGTATGGCCAGGAAGAATGCAAGGAAAGAGACGTTACTTATGCTGCTCCTCTCAGAGTGAGAGCACGTCTCGTAAACAAGGAAACCGGCGAAGTAAAGGAACAGGAAGTATTCATGGGTGATTTCCCGCTCATGACAGAAAAGGGTACCTTTATTTACAATGGCGCAGAAAGAGTTGTTGTTACTCAGTTAGTAAGATCACCTGGTCCTTACTATGCAGTAGCTACAGATAAATCAAACAACCGTCTCTACTCTACAACTATCATCCCTAACAGAGGTGCATGGTTAGAGTATGAAACAGATTCAAACGAGATCATTTCAGTTAGAGTTGACCGTACTAGAAAGCAGCCTGTTACTACTCTTCTCAGAGCTTTCGGTTTTGGCACTAACGAAGAAATCATCGAACTTTTAGGTCCAGATGCGAGACTCCTCAAGACTCTCGAAAAGGATACTACACATAATTACGAAGAAGGCTTAAAGGAAATTTACAAGAAGCTGCGTCCAGGCGAACCACCTACAGTGGATAGCGCTAAGTCGCTGCTTGATTCGCTGTTTTTTGATCCAAAGCGTTATGACCTCGCAAAGGTTGGCAGATACAAGTACAACAAGAAGCTTGGTCTCGTAGACAGAATCACTGGCTGCAGAGCTGCTGAGGACATCATTGACAGAAATACAGGCGAACTTCTCGTAGAAGATGGCGAAGTGATCACAAGAGATCTGGCTATTCAGATCGAAAATGCCGGTACTGTTTTTGTATGGGTATATGACACACACATGGAAGAAACGAAGGTAAAGGTTATCGGCAACAACTTCGTTGACATCAGTGCTTATATAGATTTTGATCTGTCTGACGTTAAGGTTGCAGACAGAGTATATTACCCTGCCCTCATGGAACTCTTAAAGGAATATGAAGGCGCAGATGAAGAACGTCTCAAGAAGGTTCTTCATGACAAGAGACATGAACTTTCACCTAAGCACATCCTCATCGATGATGTAGTAGCTTCAGTGAGCTATATCATCGGTCTTAACCATGGCATAGGTAAAGTAGACGATATCGACCATCTCGGCAACAGAAGACTCAGAACTGTTGGTGAACTTCTCCAGAACCAGTTCAGAATCGGTCTTGCTCGTATGGAAAGAGTAGTTAAGGAAAGAATGACGATCCAGGATGTTGAAGCTGCAACTCCACAGGCTCTCATGAATATCCGTCCTGTAACTGCTGCTATCAAGGAATTCTTCGGCAGCTCACAGCTTTCACAGTTTATGGACCAGAATAACCCTCTCTCTGAACTTACTCACAAGAGAAGATTATCTGCTCTCGGTCCTGGCGGTCTTTCAAGAGAAAGAGCGGGCTTCGAAGTTCGAGACGTACATCATTCTCACTACGGCAGAATGTGTCCAATCGAAACTCCAGAAGGTCCAAACATCGGTCTTATCGGTTCCCTTACTACTTACGGTCGCGTAAATAAATATGGATTCATCGAAACACCTTACAGACTTGTTGATAAGGCTACAGGTGTTGTTACTGATACAATCCACTACCTCACTGCAGACGAAGAAGAACCTATGGTTATCGCTCAGGCTAATGAACCGCTTGACGAAGAACACAGATTCGTAAACGCTAGAGTTGCGTCTAGAGGTGTAGGTGGTGAAATCGATATCGTTCCTAGAGAAAATATCGATTACATGGACGTTTCTCCAAAGCAGGTAGTATCACTTGCGACAGCTCTCATCCCGTTCTTAGAACACGATGACGCCAACCGTGCGCTGATGGGCGCAAACATGCAGAGACAGGCAGTGCCTCTCCTCATTGCAGATGCTCCTATCGTAGGTACAGGTATGGAAGCAGTTGCTGCTCACGACTCTCGTGTAGTAGTTATTGCAAACAACGCTGGTACTGTAGAGTATGTTGACGCAAAGACTATCAAGATCAGAAGAGACGACAATGGCGAACTGGAAACATATAACCTCCTCAAGTTCAAGAGATCTAACCAGGGTACATGTGTTAACCAGAGACCTATCGTAGGCAAAAATGAACATGTTGAAACTGGCGAAGTTATTGCTGACGGTCCATCAACAGACAACGGCGACCTCGCATTAGGCAGAAACATGTTAGTAGGCTTCATGACATGGGAAGGCTACAACTACGAAGACGCCATCATCCTCAATGAAAGACTCCTTATGGATGATGCTCTTACATCTATCCATATCGAAGAATATGAATCCGAATCTAGAGATACAAAGCTCGGACCAGAAGAAATCACTAGAGATATCCCTAACGTAGGTGAAGATGCTCTCAGAGATCTGGACGAAGATGGTATCATCAGAATCGGTGCAGAAGTTAACGCTTCTGATATCCTCGTAGGTAAGGTTACACCTAAGGGTGAAACTGAACTTACTGCAGAAGAAAGACTCCTCAGAGCTATCTTCGGCGAAAAAGCCAGAGAAGTTAGAGATACATCACTCAGACTTCCACATGGCGAAACTGGTATCGTAGTTGACGTCAAGGTATTCTGCAGAGAAAACGGCGACGAACTCCCACCAGGTGTTAACAAGCTCGTTAGAGTTTACGTTGCAACAAAGAGAAAGATCAATGTCGGCGATAAGATGGCCGGCCGTCACGGTAACAAGGGTGTTATTTCACGTATCCTCCCACAGGAAGATATGCCATTCACAGAAGATGGTACTACACTTGAAGTAATGCTTAACCCACTGGGCGTACCTTCTCGAATGAACGTAGGTCAGGTGCTTGAAACACACATCGGTCTCGCAGCTAGAAAGAAGGGCTGGCATATCGCTACACCTGTATTCGACGGTGCCTTCGAAGAAGACATTCAGGAACTCTTCAAGGAAACTGGTATTCCGGAAACAGGCAAGCTCTGGATGCGTGACGGCAGAACAGGCGAATATTTCGATAATCCTGTTACTGTTGGTATCATGTACATGCTCAAGCTGCACCACCTCGTAGATGATAAGATCCATGCACGTAGTACAGGTCCTTACTCCCTCGTTACTCAGCAGCCACTGGGCGGTAAAGCACAGTTCGGCGGCCAGCGTTTCGGTGAAATGGAAGTATGGGCACTGGAAGCATATGGTGCTGCATATACACTTCAGGAAATCCTCACAGTTAAGTCAGATGACGTTGTAGGTCGTGTTAAGACTTATGAGGCTATCGTTAAGGGCGAAAACATTCCTGAACCTGGCATCCCAGAATCATTCAAGGTACTCATCAAGGAAATGCAGTCATTAGCTCTTGATGTTAAGGTACTCAATGACAAGGGTGAAGAAGTAGAGTTACAGGAATCATACGAATATGAAGGCGCCCCTGATCTTGAAAAGATCATTGCAGATGATGAACACAAGCAGGATACTTCTGATGAAGTACTTGCAGAAGGTTCAGGCTTTATGGAAGAAATCGCAGAAGACGAAGAAGAAGGTCCAGCTGAAGCAGACATCGAAGCTCTCAGCGATGATGCTCTCTTAGACGATCTCGGCTTTGGCGACGCCTTCGGCGACTTCGACATCGAAGAATAGTCAGACATACTGCAAAGATCATTCAATTAACCGTTTCAATATGATTAGAACAGAAAAGGGGGAGTTACTCCTTGTACGAATTAAATAATTTTGAAGCATTACAGATAAGCCTCGCATCAACTGACAAAATCAGAAGCTGGTCAAGAGGCGAAGTTAAAAAACCTGAAACAATTAACTATAGAACATTAAAGCCAGAAAAAGACGGTCTTTTCTGCGAAAAGATCTTCGGACCTCAGAAGGACTGGGAATGTCACTGCGGTAAGTACAAGAGAATCAGATACAAGGGTATCGTGTGCGACCGTTGTGGTGTTGAAGTTACAAAGTCTAAGGTAAGAAGAGAAAGAATGGGCCACATCGAGCTGGCTGCTCCTGTTTCACATATCTGGTATTTCAAGGGTATTCCAAGCAGAATGGGTCTCGTTCTCGATATTTCTCCAAGAAATCTCGAAAAGGTTCTCTATTTTGCATCTTATATCGTAACTGATCCAGGCGAAGGCACTGGCCTTGCATATAAGGAAATCCTCTCTGAAGTACAGTACAGAGAAGCAAGAGAAAACTTTGGCAATGCATTTAGAGCAGGCATGGGTGCAGAAGCTGTTAGAGAGCTTCTCTCTCAGATCGACCTCGAAGAACTCTCTATCGACCTCAGAGAAAAGCTCAAGGATGCTACAGGCCAGAAGAAGATCAGAATCGTAAGACGTCTGGAAGTTATCGAAGCTCTCAGAACTTCAGGCAACAAGCCTGAATGGATGGTTCTCGAAGTAATTCCAGTAATCCCACCAGATCTCAGACCAATGGTTCAGCTTGACGGTGGCAGATTCGCTACTTCAGACTTAAACGATCTCTACAGAAGAGTTATCAATAGAAACAACAGATTAAAGAGACTGCTTGATCTTGGCGCACCTGACATTATCGTAAGAAATGAAAAGAGAATGCTCCAGGAAGCAGTAGACGCACTTATCGACAACGGCAGACGTGGTCGTCCTGTTACAGGTCCTGGCGGCAGACCGCTCAAGTCTCTCTCTGACATGCTCAAGGGTAAGCAGGGTAGATTCAGACAGAACCTGTTAGGTAAGCGTGTAGACTACTCAGGCCGTTCTGTAATCGTAGTTGGTCCAGAACTCAAGTTCTACCAGTGCGGTCTTCCAAAGAAGATGGCTCTCGAATTATTCAAGCCATTCATCATGAAGAGACTGGTAGAAAACGGTGTTGCCCACAATATCAAGAGCGCTAAGCGTATGGTAGAAAAGGTAAGAGCTGAGGTTTGGGACGTTCTCGACGAAGTAATCAGAGAGCATCCAGTACTCCTCAACCGTGCCCCAACTCTCCACAGACTTGGTATCCAGGCATTCGAACCTGTACTCGTAGAAGGTAAGGCTATCAAGCTTCACCCACTCGTATGTACAGCGTACAACGCCGACTTCGACGGTGACCAGATGGCGGTTCACCTCCCGCTCTCAGTAGAAGCGCAGGCTGAAGCAAGATATCTCATGCTTTCAGTTAACAATATCCTTGCTCCAAAGGACGGATCTCCTATCACAACTCCTACACAGGATATGATCCTCGGTTCTTATTACCTCACTCACCCAGGTCAGGAAGAAAGAAGTACTCCTGCTGAAAAGGGCGATGGCAAGATCTTCGCTGACTATGACGAAATGATCATGGCTTACGATACTCATGTTGTTGGTATCCACGCTAAGGTAAAGGTAAGAATCAAGCTTTCACCAGAAGATCCTGGCAAGCTCGTAGAATCAACAGTAGGCAGATTCATTTTCAACCAGTACATCCCACAGGATCTCGGCTTTGTAGATAGAAGTGTAGACCCATATTCTCTCGAAGTTGACTTCCTCTGTGACAAGAAAAAGCTGGGACAGATTATTGATAAGTGCTACAAGGCTCACGGCAATACAGGCACAGCAGTAATGCTCGACCACATCAAGGCTATGGGCTATCACTATTCAACTATCGCAGCTATCACGATTTCTGTATCAGACATGGAAATTCCAAAGTCTAAGCCAGAAATCATTGCTCAGGCAAACGAAATCGTTGACAAGTACCAGGCTGCTTACAGACGTGGTCTCATGTCAAACGCTGAAAGATACGAAAAGGTTATCGAAACTTGGAATGCTACAACAGAAAAGATTGCGGACGAACTGATGGATTCCCTCGGCACACTCAACAATCTCTTCATCATGGCTCACTCTGGTGCCAGAGGTTCCAAGAACCAGATCAAGCAGGTAGGCGGTATGAGAGGTCTCATGGCTAACGCTTCAGGTAAGACTATCGAAATCCCTATCACTGCAAACTTCCGTGAAGGTCTGTCTATCCTCGACTACTTCATTTCTTCTAACGGTGCTCGTAAGGGTCTGTCAGATACAGCCCTCAGAACTGCCGACTCAGGTTACCTCACAAGAAGACTTGTTGACGTATCACACAACGTTATCGTAAGAGAAGTTGATTGCGGTACAGAAGAAGGTATCGAAGTAAGAGCTTTCGCAGAAGGTAAGGAAGTCATCGAATCTCTCAAGCTGAGAATCGCTGGCAGAACTACGATTGAAGATATCGTTCATCCTAAGACTGGCAAGCTTATCGTTGCAGCTGGCGAAGAAATCAGCGATGCACAGGCAGAAGCAGTTGAAAAGGCTGGCGTAGAATCAGTAAAGATCCGTTCAGTTCTTACATGTAAGAGCCAGGTTGGCGTATGTGCTAAGTGTTACGGCAGATGTCTTGCTACAGGCGAAACTGTAAACATCGGTGAAGCAGTAGGTATCACAGCTGCTCAGTCTATCGGTGAACCAGGTACACAGCTCACAATGAGAACGTTCCATACTGGTGGTGTAGCCGGTGGCGATATCACTCAGGGTCTTCCAAGAGTAGAAGAACTTTTCGAAGCAAGAAAGCCAAAGGGTCTTGCAGAAATCTGCGAAGCTGATGGTACAGTAGTATCTATCGAATCCAGAAAGGACAACAAGACAGAAGTTAAGATCAAGGGCGAAGATGGCGAAGTAAACAGCTATGTAATCCCTTACGGTGCTCGTATCAAGGTTAAGGAAGGTGACTTCGTGACTGCCGGCAGCGGTATCACTCAGGGTCCACTTAACCCACACGATATCCTCAGACTTAACGGTGTTGAAGGCGTATACCAGTACCTCATCAAGGAAGTACAGCGCGTGTACAAGATGCAGGGTGTAGATATCAATGACAAGCATATCGAAGTTATCGTTAGCCAGATGCTGGGTAAGGTAAGAATCGAAGATGCTGGTGATACAGAACTCCTCCCAGGCTCTATGTACTCACAGAAGGAATACGACGAAGCTAATGCTGCTATTATCGCTGAAGGTCTCGAACCTGCAGACGGTAAGGTTATCCTCCTGGGTATCACAAAGGCGTCTCTTGCTACTAACTCATTCCTCTCTGCAGCTTCATTCCAGGAAACTACAAGAGTTCTTACAGATGCAGCTATCAGAGGCAAGATCGACAATCTCGAAGGTCTTAAGGAAAATGTTATCATCGGTAAGCTCATCCCTGCTGGTACAGGTATGAGAATGTACAAGGATATCGACCTTGACTACGGTGAAAACACTCCGCTTATGGAAGAGTTCGACAGAATCAGAAGAGAACGCGAAGAAGAAGCACAGATGAAGGCTGAAGGTCTTTCTGATTTCATCCCTGCACCTGTTGCTGATGCTGAATCTGAAATCGAAGCTGAAGATGACGGCATCGTGTTCTTCGAAGAAGAAACTGTTGAAAATTCAACAGATTTTATCGAATAATTGACCGAAATTTAAGTTGACAGTATATAATTTTTGGTGATATACTGAAAAACGGTCTACAGCATACTAATCGATGGTTGCTTTGCGACCATCGATTTTTTATTATGTTCGGTCGATCGGCATGAACTCAAGGAGTAAAAAATGTCAGATAAAAAGAACAAACAGGAAGTAGTCGTCGGTGTCAAGCAGACACTGCGCATGTTAGAACGGAACTGCATCAGTGAGGTCTTAATAGCCAGAGATGCAGATTTTTATGTTACAGGACCGGTTATAAAAGCTGCTGAAGACAAAGGTGTGCCGGTTGTGTACGTAGAGACCAGACGAAAGCTTGGTCGCATGTGCAGCATAGACATCGGTGCGGCGACCGCAGGTCGCATAAAATAAAATTGATTTAAGCCTTTTTCAGGTTTAGATATATAATCATTATCATTTGCGTTTGTTTTTCGCGGAAAGGCAATCTGCAGGAAAGGAGAAGAAGAATGCCTACTATTAATCAGTTAGTAAGAGATGGTCGTCAGAAGACTGTAAAGAAGTCTACAGCTCCTGCGCTCCTCAAGGGTATGAACTCACTCAGAAGAGTTCCTACAAACACAAAGTCTCCTCAGAAGAGAGGCGTGTGCACATCTGTAAAGACTACAACTCCTAAGAAGCCAAATTCAGCTCTTAGAAAGGTAGCAAGAGTTCGTCTTACAAATGGTATCGAAGTAACTGCTTACATCCCAGGTGTTGGTCATAACCTCCAGGAACACTCTGTAGTTCTTATCAGAGGCGGTAGAGTTAAGGACCTTCCAGGTGTAAGATACCACATCGTAAGAGGTACACTGGATACTGCTGGCGTAAACGGCAGAATGCAGGCTCGTTCTAAGTACGGTGCTAAGAGACCTAAGGTTAAGAAATAGTCTCAAAACCAGTACTAAAAATTTTGTAAACTAGCGCCCTCAATTCGAAGCAGAGGGATCTCGTTTCGTACAGATTGAATGAAACGAATCACAAGTGCACGATGAGGAATGATATATATCTAACATATTATATCTGCGCACCACGGCAGCATAGGGCTGTCGAGTACCTGAGTTTCCGGTGTGTTGCCGGAGACAGGTTGTTTATGCATAATTCGGTGCATAAAGGATAACTATTAAGGAGGGAAGAGAAGTGCCTAGAAAAGGAAATGTTCCTAAGAGAGAAGTACTTCCAGATCCAGTATACGGAAGTGTTGTTGTTTCTAAGTTAATCAACAGCATCATGCTGGACGGCAAAAAGGGAGTAGCGCAGAGCATTGTTTACGATGCTTTCGAAATGATCAACAGAGTTACAGGCGAAGAAGCTCTTGAAGTATTCGAAAGGGCTATGAACAACATCATGCCAGTAGTAGAAGTTAAGTCAAGAAGAGTCGGCGGTGCTAACTACCAGGTTCCAATCGAAGTAAGACCAGACAGAAGACAGACACTCGGTCTCAGATGGTTAACTAGATATACTAGAGCTAGAGGCGAAAAGTATATGTACGAAAGACTTGCTAAGGAACTTATGGACGCAGCAAACAACACAGGCGCATCTGTAAAGAAGAAGGAAGATACTCACAAGATGGCAGAAGCCAACAGAGCATTCGCACACTACAGATGGTAATTTGAAGGTACTGCATATGCGGTACCGTATAGAGATTTGGCTGTACGCGGCAGCGTAACAGCTGGAAAGGAGGAGCAGATATGGCAAGACAGTTCCCATTAGAAAGAACTAGAAACATCGGTATCATGGCTCACATCGATGCCGGTAAGACAACTACAACAGAAAGAATCCTCTTCTATACAGGTAGAACTCACAAGATCGGTGAAACACACGATGGTGGTGCTACAATGGACTGGATGGAACAGGAACAGGAAAGAGGTATTACTATTACTTCTGCTGCTACAACAGCTCAGTGGAACAATAATAGAATCAATATCATCGACACACCAGGTCACGTAGACTTTACTGTAGAAGTAGAAAGATCACTCCGTGTACTCGACGGCGCTGTAACTGTTCTCTGTGCTAAGGGAGGTGTAGAACCTCAGTCAGAAACAGTATGGAGACAGGCTGACAAGTACGGTGTACCAAGAATGATTTTCGTTAATAAGATGGACATCCTCGGTGCTAACTACTACAGAGTTATCGATATGGTTAAGAATAGACTTAAGGCTAACGCTGTACCTATTCAGCTCCCAATCGGTAAGGAAGACACATTCGTTGGTCTCGTTGACCTCATCGATATGAACGCAGTTATCTACAAGGATGACCTCGGTAAGGACTTTGAAGTTACTGAAATCCCTGAAGATATGAAGGAACTCGCTGAAGAGTGGAGACGTGCTCTCATCGAATCAGTTGCTGAAACTGATGAAGAACTCATGATGATCTACCTCGAAGAAGATGATCTTCCAAAGGAAGAAATCATGAAGGCTATCAGAAAGGCTACAATCGCTTGCGAAATGGTTCCTATGGTTTGCGGTTCTGCTTACAGAAACAAGGGCGTACAGCGTATGCTCGATGCTGTAATCGACTTCATGCCATCACCACTCGACATCCCTGCTATCAAGGGTATGATTCCTGATACAGATGAAGAAGTGGAATCTCCAACAAGCGACGAAGCTCCATTCGCAGCTCTCGCATTCAAGATCATGGCTGACCCATTCGTTGGTAAGCTCGCATTCTTCAGAGTATACTCTGGTACGCTCGATGCTGGTTCTTACGTTTACAACTCTGTAAAGGGTAAGAAGGAAAGAATCGGCCGTATCCTCCAGATGCATGCCAACAAGAGAGAAGAAATCGATAGAGTATACGCAGGTGACATCGCAGCTGCAGTAGGTCTCAAGCTTACTACAACTGGTGATACTCTCTGTGACGAAGATCACCCTATCGTTCTCGAATCAATGGAATTCCCAGATCCAGTAATCGAAATCGCTATCGAACCTAAGACTAAGGCTGGTCAGGAAAAGATGGGTGTAGCTCTCGCTAAGTTAGCAGAAGAAGATCCAACTTTCAAG
>JAEIGA010014053.1_pt1 | contig 12174 bp, 10 predicted proteins | sample 9270691 | NCBI WGS metagenome assembly JAEIGA01 (sample SAMN17057246, study PRJNA624740) | gut metagenome | biome: biome; isolation source: fecal sample | host: Bos grunniens | place: China: Xizang | collected 2019
ACGATACTATACCGAAGAACAGATACGGTATGAGCGCAAGGTATCTTCACTCGCACCTCACCGCTTCGATTCTTGAGGGGATACAGGGCTCTAAAATGTGGCTCACGAGGGGTGGCGTGTACGAGCCGGCATCGGGCACTGCGTACAGAAACATTCTCGCCGAGCACAAGGGCTATTACGAGAAGCTCATAGAGCTTTCGAAGGGTATAAAGTTCGTCGGCATTAACTCCTTGTTCCCGGAGCAAAATCTGATTGATTTACATCTTCCCCCTATTGACCAGTTCTTTATAACGCAGAATATCGAGCGTATGGGAATACCCTTTTTCTTCTCCGAAAGTCCGAGTGACGCCGTGTACGTTGAAAGCCGAGTTGCCGAGTACATATCCGACAGTAAGATAGCCGAGGTGTTCGAGCATAACGTATTCCTCGACGTCACTGCCGCTGAAATTCTTATCTCGCGCGGATACGGAGATAAGCTTGGCGTTAAGATTTCCGAGTGGGACCTAGGTATAGTGCACGGTGAAACCTGTGACAGAGGCCTCATGCAGAAGCAGAAGAACCACAAAAAGCTCACACTCACCTCGGACAAAACGAAGGCTCTGACCTACAACGTCGTACGTACCGATAACGGACATCGCAAGTTAGCCCCTGCAACCACCGAATTTACGAGAGAAAACGGTAAAAGAACGGTGGTATTCTGCGGCTCACCGAATACCAACTATCACTTCACCGAGGCGTTCTCGCTGCTCAACGAATCGAGAAAGGAGCAGCTCGTAGAGCATTTCAAGAGGGCGGGAGCTCTTCCCATATACGCCGTTGGAGATGACGATTTCTGCCTCCGCGCAGGATATATGAAGGACGGCTCGATGCTGTGCTGTATTACGAACCTTGGCACAGACCCCGCAGAGCCCATTAACCTCTATCTTGAAAAGGCTCCAAAGAGCATAAAGCAGCTCACCCCGCAGGGCAGACTCTCAGAGGTAAGCTTCGCCTCGCTTGGAGAGAGTGTGTACGCCGTCGATTCACGTGCGGAAACTATGTATCCCGTGGTTTTGATTATTAAGTAAGCAAGAAAACAGGGGATAGTATTTAAGCGAAAAAGCATATAAAAAGAGCAAGAGTAAAAGGAAAATTCCTTCTATTCTTGCTCTGTTTTTTATACGGTTACGCTGTCGCGAGCGCCCATAAGAGCGGCAATATCGTCGGCGATCTGAGCCGCGCCGTTAATTCTCTTATCGAAGAACTTAATGTTCTCGCGAAGCTCGTTCATTTCATCCTCACTCTGCGAGAGTCTTTCGATTTCCTCGCGGATTTTTGTGACATTCTTTATGTAAGGACCGCACTTCTTAGTGTCGATAAACAGACGCTTCGTTGCGTTCTCAATCGGCGAGCCGTAATAGTCAATTATAACCGGCGTGCCCATCATAACACTGTCAAGCACCGCGTTAGGGCCTGCCTTCGTTACGAAAATGTCGCACGCACCGTAAAGCTGAGGCGCGTCCTTGACAAATCCGAATGGTATCAGAGTGATATTCGGCTTGGTCTTGTCCTTTATAGCCATAAGCTCGTTATAAAGCTCCTCGTTTTTGCCTGCTATGGGGCATATGGTGAGGGGAAAGTCGGATTTCAGCAGTTCATAGGTTACCTTCTTGGTTTTCGCCTTTGCGTACACACCGTCGGCTATAACTACCGCAAACTTGTCCTTGGGAATACCAAATTTCTCACGATAAAATTCCTTTGTTTCGTTCGACTCGGATACTGCCTTACGGGTGGGGTAAAAGACCTCTAAAATATTTTCCTTCGGGAACTTGAAATGCAGAGCATCGCGGGTTGCCAGAGGGTTGTTTGTGTATAGCCTGTCAACTCTGTTGTCCCACCAGCCGTGTACGTTGTTGTCGGGGCAGTAGAGGACAATCTTACAGGAGGGCTTATACTTATTTCTGTACTCTATTCCCGCGTAGAGGGTAAAATAATGCGTGAATACTATCATATCGGGGTCAAGCTTCTGAAATTGACGGATTACCGCGTGTGTCTGCTTATGGAAAACGGTTTCGTGAACTATTCTCAGAGAATTTTTTGTTCCTCCGATGTGCATTGCCGCCATCTGCAGGGCACAGTAGCCCGGAATGGAAGAATGCATTTTTACCTGATTGACGAGAAATTTCTCGTATTTTGGAAGGCAGGCTTCCTCGCTGTCGCGCAGAGAATAGTTGTCTACTATCTCAAGCTTGTCGGAATATTTTTCTTTCAAGGCGTCCGAGATCGCCTGTGCCGTAACTATATGACCCATGCCGGCTTCGACATAGTCAATAAGTACGAGCGGTTTTGATCGCACTGACATACAGCGCTCCTTTCTGCCGCAAAGGGCGGCACGGTTTATTTGGATGATTCTGACTAGATTTTAACACATAATTATAAAAAAGTAAAGTAGTAAGATAAAAGTTTAATATTTTTTTTGCATTATTTAATGTAAATATAATGTACTTTTCTTTGATTTTTGTTATTTAAAATTTGTTGTTTTGGCGGCTGAGTTTTTTACTTTGTGTCGCTCAAACAGTTTTTATAGTCTTAATCGTGTGTTACAAATCAAAGCGAAAAATAAGCCTAAAAGTCAAAAAAAACAAACTATAGTTTACAAAAATCAGGATAATTTTTCCATTTTATGCTTTGAATCTGTATTTTTCGTTACTCCAGAAACTAATACTTTTTGATTTTGTTTTTTCTCGCGAATCTTGGTTTTACTCCTCGGAACAGATTACCGCAAAAAAGCACAAAATAGTGTGCAAGAGTATGAAAAAGCATAAAAAGGTACACACAACAAAATATTTGCCTATATATTGACAAAAATGATTGACACAATTCGGTTTTTATTTTATAATTATTATGTGTAAATTTTTAAGCGCAAGATTTTTAAATTTTTTGGGGGGCTTATGATAGATTTCTTGCTTCGTCTGGCAGATAAAATTATTGCCGTCAGCGTAAATTATGAGTCTACCTATGATTTTTGCCGTGACTATCTTGTCTTTTGCGGCACTCCGGATGTCTCTGTGACCGTGACTCACTCCGATATATCCGACGAACGAGCTAAGGCAGCGCGTGAGCGCGAGCTTGAGGGGCTTTTGCCTCATGAGTTTGCATCCGAGCATCTTGAGCTGCTTGCTCTTTACCGCAAAATTGTCACGGCGCTCGTTGATTACGATATCCTACTTTTTCACGGCTCGGCGCTTTCTATGGACGGCAGAGGATATATTTTCACCGCAAAAAGCGGCACTGGCAAGTCCACTCACGCAGCTATTTGGCGCAGATGCTTTGGCGAGCGAGTCGTGATGATAAATGATGACAAGCCTCTTTTGAAAATTTCTGACGGCGAGGTAGTAGTATTTGGCACGCCCTGGTGTGGAAAGCACGGTTTGGGTACAAATGCATCAGCTCCTCTTGATGCTATCGCGGTTATCGAGCGCGCGGATACTAACAGCATCTCTCGGTGTCCTGACTCAGACGCTTTCTTGCATCTTTACAATCAGATTTACCGCATACCGGATAAGGATAAAATGGCGCGCACGCTCAAGCTTATAGACAAGCTTCGCTCGTCGGTTAGTATCTACGTTTTGAAATGCAATATGGACGATTCTGCCGCCGAGATAGCATACGGAAGAATGAAAGGAAACGAATTATGAAGCTAAAAAGCACCTTCATTACCCACTCTACCGAAAGCGAGCAGCTGATGGTTTCTGTGGACGCCAGCTTTAGCGGGATGGTACGCGCAAATCCCACGGCGGCTTTCATTATTGATATGCTCTTGGAGGGCACGACGCGTGAAGAGATAATTGTCGCTATGCTTGAAAAATACGATGCCGAAAGACCGATTATAGAACGCGATGTAGATAAGGTTCTATCCGCTCTTTTCAGAATAGGTGCGATAGATGAATAATTCTTCCACCTTTGAGGAGCAGCTTCGCGTACACGGCAGGATAATCTACACCAATGTGGGCGATAGCATGATGCCCTTCATAAAGCAGGGAAGGGACGTTCTCATTATTGAGAAAACAGACGGAAACTTAAAGAAATACGACGTTCCTCTTTATAAAAGACCGACAGGGCAGTACGTTCTTCACAGAATACACAGGATAGATAAGGACGGCTACGTCACTTGCGGCGACAACCGCTCCTTTCTCGAGCGCGGTATTAAAAGAGAGCAGATAATAGGAGTTCTCGTAGGAGTTATCAGGGGTGAGAAAGAAATCACGCGTGAAAGCTTTGCGTTTAAATTCTACGCTCACCTTGGCTGCGATGCTTATTTTATTCGTTATATAATACACAAATTCAGGGCTCTTTTCAGACGCGTTTTCATAAGGAAAAACGAAAAGGGCAAGAACAGCTGAATTATCCTTGTCGCGGTGCAGCGACCTCACGCGTTACGGTAAATATCTACCCTGCAGAGGTGGCTTAACGGGCAAGAGCAGCTTATAAATTCCAAAGGAAAAGGCAAATAATGGATTATAGAAAAAAAGACAGAAAAAGGGATAAACAATATCCGCAAAGAATTCCGAAATATCAGGAGAGGGAAGCTGACGAGTGTGTAGTAAGCGGCAGAAACGCTGTAAAAGAGCTTCTCTCGAGCGGCAGAGATATAGAAAAAATATTTGTGCAGGCAGGCGAGCGCGAGGGCTCAATCAATCTGCTTATCGGCATGGCGGCAGAGCGTAAAATACAGATTCGCGAGACAGACAGAGTAAAGCTTGACGAGCTTTCTTCAGGAGCGCGCCACCAGGGCATAGTAGCCATAGCCGCAGAGCGTAATTATTACAGTGTAGACGATATTCTGAGCTACGCCGAAGAAAAGGGCGAGCGTCCGCTCATCGTAATGCTCGACGGTGTGGAGGATCCACACAATCTCGGTGCTATCATACGAAGCGCGGAGTGCTGCGGAGCACACGGAGTTATTATACCAAAGCGTCGCGCGGTAGGTCTTACCACCACGGTGGCAAAATCGTCAGCAGGCGCTATAGAGCATATGAGAGTCGCAAAGGTCACTAATCTTTCGCAGACTATAGACGAGCTGAAGGACAGGGGACTTTGGTTTTACCTTGCCGATATGGACGGTAGCGATTGCTTTGACATCGATATGACCTCGCCCGCGGTGATAGTTATGGGAAGCGAGGGCTCGGGAGCATCGAGACTAGTAAAGGAAAAATGTGATTTTACCGTGTCGATTCCTATGTACGGCAGGATTGATTCGATGAACGTATCCTGCGCCGCTTCGGTAATACTCGCGATAGCGGCAAAACAGAGAAATTCAAAAGGAGGCGCTTGATTTGGAAAATAAAAATGGCGGTGCTCTGGGCATCGAGGAAGTTTTGAAGAATATTGAAGAAATTCCTGCCGCAACTCTGGAAAGCAAAAACGAAGACGGCAAAAGCGAATTTAAGTTCATCAATGAGAGCGCGGGTGGAGGGCTTATTTTTGAGTATGAGCCGTCGGGAGTTTTCTCTGAGGATACAGAAAATAACGAGTCCACAGCACACGCTCCCAGGATCGACGCGGATCCCGTATCCGCCTCTGACAAAGCTGTGGAGGAGAGCCCCGCAAAGCGAACTCCCCCTAAAGCTAAAAAGGAAATTACCCAGCAATCGTCTGAGGAGTTCAATATTCCCGACGCATTTGCGATAGACAGCAAATATGATACCCCGCAAACTCCGGATGCGCCCACGTCTATATGGACAACGTACGTTCCGAGATTCACCGAGGTTAGTGAAAAGTACCGTATGGTAGACGACCCTCGCCCAAGGCGAGAGGAGCCGGCCGAGGAGCGTGTGGCAACGGTCGTTTCCGCCTCTGTCGGTAAATCGGATGCAAAGGCTGATGCGGATTCGCTTGATCCGACCGCAGAGCTTGATGCTCACTCCCTTGGTACGGTTGTTGAAATGTCGCGCCCTACCGAGGACGAGGACAGCGAGAAGCTCAGCGTTTTCAAATTCAGCGAGCAGCCCGAGATAGAGGGAGAGCACGAACCTCGTGAGAGAACCGTGGAGGACGAAATCCGCGAGATTGAGCGCTTGATAGCAATCGAGGAGGAGTCGCTTCCTGAATCCGAAGAGGTTGTTCCAGAGCCTGTAATCGAAGAGATTATTCCCGAGCCCGAGGAGGAGAAGGTATACACGATACCCGATCCCGCAGGCGATAGACTCCGTGTTGTTGATTACACGGGCGCCCCCGATGGCAGAAAATACTCGGTTGTAGCCCCCGAGGGAGCAACCGATAAAGCCCCCGAGGCAGCCAAGAGAGGCGCGTCGGAATTTACTCATCCCCTCCAGCGAGACAGCTTTAAGGATAAGTTCCTTGATACCATTATGTCTGTTAAGATCAGACTCTTTGCATCGCTTGCGTTTTTCGTTCTTCTCGCAGCATACGAGGCACTCAGCGCACTCGGCATAATCCCGGAAACCGTGCTTATGGGCTCGGCAGTGACCGGAGCGCTTGCAATATACGATTTGCTCTTTGCCGCGTGCCTTTACGTATTTGCTATCCCCGAAACGCTGCGCGCGTTCAGAAACCTCGCGTACGGCAAGCCTACACCCGAGCTTTTTGTGACGGCAGGCTTCCTTGTAACACTCGGGTATTCGTTAGTTGCCATTTTCGGCTCGTATAGCGATTACGCACTGTTTGGCTCTGTGTTCGGCATTTCCGTAGTGTCGGCTATTTTCGGCAGCTTCTTGCGCACACAGGCGGATTTCAAATCCTTCAAGCTGATATCTCAAAACAAGGAGAAGCGCATTTTCGATAAGAGAATGACACGTACTCTCCTCGAAGAAAATATTGCTCTTGACGGCCTTATTGACGAGTATAAATCCAAAACAGCGCGCATCTTCCGCGCAGGATTTATAACAGATTTCTTTACTAAAACCTCAAAAACAGCAGAAAAACCGAAACAAACCGTTATGCCCCTCGCTATTACCGCGGGTATTGCCTTTGTCGTAGCTGTTGTTTCGTTCTTTCTTGCCGACGGACTGCTTTCTGCGGCATCGGCGTTTGCAATCGTATTCCTTCTTGGCATTCCCTCGGCGGCCATTCTGACTCACAAGCTTTCGTATTACGGTGCGCAGATCTCGGCGGCGGTCGGCGAAAGCACGGTTGTCGGTGAAAACACATATATGGAGTTTTCCGACGTTGACGTTATCGCCTTTGAGGACACAGAGATCTTTGGGCCTGACGACGTTAACCTCAAGCGCTTTATGCTCTATGGCGACAGCGACAATATGGAGCGCGTAATGCGTCAGATGTGCTCACTGTTCTCGGTAGTCGGCGGCCCTCTTTATCACATATTCACTAATTCTCTTGACAAGCGAGTCCGCTATATCAATGCTGCCTCAGCGCAGATAGAGGAGGACGGACTTTCCGGAAATGTCGACGGTAAACGTATATCGGTAGGAACCGAGGGGTATATGCGCCGTCACGGAGTTGCGATTCCTGAGGGCACTATCAGAGCCGAGGGCGGTATCGACACTACCAAGATTATGTATGCCGCAGAGGACGGCGAGGTAACGGCAAAATTCTATATCAGATACTCCTTCTCAGAGGAGTTTACCATGATTTTACCTACTCTTAAGCAGCAGAAAATCGTTCCGCTTATATACACTCGCGATCCGAACGTATCAAACGAGCTTCTCAAAACTCTTTCGGCGGGTAGTGACTGTATGCGTGTTATGAAGCGCCTCGCTCCCGGTACGGGTGAGGACAAGCTTTACGGCAGAGTGAGTGCAGGCGTCGTAACCTACGGAGATAAGATGAGCGCAATAGACGTTCTTCTGCTTTCAAAGGATTACAAGCGCCATATAGAAAAGATAGAGAAGGCGGAATACTACGCTATGAGCGTGGGAATAGCCGTATCGGCGGTTCTTTCGGTTCTTGGACAAACCGCCTCTGTTCCGTCGCTTATATTTGCTCTGTGGCAGCTGATTCTTATAGGAGCGGTTGGATTTGTTTGCTATTTTAAGTTTCTCAGAGGAAAGAAAAAGTAGGGCTTGAAGATGATTTTCTTTATCCCTAAGTGACATTCAGCGCATCAAATTTCAAAAATACAACAACCCGAAATAAAACAAAAGCCGTGCCTCTTGCAAAAGCTGGGGGCACGGTATGTTCAGATATCCCTACCCGTGTAGAGTTTTTTGCTTTTTGGATAGAGATTAGGAAGGATTTATACAATGCATAATGAAAAGCTTTCTTCGGTGCTCAGATCGGTGCAAAAGCCGGGAAGATATATCGGAGGAGAATATAACAGCATAATCAAGGATAAAAATTCGGTAAAGTGTCGCTTTGCCTTCTGTTTTCCCGATACCTACGAGATAGGAATGTCCAATCTCGGAGTCAGAATACTTTACGACGTTATCAACAAAAGTCCTGATATATGGTGCGAGAGAGTGTACGCCCCGTGGACGGATATGAAGGAAAAAATGGAGGAGTACTCGATACCTCTTACCGCCGTCGAGAGCGGAGACGCTCTCAGAGAGTTTGATATGGTGGCTTTTTCCTTACAGTACGAGCTTTGCTACACCACGGCTCTCGCTATGATCAAAATGGCGGATATTCCGCTTTGGGCAAAGGATAGAGGAGAGGACATTCCCATAGTTATCGGCGGCGGTCCCTGCGTATACAATTCGGAGCCGATAGCGCCCTTTTTCGACCTCATAAACATCGGTGAGGGTGAAGAGGTTTTAATCGAGATATGCAACCTCTACAATCGCATGAAGGATAGCGGAGAGTATACCCGTGCGTCGTTTTTGCGCGAAGCATCGCATATCGAGGGCGTGTATATCCCATCACTTTACGATGTTTCGTATAATGCCGACGGAACCATAGCGGCCTACACCCCTCTTTATCCCGACGCGCCAAAGAAGATTAAAAAGCGTATAATAGCAGATCTTGATAAAGCACCCTATCCGGAAAAGCTGGTTATGCCTTATATCGAAACCGTGCACGACAGAATAGTTCTTGAAATTTATCGCGGCTGTATACGCGGCTGCCGCTTCTGTCAGGCGGGAATGGTATACAGACCGATCAGAGAAAAGTCGCCCGAGGTCCTATGCAAAAGCGCAAAATGCCTCTATGACAATACGGGATATGAGGAAATCTCGCTCATATCTCTTTCGATAAGCGATTATTCAAAGCTTCCCGAGCTTACCGATAAGCTTCTCGAATGGACGGATGAAAAGAGAGTCAGCCTCTCTCTTCCGTCACTTCGTATAGATAGCTTTTCCGAGGAGCTTATGAAGAAGGTTTCTTCCGTTAGAACAGGCGGTATAACCTTTGCTCCCGAAGCTGGTACACAGCGCCTGCGTGACGTTATAAATAAAAACGTTACAGAAGAAGATCTTATGCGCTCGGTAGGCATAGCCTTCAGAGGAGGCAAAAGCAATGTAAAGCTTTACTTTATGAACGGTCTGCCTACCGAAACGCTCGAGGACATCGAGGGCATATCACATCTTGCGACCAAGGTAGTCGGTGAGTATTTCAAGATGCCGAAGCCCGAGCGTCCCCGAGGAATAGGCGTCACAGTCAGTGTTTCCTGCTTCATTCCGAAGCCTTTTACGCCTTTCCAGTGGGAAAAGCAGGATACTCTCGATAGCCTTAGCGAAAAGCAGGCGCATCTTAAAGAGTGTATAACCGACCGCCGCATCAAATACAGCTATCACGATGCCAGAGCATCACGCATAGAGGGCGTGCTCGCCAGAGGCGACCGTAGGCTTGCCCCCGCACTCGCGCTTTTGGCAGAGGAGGGCGCTTTCCTCGAGGCGTGGGATGAGTTCTTTGACTACGACCGCTTTGTGTCTGCGTTCGACAGATGCGGAGTAGATGCCGACTTTTATACAACTCGCGGATTTGGACTTGACGAGGTTCTGCCCTGGGATATTATCGATATTGGCGTAACAAAGCAGTTTTTGCGTCGAGAGCGAGATAAGGCATACGAGGGCAAAACTACTCCGTCATGTGCCGAAAATTGCAGCGGCTGCGGAGCAAACAAGCTTGGAGGTAAGAACAGATGGTGCAAGTAGATAATTCCAGAATTATTCTGCGTCTGAAGTTCAAAAAGGTGGGCGTGCTGAAGTATATTTCTCACCTTGACCTTGTTCGCACTATGAATAAAATAATAGTCAGGGCAAAGCTTCCGCTTTATTACAGCGAGGGCTTCAACCCTAAGCCTAAAATGGTATTTGCCGCACCTCTTTCGATAGGCGCGGAGAGTGTGTGCGAATATATGGATCTGCGCCTTTCGGAATATATAGATCCCGACGAGGCAAAGGCGAGATTGAACAGCAATATGACCGAGAATATGCAAATAAGCGAGGTCTACTATCCCGAAACCAAGCTTACCGACCTTAAATGGCTTTATTACACAATATGCATAAAAACAGAGGGCGCGACAAAGGATCTGGAGAAAAAATGCGGAGACCTTCTTTCTGCACCGGTTATACAGGTGGAAAAAAGCACTAAAAGCGGGGATAAGATAGTTGATATCCGTCCTCTTATAAAATCGGCAAGTGTCACGCTCTCCGAGGATATTATTCGCATAAATTGTACGCTTTCTGCCGACCAGTCCGAGTTTTTAAACCCGGAGTATATAATCAAGGCACTGAAGAGCGCTACAGGTATACTTTCTGCAAAGGATATAACAAAGGAGTATTACACCGTGATGCGTGAGAGCGCTTATACGGCGGATATGACTGAGTTCAGGTAGACAGTGATTTTGTCATAAGAGTACCCCCGTGTCGAGAAAAAGCGGGAAATTGACAGCATAAATTTCTAAACTATAGTATCAATATTAAACCCGGAAAGCCGTTTGAGATGACATAGAGCATCTAACAGACGGCTTTTTGCTACCCTTGCATCGTCGGCAGAGGCAACCTCAAGCTGTCCTATCATTTCGGCAAAAATGGTTTCAATATTGCTTAAATCCTCATGATTAACCGACAGACTTATATAGGTCTCACGCTCCCTGAAGTCCTCACGTATTTGTGTGGCGTCTCTGAGCGCTTCCTCTACGCTCTCGTCGCTTATTTCCAGAGCTTCAATTTTGACGGTTAATCCATCTATTTCTTTCTGTAAAAAATAGGTGTTAAATACGCAAAAGCATATTATTAGGCTCAGAATAGCTATTGCAAAAATCTTGGTTTTCATCTTTTCATACGCGTCAGCAAGTCAGCGAATTTGATTCTGCATTTAACGCTTTTCTTCCTTTTTTATAACATTTATAACTCCCAGATCGTTGACACTCATCAAAAAAATGTCACACCTCTCTAACCCCCGCTCAGAAAGCGCCTTGCGAAGCCACTCGTCGTTATATCCGAGATGCTTCAGCGTGCTTTCAATCGCCACGCCGTCTATTATAACAGCGTGAGACATGACTGTGTTTTCCTTTTCGATAAACGATATCGTGCCGTTTTGCTCTAGAAGCGCATATTCCACATCGTCAATATCGCCAATGCCCTGAGAGCGCATCGAGGCGAGCAGCTCATTTATCGAAATGCGATTGTTTTTTAATGAGTCTTGCAAAAGTCTTCCTTTATATATTATATAGGACGCGTCGCCGTCGAGCACGCGCTTCGCTAATTCGGATTTGTTTTTTAACGTTGATACGATAACCTCGATGGATAAAAGAAACAGTATTGGAAGTATAGCGTTAAAAAGCGGAATATCCGGGTCGTCAATAGGTATAGCTGCTATTTCCGATATCAGAAGCGTAGATATAAGATCACCGACGTCTAGCTCGCCGAGCTGGCGCTTCCCCGTAATTCTGAGGGTAAAAGCGAGCAGAATATAGATTATAGCCGTTCTTATTAAAATAGATGCCACAAAACTCCCCCCTTTTATCTAGTTATTCTATTAAATTTGCACAATAATTCATTTTTTCGAAAAATTTTTTAAAAAAGGCTTGACTTTTTATTTTCACTGTGGTAGAATATATAGGCTCGCACATCGAGCACTTGATCATTGAAAATTGAACAACACAAAATGAAAGCACAATTGTGCATTCTCGTTAATGAAAGAAACACATTGAGAAACTCAAAAGAGTAAAGAAAGCTAAGATTAATTAGCTCTAAAGAAGATGTTAGGTCCTACGGGATTTAATATACAATTTTTTAGAGAGTTTGATCCTGGCTCAGGATTAACGCTGGCGGC